>Ga0209176_10000094_pt1 | contig 24262 bp, 26 predicted proteins | sample NGEPer11B_FD_184511 | JGI IMG/M metagenome (GOLD analysis project Ga0209176, IMG submission 184511) | Arctic peat soil microbial communities from the Barrow Environmental Observatory site, Barrow, Alaska, USA - NGEE Permafrost305-11B... | ecosystem: Environmental > Terrestrial > Soil > Wetlands...
GCTCGCATAGAGGAGACAAGGCGGCGGATCCAACAAGAGCTGGACCAGCCTTTTTCCACCGATAGCGTGGGTGAAGCGGGAGAAGAGGAGGCGTCCGGTGTGGAGGCGGCGGAAAAGCCATCTGCTCCGGCCGCGAGTGTGGTAGATGAGCCCCCTGCTTCGGCCAAGACTGAGGTGGAAGGGGAGAGCGCTTCCTTCGACCGAGAAGCCATGCGCACACGAATAGAGGAAACCCGGAATCGTCTCAAATCTAAAGTGTTTGACGCTATGATGGCAGGGGAAGAAGCTCTTCTTTCCCACTCCGGCGAGGAAGAGGAAGGGGACGAGACTCCAGAAGGATCAGGCAAGGCAGGCGTAGACGAGGTGGGCGCATTACTGGATGAGGAAGTTGACGAGAGGATAGAGGATCAGCTCAGGGAGTCAGATGACGTCTAGCTTCTCTTAGCCCCTCTCTTCCGGGCCCCTCTCTTCCGGGTCTTCGGGACGGACGGGAGGGATTAAATCTTCTTCCTGGTGCGCGGCGCGAGGTATGTGCAAGGGTCGTCTGAACAGATTGCGTAGGTCCGTCCACTCTGCATTGCGTGAACCCTCTACAATCTCCAAGAAGCCCTTCACCTTAGCGTCCAGGTTGTCTATGTGGTGGATGATAAGTGCTTCCAGGGTCTTGGGTCGCTTGGGGGAGCCCCACTCTAGTTCGCCGTGATGGCTCACGAGGGTGTGGAGCAATTGGTCCGCTTTCTCTTTGGGAAATCCGGAGATGGCGGATATCTTCTCCGAGATGAAGATGGCACCGATTGTCACATGACCTAGGAACTTCCCTGCATCGCTGTATTCGATTGCCTGTTCGTAGTTGAGTTCATCCACTTTGCCCAGATCATGTAGGATAGCGGCTGTTATCACCAGGTCCCGGTTTACCCGGGGATACTGCTGGGCCACGTGGTCACACAGGCTGGTGACGGATACGGTGTGCTCCAGGAGGCCGCCGAGATAGGCGTGATGGTATCTGGTGGCTGCGGGGGCACGGGTGAATCTCTCCAAGAACTCCGAATCACTGAAGACGTGATCCAGGAGTCTTCTGTAGTCCCGATCATGCACTGACTCCATGTGAAAACGGAGGTAGCCCTGCAGCTCTTCTATATCTCTGTACGTAGAAGGCAGGAAATCATGCGGGTCCACCTGCGTTGGAGAGACGGGCTGGATGTTGTTTATCTTCACCTGGGCCGAACCTGCGTATTCGGAGATCTGGCCGCTGACCTGGATATGATCTCCCTGCTCAAAGAGGCGGGCGGCTTCCTCTGCATCATCCCACAGCACTCCGTCCACCGTGCCTGTGCGGTCAGATAGCTTGAGCTTGAGGAAGGGTTTGCCCTGCTTTGTTGTTCTCATTTCCTTGCTTGAGGCCAGGTAGGTCTCTTGCACTTGCTGTCCCGGCTCCATGTCTTCCACTGCGGCACGCCTGGGAGGGGAAGAACCGCTTGCTGGTGACCCTTGCGGTTGGTTGTCAAAATCAAGTTGGTCTCTTGTCACTTGGTTCCCTTCGGTTTTCTCTCTCCTGCAATACTAGCAGTGTGTGCGGATGGTCTCATTGAGGTTTCCTTCTTTTTTCCGAAGAAGAAGAGGGACGGTATGATGGCCAGGGCTGCCATCAACGCGGCAGCAAGAAAGAACTCGCTGAACACAGTATGAAGTGAGGCGTCAAGGGTGCTCTGATAGGAGTCAACCAAAGATTGATACTGGGCGTCAGACATGTCCTGGGTATGGAGAGGTAGATTGGTTCCAGACATAAGTGAATAGAAGCGACGGATGCCTCGGGAACTCAGAGAAGACAGTCCTACCATCATCCCAACAATCCTCATCACGGTCACGAGGGCTGCCCCTGTAGCCATCCAACGCACTCCTACGGACGAGACCACGGTTGCAAAAATGGGTGCTATCACCAGGCCCAGTCCCATCCCCGTGATCATGAGATCACGGGTCATGGCCAATCCTCCCGGGGCGACGGACCAGGAAGAGACCAGCCAGTATCCGGCTGCCGTCACCGAGAACCCCAGGGTTGCGGTTACTCGATAGCCCATCCGGTCGGCCAACCATCCACCGCATATCGCACCAACCGGTATAAGGGCGGTCAATCTCATGAGAAGGAGTCCTCCTCCAATCTCGCTTGTGTGCAATAGCGAGTATGACCACATAGGTATTTCCACCATTCCTACGATCAATGCTCCTCCCACAGCCAGGTGGGCCAGGTTTGCCGCAGAGAAGGGGATTCGCTTGAATAAACTCAACTTGACCAGGGGCTCGGGATATCTGACCTCATATAGCAGGAACAAGATGAAGGCCACCGCCGCTCCAGCCAGCCAGAGCACGTTTACGGTATCGCTTGGATTCTGTATTCCACCTTCCATGGCCGTGCCTGATCCACTGAGGCCGATGACCAATCCGGTGAGAGACGCAGCTAGGAGGAAGGCCCCTATGTAGTCGACCCTTCTGCGTTCTACTATCTGACCTTCAGCGTCGGCGTGGGCGGGCGGAGAGTGGAGGGGAGACGATAGAAGTCTCCAGCTCCATGCGGCCAGGATGAAACCGAGTGGGATATTGATGAGAAAGATGACCCGCCAACCCCATACCTCCGCCAATGTTGCTCCGTATAGCGGTCCCAGGACGCCCCCTGCCTCGGCAGAGGCCCCAATGACCCCCAGGACAAACGCCCGGCGGAAACTGGGATAGGAGGCTGCAGCCGCGGCCAGGGCAATGGGCACCACGGCCCCCCCTCCGACGGCCTGCAAGATCCGGTACCCTACTAGATTCGTCAGACTCCCGGCAAACGCGCAAAGCAGGCTTCCTGCTACGAAAATGCCGATGGAGGCTACGAATACCGGCCTCCTTCCGTACACATCGGCAAGGCGGCCGAATAGCGGCATGGCCACCGTATAGCCCAGCAGATACCCGGTGACTATCCAGGAAGCGTCATCGAGTCTGGTCAGAGGTATGTGGAGGTCCCTCATAATGGGAGGGAGGACGGTGACCACCATGGTCTGGTCCAGCGCGGCTAGGAAGACAACCGCCGCTAGACCCAGAAGCAGCCGCCGATCTCCCTTTGCCCGGTGGGGTCTGGAGCCGTCCTCGGGCCGAGTGGGCGGAACCATCTCAGTCGGCACGTCTAGTCGGGTGGTTGAATAGTTACGGGTAGATCGAATCCGGAGAGTAGAATAGTGCGTTTGGCCTTGGGCGATTCTGAGTTAGTTGCGGCGCCGGTGACCTCTATCCGATGGACCAAGGAGTCGGTCGTACCGACCCAGATGCCTCCGCGGAATGGTCCTTCGGTCGTAACAGCACCGGCTACGCCTGCAATTTCCTCAGCGGGGACGTCTCCTTCCAGGTGGTAGGCTTCACCTCTCCCCTCCACGCTGTCCGTTCCTACGTACTCAGGATGGCTGATTCGCTCCAGTATGGCAATTGTACTCCGGCCCAGGTCGAGTTGGCCGACCGGGCTGTTGGAAGCCGGTACGCCCTGCCACTTTCCGGTAATGGGGTTCTTGACGTAGTGGGTTTCTCCGGCCGCGATGAACTCGATTTGCAGGGGCATGCCTCCCTGCAACACGTCAATTGTCGCCCGCATGTAACCCTCCTTGGAGACCTCGCCCGTCATGGCGACCACCTCTGTGCCCTGCGCGGGTTCGGAATCCGCGGGTTTCTCTACCTGGTACTCAAAGTGAAAGCTTTGTAGCTCCCCCATGGTTTGGGCTGCTTCAGAGAGGATCTCTTCTGGGTCGACCGGAACCTCCGTGCCTCCGCAGGAAGCTACGAGCACCATCATCAATAGAAGGGCGACCACCAAGGAAATAATCTGAGAGTAGGACAGCCACCGGGTGCGGGCCGTTGCGGGGCAGTCTATTCGGCGGTCTGCGTGATCTGGTCCAGTCCTGTAGAATGGTTTCCGCATATGATTATTATGTATCAGATTGCGTCTACACTCAACCTGAGTTGGCGGAGTGGAGCGAGGGAGACTTACTATGACATCAGCGGATAGGTTAGGTCTACCGGCAGATCTACAGAGGGCTGTGGATTTCCACGGTCATGTCTGCCCGGGATTGGTGATTGGGTATCGTGCGGCCAAGGCTGCGGCACACGCGCTGCAAGTGGAGACTTCCGGTGACGAAGAGCTCATCTTGATCGCTGAGAATGACAGTTGCTCTGTTGACGCTTTCCAGGTGCTGCTCTCCACCACATTCGGTAAGGGTAATCTCTACTTCAGGGACCATGGCAAGCAGGTGTTTACTGTAGGAGATCGGCACTCGGAGCGGGCGGTCCGAGTGGCGCTGAGGAATGATACGCGGGATCGTATGGGGGATTCCAGGGAAGAGCGGATTCAGAATCTTCTCGGAGCGTCGGATGAGGATATCCTGAATGTACAAGTGGTAGATCTTAGATTGCCTGATAAAGCTGAGATACATGAGACCCTACAGTGCGCCCGCTGCAGAGAAGGGGTCATGTCTACACGTACCTCCGCGGAAGGTGACAAGGTCTATTGTCTCCCGTGTGCCTCAGATCTGGGAATCGGACACTAGCTTCGCTGCGAGAGCTGGTCTGTAACACTGTGCATCGGAGAGTGACCTGTTGAGCATTCCGCGAGAGCCGCGCCTGCGGGCGAAGAAGGCGTTCTGCAGCTACTACGTGGAACTCTGCGCATCCGGTGTAGCTGATCCGGGTCCTGCCTATGAAGCTTTCCGTCTATTTGTCTCTTCCCGGTCCTGGGGGGAAGAACCATCCTCTGCCCGCCGTGAACTGGAGGAGGAGTTGCAGCGTATGGAGGGTGAAGTGGAACAAGATCTGCGGTGGCGGTATGTAGAGGCTGCTGAGTTCCTCGCCGCGGAGCCTCTTGGGTTGCGATTCCAAGAATGTATGGAATATGCCTGGAGGGCGGAGGGTCTCAGCGTCTAGCACGTGGGAACTTGCACCGCTTTCAGGCTTTGAGAGGCTTGGCGTAGTTTTCCAAGTAGGTAGTCTCACTCATGTCTTTGCGTGGAGTGCGCTTTTTGGATTCAATATCCGGCAGGGGGTAGCCTAGCGGGAATACGCCCAAGCACTCCATCCCGTCCGGCAGGCCCAGCACCTTGGCCATTCTAGGACTGTCCAGCAGTGACACCCATACGGTTCCAAGGCCCAGCTCCACTGCGCGTAGAACCATCTGCTGGCCCGCGATGCCGCAATCCAGCATCCAGAAGGGTTTGCCCTGATGGGTGGCTCCCTCTTCAGGGACACCAACCAGCACAATCAAGGCTGAGGCGGTCTTGACACTCTTCTTTGCCGGGTTCGGGTGTATCAAGCAATCAGCGACTTCCTCCCGCAACTCTTGCGAGCGCACAATGATGAAGCGCCATGGTTGCAGGTTCTTCCAGGACGGTGCCGTTCTTCCCGCCTCCACTATCTCAATGATGTCGGCGTCCGAGACTTCCTTGTCCTCCTGGTACTTCCTGACGCTACGCCGTTTCTCTATCGCAGTCTTCACGTCCATGGAGCTTATTCCCCCTCAGGGTCGTTCATGGTTGTCTCAGTCTCTAGACTAACACGCGCACAGCACTGGGTTCGATCCAGACGTGGAACGGGGTTGTGCCTGGATGCTCTCCGTCTATATCCAGCGGTACGGATTTGTCACATGTAACCTCAACCTCCCGCCCCTGATGGAAATCGACCTTGGGATGACTCAGATGGGTGCCCCGATAGAGGCGCGGCAAATTGAGCACCAGCTCACCTTTTGACAGGTCTTTGATGATTACGATGTCCAACAACGCGTCGTCCAGTAGAGCTTCAGGAGCCATGAGCATTCCACCGCCGAAACGAGAGCCGTTGGCGATGGCCACGGAGGTGGTGGGTCCGCTGTGGACTTCTTGTCCGTCAACACTGACTCGTAGGTACGGCTTCTGGAAGTCCCAGAAAGTGGTCAAAGTCGACCCTAGAAAGGAGAGGAACCCTCCCAGCCTCTTGCTGGAGCGGTTGACTCTTTCCGCCACATAACCGCCGATCCCGGCGTCCGCGATGTTGACAAAGAAGCGCCGCTCTTCCGTACCGTCCAGGGATAAGAAGTGGCCCGCTGCCAGGTCAATGAGCTTCTCCCGGCCGACCAAGATTCGGCGGAGTGCGGCTTGAGGTCCTCCAGCTAGTCCCAGGCTCTTGGGCAGATCTGCCCCCGTTCCCCTGGGCAGGCAGGCCAATACTGGGCGTGCAGAGGTTGGTACGTCCATCATGCCATTAATTACTTCATTGGCGGTTCCGTCGCCTCCCACATACATGATGACTTTGGTACCCAGTTCACCGGCTTGTCTGGCGAGTGCGCGTGCGTGACCCGGTCCCTCAGTATAGACTTCCTGGAACTCCAGTCCGGCGGCATGTACATGTTTGCGGGCGCGTGGCCAGAAACGCGCTGTGGCACCACCGTCCGAGGCTGGATTCACTATGACAAGTATTTTCTGCATCGCATCAGTAAAGCAGATGTGGTCATGAACGGCCAGAGTGGCGGCGCAGAGTGGCGGCGCAGTGTGTACGGCGCAGTGCGACGGCGTCTTGACCCTGCTGGGCGGATCGCTCCAGATCTGTTAACATACGCCGCTGCGTTTGGAAGCAATAGAGTTTGCGTAGAGGCGCAACTTCCAAGCTTCATGAGGACGAGTTGTTAACAAGACTGTAAGTTAGGTAGATAGCAGGATCCCCTCGCCGCCGAGTCTGGCAGGCATTCTTAAATGAACACTGGCGTGAGCCGCTGCTGTTGTGCTGTGCTCGCGTGTCGCCCCCGATGGTTGCGGATCTTGCACAACAAGGAGGAAAGAGTGACGTTAGTGAATACTGCATCATTGCGGACCTTCCGCCGGCATGGCGGTCAGGCCGGAGACGGAATCTCCATACTGCAAAGAATGATTGTGGCTGTGCTCATGGCAGTGGCCCTTTGCGTCTTCATCGCTGCACCCGCACACGCGCAGAGCACGGCGGATTTCTTGGATGAAGACATTCTTGGACCGCACGATAGTCGCATCCCGGGTGACATGGTGGTCAACTCGTGGCGTTGGTACGGGATAGACGTTCTACCACAGCTTGTGATCATGGCCGCGGAGACATCCCTGGGCGATCCCAATCTCGGCGGCACCTTGGTGTACAAGAACAATTTCGGCTGCATGCGCTATCACGGTCCTGATACCAAGTGGGGAGTTCTGTCTACGGGGCGGGCCTGGGTGGCAGGAAAGGACTGGTATGCCTTCCCCTCTCCTGAGGTAGGGGTCATGGCGCTCGGGAGGTACCTGAAGGTCGGTGCTGACGGGCGCTATCGGAAGGCCCTCTCCGGCCCCCCCTACGACTGGCAGGGGTTTGCTGCGGTGTATTACGGCAGGAACGTATCCGGATATCGGAGCTATGTGCAACGTCTATATCGGTTGGAACGCCAATACAGAACGGTCGCTGCACAGAACGGTTTCGTGTGGTAGCAGGACTCTTAGCCACGCCATTCCGCCAATGCCCACCCCTGCGATAGGCAAGTCTCCTCATTGGAAGTGGGCTTAGTTCTTCCGATCAAGATAGTGTGGAATTGGGAAGCAGGATTCCGGCAGGTCGTCGGCTCAGGGAGGTGTGTGTCAAGTGCATGATACTCAATTAGGCGAAGGACGGCCAAAGGGGATCCACGTTCGTATCGCTGTGCGGATCGGTGCAGGCTTGGGTAATCTCCCGGGAATGGCACGTCTCTTGAGAGAGAATCGAGGTGAGCTGGCTGTTGCACGGACCGTGAGTGTCGCAGATCAGAAAAAAGGCCATCAAGATCAGTTGGCCCAGAAGCCACCTGCTCCGTCCGACTCCTCAGACCCCTCAGGCTCCTCCGACTTGTCCGATTATGAGTATCGTGCATGCGTCGTTTGGTCCGATGCGCCGCACGGGGGCCTTGGCGATCTGGAGGATTCAGAATCTATTGAGTCCTTCACCAACGCGGGCTGGGAGCTTGTGAATGTGATAGTTCCGTTCGCGGGAATGACGCAGTTGAGCATAAGCTATCCGGGAAACACGCGGAAGTTGATTGCCTATTTCAGGAGACCAGTGGAAGGGAGAAGACATGAGCCGGCAGCATAATAACGGACGCACCGCCACGGTGGAACCGAAGTCCGGAGCCGCCAAGGCGGATGCCGGAGTTCCACAGAGTGAGAGGCGGGAGGAAAGCCTGCCGCAGGTGCGCTGGGAATTCTTGAGCATCATAGTATGGGATGATGACAACAAGTCGAACATTACCGGCGATTTGGAGGATGTTGAGATTCTAAACACACTAGGTTTGGAAGGCTGGGAACTGGTGTGTGTTGTACCGCTTGCTCGTACTCAGGTGCTGGAGATGGCTTACCCAGGCAACACCCGCAAGCTGTTGGCTTACCTGAAGCGGCCCGTGCAGTAGGGTCCGTTCCAAGAAGGGCCGGTCATCCGCCCGTTGCCTTCCCCCTGGGTGGGGCGGATGACCGGCCCTTCTTGGATAGTCGTCCTGTCTCTCCTTGGATCCATTCTGAGTTCCTACTAGAATCAGAATATGGACCAAGGTGCCCCAGAGTCTCCTTCTGAGCGGAAACGCTCTGCCGCGGTAGTAATGAAGCTCTTCACGGCCCATCACTGTCGGCTGTGTGAGGAGGCGCATGTTGTCCTCGCTCCGCTCCGGGAGGTCCTCGGTTTCAAGGTGGATGTGGTTGATATCACAGATGACCCTGAACTTGAGAGCAAGTATCGTTCCCGGATCCCAGTGGCGGAGATAGATGGTCACGTTGTTTTCAAGTACCGAGTAGACGAGGAGCGTTTGCGAGAAGTGTTGGGTAGAGTACGCGGAAGAGTATAATCTCATCTGTGCAACTCTGTCATCGTTAAGAAATCGTGGGAGTGATGATGTCCAAATCCAATAGGTCTATATCGAGTCTGATGGCTATAGCGATTTCAGGAGCGCTCTTCTTTACAGCGCTCGGGTTCTTCTTGGCCACAGGGGTGGATAGTCCCACCTTTACACAGGCGGATGAGTTATGGATTGATGGTAACGGTTCTGCGGGAGTGGAAGCACAGGGTCCGGATTTTGCCTCTGTTGCTGAGAAGATGAAGCCCACCGTAGTACATGTGGTGGCTGTCGGGAAGAGTCTTTCGGCCGAAGGTGAGGGTGGGGATGGCAATGGTGGTCTGCCGGATGAGCATCCGCAGATTCCCCCTGATTTTGAGAACGCGGCGAGTGGGTCCGGTGTCATCATCAGCCCAGATGGCTATGTGTTGACCAATGAGCATGTCATCGCCGGCGCGGAAGAGGTGACAGTCATCCATCTGGGGGAGAAGGAATACAAGGCTATCGTGGTGGGTACTGACCGCCGAGATGATCTTGCCCTTCTGAAGATTGAACCTGAAGGTCCGTTGCCGGCTGCGCCGCTGGGAGATTCAGACGCTATTAGGCCTGGAGACTGGGTCATGGCTATGGGTAATCCTCTGGGCTTCGAGTACTCCGTCACTGTTGGGATAATCAGCGGGAAGGGGCGAAGTCTTCCCGCATCCCAGTTCCGCGAATTCATTCAGACCGACGCGGCAATCTATCCTGGTAACAGCGGGGGTCCATTAGTCAGTCTTGCGGGCGAGGTGGTGGGCATAAACACCGCCGTTATTCCGGATACTAATCTTGGTTTTGCGGTACCGGTGAATGCAGCTAAGCAGATCCTCCCCCAGCTTCTACAGGAGGGTCGTGTGGTCCGCGGGTATCTGGGTGTCACCATACGCAGCGTGGAGCACATGTCGGAGCCGCCGCAGGGTGCTCTTGAAGGGGCGTACGTGGCTGAGATTCACGCGGGTACACCCGCCGCGAAATCGGAGTTGGCGGCTGGTGATGTGATTGTGGGATTTGCGGGCGATCACGTGGGGTCCGCGGAGGAGCTGACTTCGTTTGTGACGGCTACTGAACCAGGGACCACGGTGAATGTGACGGTGCTTCGCGGAGGAGAAGAGAAGACGTTTGAGGTTCTGGTCGGTTCGCTTCCACGGGAATACGAGTAAGAGGGTCAAGCAGGTCTGGATGTGGATGCCGTGGACCTGAAGCTCGGTGAGACAGTAGTTGACCTTGGCGCCGGGGAGGTTCCGGTTGACATATTGGAGTGGGGTCGTCAGGCTGGGCTAGAGGACTACGCGGAGAAAACGTTGAGTGCGCTCTTCTTGCGGAGCGCTGATTATCTCCCGCGGCGCGCCTTCTTCTACGATCAGGCCTTCATCCATGAAGATCAGACGAGTACCTACTTCTCGTGCAAAACCCATCTCGTGGGTGACTACCAGCATGGTCATGCCTTCATGGGCCAGGTCTTTCATCACTTCCAGCACCTCTGATACCAGCTCTGGATCCAAGGCAGATGTGACTTCGTCAAACAGCATCATGTCTGGTTGCATGGCCAACGCACGTGCGATGGCCACTCTCTGCTGCTGACCGCCGGAAAGTTGGTCAGGGTAGGTATCAGTCTTGTCGGACAGTCCTACCCGTTGCAGCAGATCCTCTGACATCTCCCGCGCTTCTGCCTTGGGTCTTCCCTGCACCTTGGTAGGCGCCAACATCAAGTTCTCAAGTGCGGTGAGGTGTGGGAAGAGGTTGAAGCTCTGGAATACCATCCCCACCTTCTCTCGGACCTGGTTCACGTTGGTGTCTCGGTGGGTAAGGTCAATGCCCTCGATTATCACGTGACCGCGTTGGATGGGTTCCAGGCCGTTTATGCACCTCAGCAGAGTGGATTTGCCCGAACCGGAGGGTCCGATGATCACGACCACCTCGCTCTTGGAGACGTGCAGGTCTACTCCCCGCAGCACCTCCAATGAGCCGAATCTCTTGTGTACATCTTCCAGCTTGATCATGCTGAGCTTCTCCTCCGGCCTACATCCCTGCCATAGCGCCGCTTCGCCCCTGCTTGCGTTCCAACCTTGCGGCTATACGGATGAGGGGTATGGTGAAGATCACATAGACCACTGCTGCTCCCGTCAAGGGCGTTGGACTCGCTGTGACGCCCATCTTCTCACGTGCCCGGAACAGTAGCTCCGGTGCGGTTATCACGGAAGCCAAAGCCGTGTCCTTGATCATGGCGATCAGCTCGTTGGTCAATGGCGGCACTACGACTCTCATAGCCTGGGGCAGGATGATGTAGCGCATAGCCTTTGTATAAGTCATGCCCAGCGAGCGAGCGGCCTCCATCTGTCCAAAGTGGATGGATTCTATTCCCGCGCGGAAGATCTCCGCCGAATAGGCGCCGTAGCACATGGTCAGGCCCAGTATGGCCGCCGGTACCGGGTCCAGTATCAGAAACCGGAGGCCTGTCTCCATCCCCACCAGGCCAAGCCCGTAATAAATGAAGGTGAGTAGGAGCAGGAGCGGGAGGCCCCGGAAAAAGTCGATGTAGGCGCCTGAAGTCCAGCGTAGTAGACGGAAGCGAGAAAGGCGCATCAAGGACAGGAACAGGCCTAGAATGAAAGAGAAGAAAAGCCCAAAGACCAGCAGCTCGGCCACTATGCCGAGTCCTCCTATCATCAAAGGGATGGATTCCCTTAGGATGTCCCAGTCGAAGTAGTAGGTTAGTAGTTGCTGCAAAGAAGCTCCGCCCGTTGCAAGACAAGGTGGGAGCCGGGGCTAGGCCCCGGCTCCCACCGGATGGATGCGGTATCTCCTACTCTACTGCCTTGGCAGCTTCCTCCGCTCCGTACCACTTGGCGAAGATCTTCTCGTAGGTGCCGTCCTGCTTGATCTCCTGAAGCGCCTGATTGAGAGCTTCGCGGAGCTCTGAGTTCTGCTGCTTCACGCCGAAGCCGTACACGTCGTTGGTGACGATCTCACCTGTATTGGCGAATTTGGGCTTGTCCCGGATGATGTAGGCGTTGACCGGAGCGTCGTTCACAACAGCTTCTATGCGGCCGGCCTCCAGATCTTGGAAGGCGGACAGAATGGTGTCGTACTTCTTGATCTCCTTGACACCCTCCACTTCTTCCACCGCGAACTGTCCGGTGGTGTCTACTTGCACTCCCACGACTTTCCCGGCAAGAGCCTCAGCGGATTCAACTGGGGCATCCACAGGAGACGTGATGGCGATATTCGCCTCTATATAGGGATCTGTGAAGCTGATCTGCTCTTTGCGTTCCTCTGTGATAGTCATGGCCGACATGATGATGTCATAGCGCTCACTGACCAGGGCGGGGATGATTCCGTCCCAGGCAGTGGGAACGATCTGGAACTCAACTCCCATCTTCTTGGAGAGCGCGGTAACCATGTCTACGTCAAAGCCCATGTAGCCTCCCGCTTCATCAGAGAACTCAAAGGGCGGGAAGGCAGTATCGCAGCCAGCCTGGAGCACGCCTTCCTTGATGGTCGGGGGCATGGTGATGGCATCTGACTTGGTGACGTTCGCTATCGCCTCATCCGCGATGGCTGCGAGGTCTTCACCGCCTGCCTCTGTGGTAGTGGTGTCTTGTGCCGTGTCCTGCTCGTCGCCGCAACCAACGCCAAGCACGGGTAGCAATGCGAGGCTGATCGCGAGAGCGACCGCCAGTACTAAAAACACTCGCCTGTCCTTCAAGTTTCTACCTCCTACAAGACAATGGTCAACCTGCTCTGAATAGTGGAGCCCGGAGTTTTTCCACCTCCGAATCTTCCTCCAGAAGGCTGATGCTTACCATACCAGCGTCAAAGTTTCTATGCCGTGACCCGTGTATCGCGTCAAAGCAGGCGTGGTCTGGAGTGCCGTGCTGCCAGGTACGCCCTGTATAATAACGCGTTGTGAGTTTTCTTGAGATTTCTACTGGAGGTTGAGTGAACACGGAGAATACTGAGGCCTCGGGTTTGCGGGAGCCTGCACCACCAGCGATACCCTGGGTGGAAGAACTGGCTGATCGTCTGGCTCGTGAGCTGCGTGAGCTGGTTCTTCCCTCCTTGGGCCAGGCATCAGCACGCGGTTTGGCTGGAACGGCAGTCGGCGGAGACACTACATTTGCCGTTGATGAGATTGCTGAAAGCTACGTAGTTGATTTCTTGGCCCGTGAGAGTCTGCCGGTAGCGCTCTACTCGGAGGATCGCGGATTGATGACATCCGGAGATCCTGACTACGTGCTGGTAGTGGATCCCATCGATGGTACACGTCCTGCCGCAGCTGGTTTCGAGGCTGCTTGCGTGAGTATTGCCGTCGCTCAGTGGGGTGGAGATCCGACCATGGGGGACGTGTTTTACGGTGTTCTCCAGGAGATAAAGGAAGGCGGAGTATTCAGCGCGCGCCGAGGGGGTGGCGTTCGGGCTCAAAACCTGTTGGGCCGGGACATAGATATCCATCTCTCTCAGAACGCAGATCTGTCTCGCCTGTTCTGGACCATTGGCTTCCGAGGCCGGCCGGCGGTGGAGCTTTCCACGGTTCTTGGCGGGTTGATAGATGAATCTTCAGTGGACGGAGCTGTTTTTGATTTGGGGAGCGCTACGTATTGCATGTCACGCATACTCACAGGCCAGTTGGACGCGTACGTGGATGTCGGTCCCCTGATGATTGAATATGTTCCGGAGGTGGAGAAGAGATTCCGTGAAGTGGGGAACGGACACGTCCTGAACAACGCACCCTATGATGTGGCTGCCTCCACCCTTATCTTGGAGGAGGCGGGATGTGTGGTGACAGATGCGGCCGGCCGGCCGTTGGATGGCCGTCCGCTTCTGGGGTCCGGAGTGGACCATCAGATGTCGGTGGTGGCTTCTGCCAACAGTAGTATCCACCAACGTATTCTGGAGCAGATAGAGAGGGGTTTGGTGTCATTGAGGGGCTACGTCACGTGAGATGTGGTGTCTGTCCTCATGAATGTGACATCCCGGAGGACGGGGAGGGCCTCTGCAAGGCTCGTGGAGTCCGGGACGGGAAGTTAGTGGAGTTGGTCTATGGGCGTCCCGCTACCATCATCTCCGATGAAGTGGAGAAAAAGCCACTCTTTCACTTCCACCCAGGGAAGCGCGCCTTGTCTTTAGGGACGCTGGGATGCAACGTGCTTTGCTCCGGCTGCCAGAACTGGCAGATCTCACATGCCTCTGCGCGGGGTGAAGCGAAGAAGCTATCCTATCTTAGCCCTGATCACGCAGTATCAATGGCGCGCAAGCACAAGCTCAACGGGGTCGTGTGGACGTACAATGACCCAGTTGTGTGGATAGACTACGTGACGGATGTTTCCCTGGCTTTCAAGAGAGCCGGTATGTTCACCGCCATGGTCACGGCTGGTTACATGACCGTGGAGGCGCTGGATCAGGTCGGCCCGCAAATAGACGCTTTCAGGTTTGACCTCAAGGCCCCCGGGTCCAGAGGGTGGTCATGGCTTACCAAGGTGGAGGATCCTGCTCCCTCATTAGAGGCGGCAATCCGAGCGCAGGATGAATACGGATGTCATGTGGAGGTGACCTCCAACATAGTGCCCGGCATGAACGACGATACCGCGAGCATCAAGGAGATGGCCGCGTGGGTGAGAGACAGCCTGGGCAAGAAGACTCCTTGGCACTTGACCCGTTTCTTCCCCGATTTCGAGCTTTCGTATTTGGGCCAGACGCCTGTGGCCACACTGGAGGAGGCCGTCCGTCTGGGCAAGAAGGAAGGGCTGGAATTCGTCTATCTGAGCAACATTCCGGATCATCCTCTACGGGACACAGTGTGCCCCGCCTGTGATCGAACATTGGTGCATCGCGGGTCCGGTAGGGCGGAAAAAGTCTGGACCAGGGGTGGGAAGTGCTCCTTCTGCGGTGAGGAACTGCACATGGTAGGAGATGATATGGGTAGCGGGGATGCGGAAAGGTGACTTGTTTAGCTCGCCCGAAATGCGGGGTAGTGAAAGCATGGGACTCTGTGTGACCGGGGTTCATGGTTGAAAAGAATCTATCTCGGAGCGAATGTGGTGTCAGGCGAAGCTGTTGTTCTTGAGATTCCTGCTAGGGCCGAGTACTTGGCCCTGTGCAGATTAGCGGTTGCTGGCTTGGGGGCGGCGGCGGGCCTGGAAGAGGATGAAGTGGCGGATCTGAAAGTGGCTGTGTCCGAAGCCTGCTCATCCTTCGTCGCGAAAAAGGGTGACAGTGGTTCCGGTGAAGACCACGTCACTCTGGAGGCTGCTTCCTCACAGGATCCGGCCACTTTGAAGATTGATTTCACACTTGCGGCTGATAGTTGGACTGTAGACATCACGGGTCCGGCCACACATCCTGCCGGTCGGCCTTCCACGGGCGGCGGCACCGGAGATGAGGGCGTCGGAGATGAGAGTTCCGGGGATGAGAGTGCCGAAGATGAGAGTGACCTGGGCATGATGGTGATGCAGGCTATGGTCAGTGAAGTGCGGAGCGAGCAGGTTGACTCGGAGGTCAGCAAACTGACACTGGTAAGATATCTTGCATGAAGGAAACGTATCGTGCGCTGATAGGCATGGACGGCCTGGAAGTTGCGGAACGCCTAATCGGCTCATGAGCACTTTGGATTCGGCGGTCCCCGCTCTAGGGTGACTACTCTCAGGCGGCGCGGACGGTGGCGACCATCGTCACAACCCTGATCGCCGTGCAGCATCTGTTCCCGGCGCCCGTCTGAACCGAACCCCGGCCGCGCAAATGAACAACTCGGGGTTGGGAATCCTTCGGTAAGTAGTGCATTCTGGTTTATGTGGAGGATCTGTTTAGTGATGGCGTCTTTGGTGATGGCGTCTTTGAAGTCTCACACGGCTTCTCCGCGGTGGAAGCCTTGATTATCTGCCCTGAGACCACCCCTGCTTCATAGCCCTGCAAGCGGAAGAAATCACGCACGGAAGGCATCCGCATGGAAGGCATCCGCAGGGAAAGCATCCGCATGGAAAGCATCCCGGCGAGCTCTCCGTTCCCCCATACAACCACTACCCTGCGACACTGGTTCTTCATCATGAGAAGATAGTTTTGCGGCGGCGGTGACGCACTGGACGCACTGGTTTGCCGCCTGGATGGGGTCGGTGGCCGCTATGCTAGACTGCGGGGTCATGAGAATAATGGTTTTCCGGCGGGTATCGCTTGTCGCGGCCGTGCTGCTTGGGATGCTGGTCCTGCTCGGCGCAGCACCTGCTGCTGGCGCGTCCGAATCTGCCCGAGTCTCGCTGGATGTAGCCGAACCCCTCACCAGTGTTGATGATCCGGTGGAGATTACGGTCCGTGGGTTTGTTGATGAGATCTGGGTCGATGCAGAGATTCAGGTCATGGTGTACGGACCGGGTAGACCTGGGGACGAAACAGGTGCGGAAATGGTGCGGAGTTGGCCTGTCAATGCTCTGGAGCCTCAGCAGTTGGGCGTGGTTCAAGATAGCTTCTCAACTGTGGTCACTGTGGCCCCGGAATACATGGTCTCGCCGGGTGCCTACTGGATCTCTGCGTCCGTCTCTACCCCGAGCGGGCAGATGGCTCAGGCAAATGCTTGGGTGGGGCGGGTCCCGGTGGACCCGCCCCCCATAGAAGTAGCCATGGTCTGGTCATCGATCCTTGGGGTGCATTGGGATCCGGACGGGCGTCTGGTAGATGGCGCCCTGGAAGCGTTGGTTGTCCCCAACGCGGACGCCCCTGGGAGCCTGTATGCACTTTTCGCCCTGCCGGAGCGGTTCCCTTCCTGGCACACCACCATGGCGGTCGAACCGATCTTGCTGAGTAATCTAAGGGGAATGGCGGACGGCTTTGATCGGTTGGAGGAATCCGGTGAATTCGTAACGGTGGGACCTGAAGAGGAACTGCCCCTTCTCTCTACTCAGGCTCTGAGTACGTTTAGGCGGGTGGCACGCCTGGAGTCTTTCCAGATCCTTCCCGGACCGTATGCCATGCCTGACCTTCCGGTGTTGGCCAGAGAAGGTTGGGAAGATGGAGTAGAGCAGGTGAGGCTGGGGCGTCGCGAAGCCGAATCCACGCTGAGCATGGCTGGCGCTCCAGACGGTGCCTATTCGCCCGGATTGGAGCTGACCACTGATAGTCTGAAGTTCTTCAGCAAGGCATCCGTTGATTACGTTCTCGTGGCGGAGGAGGTTGCCAGAGATCTGGTTGAGGACGGCAGTGCACCCCCTGGACCTGTCCGAGTCAGGGACCAGGATAACAATCGGCTCACCCTGCTGTTTGCGGACGAAGACCTTCGGGAGGTGATGGGCCCACCATGGGACCCTGATCTCCTGTTAGCCGTGCTGGCAGCCAAGATAGCCGATGGGGACCCTGGACCATTCATAGTTGCACCGACTGATGACTATGGCCTACCACCTGCGTATTTTGTCAATCGGGTAGGAGCTTCCCTTACCGGTGCCGAATGGATAGGCACTCTTACCCTGGATGAGTTGATCGGTTCCCATCCGCCTGCTACGCGCCCGGTCTTTCTGACGCGCTATGGTGGGTATTTGGAAGGTTTTGTCAAGAAGAGCTACCTGGAGAGCCTGAGAGCGGGGCACGCATCCTTGGCGGATCTGTCTGGCGCTGTGCCGGAAGACCTGGCGCTGCTGGATCGATTGCGGTTGCTGATGTTTCAGGCAGAGGGTAGATACTGGTTCTTGAACTCTTCGGATCCGGATATTGTGAACCTGGGACTTGCTTCTGTGAGACGAGTCCAGGAGGAAGTGGCCGCGTATTTCGACAAAGTGGACGTGGCGGAGGGCAAGTCCGTCTTGGTGGTGGGAGACGAAGGAGAGGTGCCGATAGCGGTCGTGAATAAGACCAAGCGTCCGCTCGACGTGGAGCTGGTGGTTGAGAGCGAAGGGCTAACCTTCAGGGGTGGTTCTCATATTGCAGCAACGCTGGGTGTCCAAGAGAACATCTTCTCTCTCCCTGTGACTACAAAGGGAACTGATGCTGTGGTTTCGGTGCGGGTGATGGCTGGTGACACGCTGGTGGATGAAGGGTCGGTGCAGGTGCGTTTTATCTCCGCCAGACCGTTCTTGCCCTGGGCTCTGGCGGCCTTGGTTGCTGTGGTCTTGGGTGGATGGCTGTTGGCGCGATTACGCAGAAGTTTATCGTCTGCGTAGGGTGGGGAGATGATGATGGTTATGAATTTTCGTTGCACATCGTAATGAGAAGTATTGTCACAGCACTGATCACGTTGGCCGTCTTGGGAGTACTGATCCTGGACGGTTCCGGTATGTTCATGGCCTACCAGGGGGCGCGTGAAGTAGCGCGGACTGCCGCATACCAAGCTGCTCTTGAGTACCTATCCACGGATGGGAACGAGGCGGCTGCAAAGCAGGCGGCAGCCGCCTTCGTGCGCAGCAAGGGCGGGGAGATACTGGAGATAGAGATGAAGGGATCCGGAGGAGACAATTACTTCCAGGTTCGGGTGCTGATGCATGCCAAGACCTACGTGCTGAATTTCATCCCTGTGGCTAATAGATACACATCTCAGGAAGCAACTGCGTTCTCACATCTCTAGAGGTCTCTCTCCTTTTCCGGTGGGCTGATAAACTCTCTGCATGATGCAGAGTATAGAGAGGATATCTGAGCTTCTTCAGGGGGCGCGCTTTCCCGTCTTTCTTACGGGTGCAGGCGTTTCCACCGACTCGGGGATCCCGGACTTTCGCAGTCCCGGCACGGGTATTTGGGAGAAGGTGGATCCCATGGAGGTGGCCACAATATCCGCATTTCGGGAGGATCCGGGGAGATTCTGGTCCTTCTACTCGGAGCGCATGGGCATGCTCTCTTCCGCGAAACCCAATCCGGCCCACATTGCGCTGGCCAGGCTGGAGGGGGGAGGATATGTGAAGGGGTTGATCACCCAGAACATCGACAGGCTTCATAGTTTGGCAGGGTCACAGTTGGTTGCAGAGGTGCACGGTTCAATCGATCACGCCGAATGTCTGGAATGCGGCTCCTCACATTCCTACGATAGGGTGACGGAGATGTTGGCTGCTGGCGCTTCGATCCCGCTTTGTGATTGCGGAGCTGCTCTCAAGCCGGGGGTGGTGTTGTTTGGTGAAAATCTCCCCGGGGAAGCTATCCGCGAGGCGGCAAACTGGGCCGGCCAGGCGGATGTGATGCTTGTCGCCGGATCATCTCTGGGCGTTTATCCTGTTGCAGGCCTGCCTGAGTTGACTCGGTCGGCCGGAGGTGTTCTGATCATCATGAATGACTCCCCTACGCCCTATGATGAAGTTTCGGAGATCGTGAGCAGAGGTCGTGTTGAGGAAGTTCTTCCGCGGATAGCGGAAGAACTTGGGGTCTGACAAGCCAATGCTCCTTACTACGCCAAGTGGTCCTTATCTCCTCCGGGTGGGTTGAGCATGGAACTCTGGCACCATAGCCATATCCTGCGGGAGAAGGTGGACCGCAATAGCCTGCTGGTGCAGGGCAATAGGGCTTGTGCGCTGGGTGCACTGGATGCCGGCGTGCGGTTCTTTGCCGGGTATCCCATCACTCCCAGTTCGGAGATCATGGAAACCATGGCCCATGAACTGCCTAAGATCGGCGGGGTTTTCCTGCAGATGGAGGATGAGATCGCGTCAATCTGCGCCTGCATTGGAGCCTCCCTTACCGGCGAGATGGCTCTGACGGCCACATCTGGGCCGGGCTTCTCTCTCATGCAGGAGGCACTGGGCTACGCCATCATGGTAGAGGCGCCTCTGGTCGTGGTAGACGTGATGCGGGCCGGCCCCTCCACGGGGCGGCCTACCACGCCCAGCCAGGGGGATGTGCTGCAGGCGCGCTGGGGTACTCATGGCGATCACCCCGCAATCGTGCTGGCGGCGTCGAACGTGGTTGACATGTATCGTCTCACTATGGCAGCGGTGCATTTTGCGCAACGCTTTCGGACGCCCGTCACTCTCTTGGCGGATGAGGTGGTCGGTCACATGCGGGAGAGCTTCTCCCCGGAGCTTGTCGGGCGGTACCGCCTGACAAGCGGTGATTTTGAATTGGATGAGGGGTTTCTCCATCCATCCATGGTTCGGGAAGTGCATCCTCCGCATACTCTGGGCAAGGGTCAGGATCCCCACGTGACCGGTCTGATTCACGATAGTACCGGTTTTCCCACGAATGACCCGGAGGAGAGCGAGCGTTTCCTTCGCGATCTCTACGACAAGGTCGTGAATCATCGGGATGAGCTCTGCCTGTATGACCTGGTCAATGAAGACAAGGGTAGGGCTTGCGTGGTTGCCTATGGTTCATGCGCCCGCAGCGCCAGAGCCGCCGCGAGTGCGGCACAAGAGCAGGGTCTGCAGGTGGAGGTTCTCCATCTCTACACCCTCTTTCCCCTCCCTGTTGAGATAATCCAGCGGGTGGCTCGACGGGTGGAGTTCATGCTTATCCCTGAGTTGAATTTGGGTCAATACGCGCGAGAAGTGCGGAAGTTTGCAGAGAATTGGACCACGGTGATCAGTATGGGGAAGATTGACGGAAACTTGATATCGCCCGATGAGATACTGGAGCGGATATCCCAGCTTCTGGGCAAGTACGAGAGCGTCTGACGGATGTTGGACTTACGGCAAACAAGAGGGGTGAGGTGAGATTTGGCTGGTACCCTGATTCCTGGTGAAACCGCTCCTGAGGTAGATCGCTACCTGCACACTGATCGCCTCCCTCACATCTGGTGCCCAGGGTGTGGGATAGGGACGGTGCTGGGCGCCTTCCTGAGGGCGGCGCTGGCCTTGGATCTGCAGAAGGACAAGACGGTGGTCGTGACTGGCATAGGGTGCTCCAGCCGTGCTGCTGGTTATCTGGACTTCAACACGGTGCATGCCATCCACGGGCGTGCCCTCGCGTTCGCCACAGGGATAAAAATGGCCCATCCTGAGTTCACGGTGGTTGTCTTGACCGGTGACGGGGACGGTGCGGCCATCGGGGGCAATCATCTCATCCACGCCTGCAGACGCAATATCGATCTGACCTGCCTGCTGTTCAACAACAGCACGTATGGGATGACCGGAGGACAGCTGTCCCCGATGATGGATATGGGCGAGCACGCATCAACCGCCCCTTACGGGCATACAGAACGTTCTTTTGATCTCTGTGGGCTTGCGCAGGCGGCGGGAGCCACCTATGTGGCCAGGGCTACTTCCCATGGTGTGGGTCGATTGGAGCGGTTGATCAAGGACGGAATCTCGCACCGAGGCTTCTCATTTGTAGAGGCGGTCGCTCAGTGTCCCACGGAATTCGGCAAACGGAACCGGCCCCGTGATCCCGCGGCTATGTTGGAGGATCTACGGAGGAAATCCGTGTCCGTCAAGCAGGCGGAGAAGATGTCTGCAGAGGACTTGGAGGGCAAGATTGTGACCGGACTGTTCCACAGAGATACTGAAACCGCTGAGTTCAGTAGCAGCTATCAGAGTCTCTTGGAGTCTGTGAGAGATGGGCAATGAATGGCCAGATAGATAAGCGAGGATGCGAATTTACTGAGATCCGCTTCGGGGGTAGCGGCGGTCAGGGGGTGATACTCATGGGGGTCATTCTGGCAACATCCGCTGTTCTCGACGGGTGCCGTGTGGTTCAGACCCAATCCTATGGTCCCGAGGCCAGGGGCGGCTACAGCCGCTCGGATGTGATTATCTCCGGTGGAGTAATAGACTACCCGCAGCTGCAGGGTGCGGACATCCTTGTGACGCTCTCTCTTGAAGCCGCTCTGCGATATCTTCCCATGTTGAGGGACGACGGATACCTGATATACGACTCCGTGGAGATTCCAAACCCTCCACGGGACGGGGGGAAGCAGCACGGGTTCCCCTTTTCTCGATTGGCCCAGGAGCACGTGGGCAGGCCTCAGACCGCCAACGTTCTCACCCTGGGAGCCGTTGCAGAGTTGACCGGGGTGGTGTCTCTGGGGTCCCTGGAGGCTGCAGTGGAGAGTGTGGCTCCGGCGGGGACATCTCAAGTGAATAGGCAGGCCCTGGAAGTGGGTGCAAGAGCTGCACGCGGTGAGCTTGAGTCATGAACATCGGTTCTGAAACCGTCTTTGAGATTGTGAACGTGACCCTTCCTCATCTTCGCGAGGGATTGGATATGGACAGTGCCCGCGAGACGGTACGGGCCATTCGGGAGAAGGCATCCGTGGGAGCAGTCGCCATCTCAGATAATGAGCGAGTGCTGGCCTTCACCGGAATCGGAGAAGACCATCATGTGGTGGGAAGACCGCCGTTGACTCACCTCACTTGGGAGACTCTCAGTTCTGGCAAGGTTCGTGTGGCTCGTGGCAGGCAGGAGATCGGCTGTCCTGTACCCGAGTGTCCGTTGCGCGCGGCAGTGGTAGTCCCTTTGCGAGCCAACGGCCATATCGCTGGATGCTTGAAGCTCTACAAGGCGGAAGAGGCCGCCTTTGCCGGTGCGGAAGTGGAGTTTGCCATCGGATTGTCCCAGATGCTTTCCATGGAACTGGAGCTGGCAGAGATAGACGTTCAGAAGAGACTCACCACCCAGGCGGAGCTACGGGCTTTGCAGGCGCAGATCAGTCCCCACTTTCTGTTCAACACCCTCAACACGATAGCTTCTTTTTGTCGCAATGACGGCTCCCTGGCCCAGGACCTGCTGATCGAGTTTTCTGAGCTATTCCGACGCAACCTCAAACAGCACAGAGGGTTGGTCAGTCTGAGAGAGGAGATCGATTTTGTTGAGAGCTACCTCCGGTTTGAGAAGTACCGTTTCGGAGAGCGCTTGTTGGTGGTTTGGGACTGTGACCAGGATACCCTGGGCGTGAGAGTGCCGCCGCTGGCTCTTCAGCCGCTGGTGGAGAATGCCGTAGCCCACGGAGTGCCTAAGCGTATGGGCGTATCCACATTGACCATAGAGAGTCATCGTTCTAAGGAAGACGTGGTGATAGCTATCCAGGATGACGGTCCTGGCATGGATCCTTCACTCTTGTTCCGGGGTGATTCCGAGGGCATCGGCATGCAGAATGTCCAGCGGCGCCTTCAGGGCTTGTTCGGACACAAGTATGGCTTGGCGGTTGCGAACCCTCCTGAAGGCGGAACCAGGGTTGAAGTGCGGGTTCCCGTTGCTCTATCGGAAGGTGCTGTAGGCTCGCCGGGAACCTCCGCAGACATTGGGGAACAGCGTCGCGCCGGGAGTGAAGTTTGAGAAGCATACGCGCGCTCATAGTGGATGATGAAGCCCCGGCCCGCGCTCATCTGCGCACGCTCCTGGAAGAGGTGGAAGGTGTAGAGATTGTGGGTGAGGCTTCCAACGCGGTGGAAGCTGAGAAGCTTCTGCGTGTGGCCGAGCACGACGTTGTCTTCTTGGATATCAGGATGCCGGGGATGGACGGAGTGAGGGCCGCAGAGCTGTACAGCGGGTTGCCCAAGCCACCGTCTGTGGTTTTCACCACCGCCTACGAAGAGTACGCTCAGCAGGCTTTCGACGTGGATGCCATAGACTATCTACTCAAACCCATAAGCAAGGATCGCCTCCGGAAGTGCATCAGGAAGGTGGTCGGTCGGCTCCATGTTTCCGAAGGCGCAACCTACTCGGAGGAGATCAGGTCTGTAACGGATGCTTCTGGCCAAGAGGAGAGCAGAGAGTATCTAACCGCGCGACAAGGCCACAGGATGGTGCTGATCGCGACAGAGGACATAGTCTACGTGCAGGTCGAACGCGAAGAGGTCAATATCTTTACGCGGGAAGACCGCTATGAGGCGATGGTTTCATCCCTGGATGGACTGGAGCGCGCGCTGGACGCTTCATCATTCTTTCGCACCCATCGGAACTATCTGGTAAACCTCCGCCATGTCTCGGAGGTAGTGCCCATGTTCAACCGTACTTACGAACTGGTCATGACGGATGCACAGGAGAGTCGGGTGCCGGTGAGCAGAAGAAGGGCTGTGGACCTGCGAGCTGCACTTGGTTTCTAGGACTTCCGTGTACGGTCCGCGCGGGAACAGGTCCGGATGGAGTGGCAGGCAACGGGAATTGCATAAGGAGTGGTTATGGAGATAGGCATTGTGGGGTTGGGGAAGATGGGGGCCAACATGGCCCGGCGCATGATTGGGGGAGGTCACCGCGTCGTGGTGGCTAACCGCTCCCCCGGCCCCATAAAGGAGCTGGAGGGGGAAGGTGCTGTTCCGGCCTGGTCATACGCTGAGTTGGCCCAGGAGCTGAGGTCTCCGCGGGCGGTCTGGATGATGGTGCCTGCGGGTCAGGCTACAGAGGACCTGGTGGCTGAACTGACGGGAATATTGGAATCGGGTGACCTCTTGGTGGACGGCGCTAACTCCTTCTACAAGGATTCGATGCGCCGGGCTGAGGAGTTACAGGACAAGGGTTTGGAGTTTGTGGACGCAGGAGTGAGTGGCGGCGTCTGGGGGCTTG
>Ga0209176_10000095_pt1 | contig 24230 bp, 24 predicted proteins | sample NGEPer11B_FD_184511 | JGI IMG/M metagenome (GOLD analysis project Ga0209176, IMG submission 184511) | Arctic peat soil microbial communities from the Barrow Environmental Observatory site, Barrow, Alaska, USA - NGEE Permafrost305-11B... | ecosystem: Environmental > Terrestrial > Soil > Wetlands...
TTTCTGGGCCGATGTTGAGGGGCTCGAAGCAGCCGCTTCGACCCTGCTCCGTCAGATCGAGGCGCACTTCCATCCTGCCGAGGGGCCAGCGATCTTCCTGCGCAAAGACTTATGCGAAGCCGCTTAGGTGGATGTGCGTTTTACGCAGCGCCTTTGGTGCGCGATGCCAAGAGGAGTCAGGTGTGGGCTTCATAAACTCGTTGCCTCCATCACCTTTTTGGCGCTTTGCTTGGCCATGTGGACGTAGATCGAGGTGGTGTCGAGCCGCGCGTGCCCGAGCCATTCCTTCAGCTGGAACGGACTGACTCCGGACTGTGCCTTGGCCGAGGCGAAGGTGTGCCGAAGCGAATGTGGTGTGACTCGCTTGGTGATGCCGGCCTGTACACAATATTTATGCAATAGATCGCGCACCCCCCACTCCTTGAGCGGCTCCTCGTCACGATTGAGGAAGAGATGGTCGTAGTAAGTGGAGGGGCGCATCGACAGCCAGGTCTTGCTGGCGCGCATCCCTTTCTTTTCCAGCTCGATCGTCCGTGCCGCCATGCCCTTGCCGACGCGCACCGTCAGGGTGCCGGCATCGAGGTCGATGTCGTGGAGCCGGAGCTCGCACAGTTCGCTGATCCGAATCCCGGATTGGATGAACAGCGTCAGGATGCAGAAGTCACGGGGATGGGCACCGGCCGCGGCCAGCAGACGGTTATATTCCTCTGGTGTCAGGTAGGTGCGTGACTTTCGCTCGCGCTTGGGAGTATCCACCGCATCCACCGGCGAGTGCGCGATGGCGCCACTATTGGTCAGCCAGCGGTAGAACTCGCGGATGGCCGCCAGTTTGCGGGCGCGGGATACTCCGGACAGCCCACGGTGGGCGAGCTCCGCCAGAAATTCATTCAGGTCATCGGTCGTCACATCAACCGGATCGGTCAGGTACGGATTGTCGGCATAGAGCCACCCAGCCAGTTGGGCGAGATCGGAGCGGTAGGCGCGCAGGGTTTGCGGGCTGCGGTTTCGTCCTTCCTGGACGCGGATGAATCGCTCGATCGCCTCGACGAATGGTTGGGGCACAGGTTGCGTATTGCGTTGAGCCATAATCGGACCTCCTTTGGTAAATCCACAGTATCAAGACCGCGAATTTGGCTCAAACAGGGGTCCGGCAAAAAGTGGGCATGATAACGCGGGATTATGTCCATTATCTTGGAGCACCCCCATAGGCTGTCAAGAGGCAGATCGGACCGGGTGGCCATGAGAATGGCCGTTATCTGGGCTAGCGTGGCAAGGCCATGACCATGCAAGGCGGGAGCGTCGGTTACGCTGGCGGACCAGATCGTGATCGCCTTAATCGTACCCGCGACGACGAGGCTGACGACAATGCTAGTCCCGAGCAGCTCCGCCCGCCCGAAGGCGACCACGGCCATCACCGGTCCGAGCACGAGGCCCACGCCCACCTCCTTGCGCGGCACCCATCCCACATCCCGCAACCGCACCGCGCGCATCATCCGGTCGTGTTGCGTAATTGCCGTCTCCGAGCCGCTCACCATCATTATCGCCACGAGACGCGGGTCACGGACCGACCCGCTAGCGGGCGATCCATGGACCGACGTCGTTCTAGGTGACAAGGAAATGCACTGGAATCCCGCAGATCCATGAGGCAGATTCGCGAGCGGTGCCTTGGGAGAACGCCGTCATTCGGCCGAGGTCTTCTCATCCGGCGCTTGCGCCGATGTGGCCACCGGCTCGTTGCCTGTGCCGTTCCGCATGTCGCGGTTGATGCGCATCGCCTTGGCGCCAAACGCATGCACCGTTGCCTGCTCCCTCATCGCCGGGAGGACCTGCTCGTAAGGTGCCTTCTTGACTGCGGCGCGGACGATGCCATTGCTCGCCAGTCCGATCAGCCCGCGCTGGAGCGGCCCCCACCAGTAGCCATAGAGCTGCCGCATCTCCGGCGTCAGTAGATCGACCGCCCCGTAGGTCACCAGCCGCGTCACCAGCTCGGCTCCGCTCCGAGGTATCTTCCGAGGCACCATGATGGCCCGGATACGCCCGCCTTCGCTCGTGTAGGCCAGCTTCGGCTCCATGCTGGCGATGTAGACGTCCAGCTCCGCGACGCCCCCCGGGGCCGTCTCCGGGTCGAGACCGACAAGCCGGGCGGAGATCCGCTGCTCCAGGACGAACTGGTCCTGTTCCGCCGCGGTCAGCTCGGGTCCCCAGCGGTCGTATGCGCGCAGCATCGCCCATGGAATCGTGGCATGGACCCACATCAGCAGGTCCGGCTCGTTGGCATCGTACTCCTCGCCCGTGTCGACATCCATCGCCTTCATCCGGCTGTGCAACCGCCGCAGCATCGCGCCGGCATTCTCGGCGGCGGCCGTGTCGCCATACGTGATCGTGTTGCCATACTGGGCGGTCAGCCGTGCGCGGAGCTCCGGATTCCGCTCGAAGGTCGACGCCTGTCCGATGAGCCGCACGACGCGTGGGTGAAGCATCTGCGCCAGCACCGCGGTCGCCGTACCGATGGAGGTGGAAGGCGATGCCATCACCTTCCAGGTCACGCTGTCCGGACCGAACAGTCCGTCATCCGCGGGCGTCTCGAGCGCCCCTTCGATCTCTTTCGGTCGTGACGAGGCTGGCATGGATCTTCCTCCAATAGTCAGATGTTGAGGTCAATAGTCAAATGTTGCGGTGTTCGATTGGCGCAAGGTTAGTCTCGAAAACAGTGTAGAGGGCATGTGAAAGTAGAACAAGGACGTATAGAGGGAGCATGACATGATTTTCGGTGGGAGACGTTCCGAGGGGACAGCAATCCGAGTGGTTTGCTGTCCCTCTCCGTCAGCAGTTCGCGTCGCGACGCCCATCCGTCGCGTGAAGGAGGCCGACCCTTCGGTCAGGGCGGCCAACCGCGACTAGGCCGCATCGACGTCCGTCCGGAAGCGGTCGCTCTTAGTCCACCTTTCACAGCCACTGTGAGGGCCAATCTCCGTCTCATAAACGGTCGTTTACGAGCCAGGAGCACGCCTACATTCGCATACCGAGCTTGGGCGGCCATTGCCCCCATCACCCGCCTCGGAATCATAGTTGTGAAACCCGAGTCGACTCGGTGGTTTCGAGTTTGATCCGAGGCGCCTCAGATCATCTTGATAAGGGCCGCTATCTGGTGGTCGGATGGTCTCCTTTGAGATCGAGTTGGCTAACGGCGCCTGATGCGAGGCATAGTCGCCGGTTGTCTCCGCGCTCGCCACACCCTAATATAGATCTCATGAAGCCTGATACATCTCGCGCGACCAACGGCGGAACGCGGTGAGCGGTCCCAAGCTCTTTCGCGTTCGCGGAGACGAGATGATCCGGATCCCCGCCCGTTCGCCGTCACACGAAAAGTCGTTACAGAACCTCCTCCAACAGCATCTCCCGACCTTCCTCGGGGTGCGGTTTCTTGCCACGGAGTTTGTGACGGGCAAGACCCACAGTGGACGCATCGATACACTGGGCATTGACCACCACGCCACACCCGTGATCGTCGAGTACAAGCGAAAAAAGTCGCCCAATCTCATCAATCAGGGGCTGTTCTACCTCGACTGGCTCCAGGATCACCGTGCCGACTACCAAATGCTGGTGTATGACCGGCTTGGACCACACGCTCCGGACGTCATCAACTGGTCGACGCCGCGGCTTATCTGCGTGGCACCCAGCTTCAGCCCGATCATGCGGACCGAACAGCCCGGTGTGGCGATCTGCTCGTAGCTCGATCCATACACCAGCACGGCCCCACCAGGTGCTCGAAGACCACCCGGTTGGGAACACGACGAGGGTAACAGCATAGGGGGTGGGTCGAGTCGACATTGGGATGGTCGGGCAGCAAGACGGCAAACTGTTCCCAGATGAGGTCCATCTGCGATACTGGGACGGCAGGCACGGGTTCCTCCAGGAACCACAGCGACGTTAGAGACCGCTATGATCCTGCGGGGCTGTGGCTACCTGTCAAATATTGCCGGTCGTTCTTACTTGTGCTTAACGAAAGCTTCACACCCTCAGCTTTCGACAATCACCCAAGTCGGAAATTGCCGGTGCCCTCCTGGACCACCTCTTGCATGGGCGTACTGGAACCCCCTACCGGACCGTAACGCTCTTGGCGAGGTTGCGAGGATAATCCGGATCGACCCCTCGCTCCAGCGCCGTCTCAAGCGCCGCAATCTGGACAACCATAGTCTGCACGAACGGAGTTCCTGCCTTCACTAATGCCGACGGCAATTCACCGTCTCCTTTTCCCGCCGTTGTTGACGATAGGGAGAACACCGATGCGCCGCGACTAGCGAGCTCTGCCGAGATAATGGCTTGCCGTGGAGCCTCACGCTCGTTGCCAGACATGAGCAGACAAGGAAATCCACGCTCGATCAACGCAATCACGCCGTGCTTTAGCTCCCCAGCCCGTACGGCTTCTGCGTGGACATATGCGCCTTCCTTGAGCTTGAGCGCCGCTTCTGACGCAATAGACTGGTGCATGCCCGTCCCAACCACGAAGGCGCTGGTCGCGGGAACAAGTGCGCTCCTGAACCTGTCGATCCAATTCCGGATGTCGCTAGCCTGAAGTGCGCTCGCCATCTCGTCGGCTTGCCGGCACAACAGGTCTGTCGAAGAACTGACCCCGGTCTCTCCACGCCTCACCTGCCCAACCCCGTCGACCAGCTGCACTATTCTCCCCAGCATCGCGGTGAAGGACTTGGTGGCGAGCACACTCCGCTCCGTTCCCGCCAGCAGCGGAATCTCGATGTCGACCATCCTCGCGACGGAACTCCCGGCCACGTTGACCACGCCGATGGTCGTCGCTCCGCGCTCGGAGGCGGCAACCAACGCGTCGATGACATCAGCGGTCTCGCCGCTCTGGCTCAACGCAATCACGACATCGTTCGAGCTGATCGTGTGTCCCCGCTCCTCCATCTCGGAAGCTGGAATGGCGACGGCGTCGAAGGCACGCGCCCCATACACCGCGCGATCGACGGCAAACAACGCCGCGTGATAGGCACTTCCACATCCGGTGAAGACCACCCTCCGAGTCCGCGCCGTCAAGGACACAGCATCCTTGACGACAACCTCTGTAGACACGAGGCGCTCCAGGACAGCTGGCTGCTCGGCAATCTCCGTGCGCATCGATGATCCTGGTCCTCCCTCAAAGCGCTGTTCCAGCTCGGGGACACCGACGCGCTCGCCAGTACGCTCCAGCTCGAGTAGTGCGTCAGCAACGGCATCTGGTCGACCGAGGGAGACCGGCATGTCGTCAGGCAACACGAGTATCGATGTTGCCTTGCCGGCGAACACCACGGGGTCCGAGGCCAGCATCACGCGTGCTTCTGTCCGGCAAATGCGGATCGGCAGCCGATGGGTGATCGCGACCGCTTCCTGGGTACACATGTCGAGCACGACGAACGCATTGTTTCCTTCTAATGAATGGAACGCGATTTCGACTGCGCGAGCCAGGCTCGCCCCCCGTTGCATCTCATGGTGAACCAGATGCGCCATCACCTCGGTATCGGTGTCAGAGACGCAGGTGGCGACACCCGTTATCTCTCGCCTCAGCCAATCGGCGTTCTCGATGATCCCGTTATGGACAACGGCGAGCCGCCCATCCTGGCTGAGATGCGGATGCGCATTGCGCTCGCAGACCTCTCCATGCGTTGCCCACCGGGTATGCCCGATAGCCGACGAGGCGAATCCATCAACGACGTTGTCCTGTGGAACGCGACCCACTCCCTTGATCACACGCCGTCCCGCCTCGGCAGAAACGAACGCAGTCCCCCAGGAGTCGTACCCGCGATACTCCATCGCCCGCAACGCTCCCAATACCACCTGATCAATCGGCACCGGGGCGCCCACATAGCCGAATATCCCGCACATCACTTCCTCCACATTCCGCGCACGGCACCCATATACCATCACGAAGAGAATCGCGACGGTAGCTAAGCCCGCACGGTGGCTGGCCCGAGCGTGCAGAGTCTCCACACAGGTCGGGCGCAATAGACCGAGAAAATGTGGAATGCTGGAGAGGGGCCGGTCTCCTGCATCGAGACCGATGACATGTCAAGACAGCTTTGTCGGACCATCGCTGATCCGGTTTGTCTGGATTGTGACGACTGTGCCGAGCCGGGAAGCCATCCGCCGAATCGTTCGATCGGCTTCCACCTCGTCAACTCGGGATCCTGCCCGAGTCCTGGCGCTAGGTAACGTTGGAAATGCCTCTCCGCATCATCACGTCTTCGCCGAAGCGTAGCCTACTCATCATGCCGCGACAACCATGCGCTGCGACAACGATGCACCGGATAGAGAACTGACGTCCGGACGTAACTCGAGTTGGGCCACAACTCCGCATTCTAAGCGCTTGATACATCGCCGTGTTCTGCCCAGTTCTATTGAGCTCAAGAGCGTCCTCGACCATTTGCGTTCGGATGTCAGTCAGGGCTTATGCGCCAGTCGAATCATCATGATCGTTGGGGTGTGCGTCACTTTTTGGTAGTCGGTCTGCCACATTGGCGACACGACAGGGTTTCTGCCGTACGTACGGGAAACCAGAATCCCATCATCTTCGCACTTTTACCAAAAGTTGACGCGCACCCGGTCGTTCGTATACAGCACTGAAACGCTGTTATACTGAGGACGGCAACTGGGCAGCTTTGGCGGAGCGGGGGAAGGCCATGAGGCATAATCGCGCGGCTGGCTTCTTTGGAATACGCGTCGGTTGGACCTTAACCAACGTCAGTAGTAGTTTGGTCCGGGTACTCACCAATGTATCGTTACCGCACGCCGTTGCTGCTTCATTCACCGGTTTCCTCGGTGGTGGATTTCAGCACCCACGTGCCCTGCCACACTTCCAATTTTGGCGGCAACCGGTTTCAGTCGATGTGGTCGTGCTCATCGGGGAGAAGGCCACCACATTAGTGGTTGAAGCCCTGTTCAATGCGGGAATGGCGCAACACGTGTTGTTCGGCTCTCGGCTCGCAGGGCACCTACCGGCACGAACCTCTCCCCGTATCATTCGGGCGGAAACGTGGAGCGCTGCTGCCGAGATCGTTAGCGGAACCGGGCGCTGCCTGATCGTCGCCCAAAAAGGATTCATGCCATCCGAGGTCAGCTTGACGGATCATTATGCGCGCCCGATCACGGTGATTGATGCGGAATCATTGATTGTCGCCTCGGTTACGAGGAGGCCGGATCGGCGGATGGCAATCTGAACTTCAGGTCAGACCAAAGTCACGGCCGCGTTGACCTCGATCGAGCCGCGGCAATTCGTTCACCAGGGAACTGGTATCATGGCGTTGGGGCATGGCGAGCTAGACGACCTACGAGGTAGGGAGGTGGTATGGGCGGAGACATGATCAACGAGTCGCTGGGCAGGAATCGCGAAACACCGTCGAGCGGTCGCTCCAGCGACCCTCCTGAACCTGGATTGAAACAAACACTCATTGTTGGCGCCGGTTCGGGGGGTGAGTTTATCGCCCGGGAGCTACGCGAACATCCCCAGTGGAAACTGTGGCCAACGGGATTCGTCGACGACGATCATGCCAAGCGAGGCGAGTTCCTGCAGGGCCTCCCGGTTCTCGGTGATACCGCCGTCATCGCGGCACTTGTGGATAGGGAAGGTATTGAGGTGATCGTTCTGGCGATTCCGTCAGCCTCACGGGCCAAGCTCGATGAGATCGCCAAAATCGCCAAAGCCAGCGGTGCCGACGTTGTCACCATGCCGTCAATCGAATCGATCCTCAGTGGGGAACAGCGCGCGGAAATCCTTCGGCGCGTGCGGATAAAGGATGTTCTTGGTCGGCCGGTTGTGGAGCCGGACCTCCACCAGTGCCTCGCCTTCGTCCGCGGCCGACGCGTGCTCATCACCGGGGCCGCTGGATCAATCGGACGGGAGCTTGCCATCCAGGTGGCCAAACTCCCGTCCGCAACGCTCATCATTCTCGACAACGATGAAAGTGATCTTCATGACCTACAGCAGGATCTCCGTCTGGAGAATCCTGAGATAGACGTGTTAGGTATCGTCGCGTCCGTCTCTGACGAACAGCGCGTCGATTCCCTCCTCTGGCGCTGCCAACCGAACATCGTCTTTCATGCCGCTGCCTACAAGCACGTTCCGCTGATGGAGCAATATCCCGGTGAAGCGGTTCGGACTAACGTCTTCGGGACCCGAAACGTCGCACGCGCCGCTGCTCGAAGCGGTACCGAACGGTTTGTGCTGGTCTCCACCGACAAGGCCGTTCGGCCCTCCAGCGTGATGGGCGCGACCAAGCGACTCGCCGAGATCGTGCTGGCCGATGTTTCACACCAGACCTGTCTCTCAGTATGCAGCGTCCGGTTCGGCAATGTATTGGGTAGCCGCGGCAGTGTGATCCCGACCTTCGAGCGGCAGATTCGCGCCGGTGGACCGGTCACCGTTACCGACGCCCGCATGCGCCGCTACTTCATGACGGTCGAGGAGGCGGCCAGCCTGATCATCCAGTCCGGCGCATTCGGAAACCGCAACGCCATCTCCATCCTCGATATGGGCGAGGACGTCTCGATCCTTAGCCTCGCCGAGCGGGTGATCGGACTCCATGGACTGCGGCCCTACATCGATATCAAGATCGAGTTTACCGGCATGCGTCCCGGCGAAAAGTTGAGAGAAGACCTTTCCCACGATTTTGAAAAGGCTCAACCGAGCGTACATCCCAAGATCCGCACTCTGCGGGGAAGCAACGGAGAAGGCTCGATCGGCGATCTGGACCAACGGCTGATGGACCTGGAACACCTGGCGCGAGACGGCGCCACCGAGCAGGTAAAAGCCGCCCTGCATGCCTTGGTCAAGAAGATTGATCTTCATGAGGAAGAACATGACGCTTACGCAGCAACAGCATACGCCTAAAATGCAGATCCCGTTGTCACAGCCGTCCATCAACGAGGACGACATCGCCTCGGTGATGGACGTATTGAATTCGCCGACGCTCAGCATCGGACCCAAGCTCCGCGCGTTCGAGCGAGCAGTGGCTGATTATGTCGGGGTGAAGCACGGGTTGGGTGTCAACAGCGGCACCAGCGGGTTGCATCTGTGCCTCGCCGCGAAGGGGATTGGACTGGGCGATGAGGTGATCACCTCGCCGTTCAGCTTCGTCGCGTCGGCGAACTGTATCCTGTACCAGGGAGCGACGCCGGTCTTCGCCGATATCGATCCCGACACGCTGGCGCTTGATCCGGAACGGGTCGCGCAACGAGTCACCGACAAGACCCGCGCGATGATCCCGGTCGACGTCTTCGGCCAGTCGTGCCTAATCGAGGATCTGGCCGCGATCGCCCGGCGACACGACCTCATCATCGTCCAGGACGCCTGTGAGGCGATTGGCGCGGAGCGCCACGGCGAGAAGGTCGGGTCACCGCGTTATGCCGATGCTGCCGTGTTCGCCTTTTATCCCAACAAGCAGGTGACCACCGGCGAGGGCGGCATGGTGGTGACGGACGACGATGAGATGGCGGCCGTGATCGACAGCCTGCGCAACCAGGGACGCGACGACGCCGGCACGTGGATGAACCATGTCCGCCTCGGCTACAACTACCGCCTGGATGAGATGAGCGCCGCGCTGGGCCTCTCCCAGGTGTCGCGCCTCGACGCCATCCTGGCGGGACGTGATCGGGTGGCGGCGATGTACACCGAGCGGCTCGCCGGGGTCGACGGCATCCGGACGCCGGTGATCGTGCCGGAGACGACGCGGATGAGCTGGTTCGTCTACGTGATCCAGGTGGTGGAGGGGATCGACCGCACGGCGCTGATGGCGGCGTTGCGGGAGGATGGCATCCCGAGCCGCCCGTACTTCGTGCCGATCCACCTGCAGCCGTATTACCGGGAGCGGTTCGGCTACCAGCCCGGCGACTTCCCGGTGACCGAGCGCGTGGCGGAGCGCACCTTGGCGATCCCGTTTTACACCGAGATGCCGGAGGAGCAGGTCGACTACGTCTGCGAGCGTATCGCCGCCCGGATTCCTGAAACCATGAGGAAACAATCGTGATTCTTGTCACCGGAGGTACAGGATTCATCGGCTCCCACCTGGTTACCCGTTTGGTTGAGCAGGGTCAGCAGGTGCGCGTGTTCGGAACGCTGACCCGGGAGTTGCCTCGCGAGCTTGAGGTTCTTCGCGGCTCGGTCGAGCTGTTTCGCGGCGATGTGCGCGATGCAGCAGCAGTCGCAAAGGCGATGGAATCCGTCGAAGTTGTCTACCACCTTGGCGGCATCGGCAGCCCGGCATCGCCCCCGGAGATGTATCGCGACATCCTCGGTGTCAATGTCATTGGCACGGAGAACGTCCTGAGTGCAGCCACCAAAGCGGGCGCGTCGCGGGTTGTTGTCGCGTCGTCTGCGTCCGTGTACGGCAACTCACCGGCTTCCCCAAAGACCGAAGACATGAGGCCGGAGCCCCAATCGATCTACGCAGTCACCAAGGTCGCCAGTGAGCAGCTGTGCACCGTTTTTCACGAACGTCATGGGCTGGAAACGGTCGCGTTGCGGTATTTCAACGTCTACGGACCGGGCCAGGACCGTGATGGCACGAGCGCGATGGTCGTCCCAAGCTTCGTCAGAGCGTTGCAAAGCGGTGCTCCCGTGACGCTATATGGAGACGGCACACAGACCCGTGATTTCATCTATGTCGACGATGTCATCACCGGAACGCTCAAGGCCGCAGAGTGTCCCGATGTTTCGGGCCGAGCAATCAATCTGGGGTCAGGAACACCGACTACTGTCGGCAGCGTCGTGAATACGCTCGCCGAAGCGATGGCAACCTCTCCGCACATCTCAAACGCCCCTGAGCGCGAAAAAGAAGTTCTGGAATCCGTCTCCGACATCACAGTTGCTCAAAATCTTTTGAACTTTGTGCCATCCACACCACTCGCCAACGGAATGCAACGAGTGGCTCAATCAACGTTGGTGCAAGTGGGAATAGGCAGGGAAACGCGGTGATTTTAGTAACAGGCGGTGCCGGATTCATCGGGTCACATCTGGTTACCCGTTTGGTTGAGCAGGGCGAGCCGGTGCGCGTGCTCGATAATTTTGCGAACAGCAGGCCAGAAAATCTCGCGCATGTCACCGGCGAGTTCGAGCTGATCGAAGGCGATCTTCGCAACCGGAATGATGTTGCCCGCGCCGTTGAAAGGGTCGAGCTGATCTTCCACGAAGGCGCGCTCGGCTCGGTGCCACGATCGATCACCGACCCGCACACCAGCTTCGACGCCAATGTGATGGGCACCCTGAATGTGCTGAACGCCGCTCGCGACGCCGGTTGTCGCCGGGTGGTCTACGCATCATCGTCGTCCGTCTACGGCAACACACCGGTGCTGCCCAAGCAGGAGGATATGCCGCCCAAGCCGCTCTCGCCGTACGCCGTCTCCAAGCTCTCGGCGGAACAGCTCTGTGGCGTCTTCTATCACACCTATGGACTGGAAACCGTCGCGCTCCGCTATTTCAACGTGTTCGGGCCGCGACAAAACCCGGAATCCCAGTACGCGGCGGTGATGCCGAAGTTCCTCCGGGCGTATACATCCGGCGAGCAACCGACCATCTTCGGCGACGGCGAGCAATCGCGCAGCTTCACCTATATCGATAACGTCGTCGACGGGAACCTGCTGGCCGGATCGGCGCCCGGCGCCGCTGGCCGGGTGATGAATCTCGCATCCGACAAGAACTACAGCGTGAATTACATCGCCCGCAAGATGGCCGAGCTGTTGCACGTTGCGTTCAACCCGACCTACGCGCCACCGCGCCAGGGCGACGTTAAGGACTCACTGGCCGACATCACCATCGCGCGTGAGGTCCTTGGCTGGGAACCGGCCGTGTCGCTGGAAGAAGGGCTCGCCCGGACGGTGTCAGCCTTCGTCGAGCAGCATGGCGTCGTCGCGGGCCGCACCAGCGCCGTTTAGGAGCAACGATCAATGGCAGCAACCATCGCATCAACCGATACATCCACCGCAGCCGGGCTCCGCAAGGCCATCGAAACCAGGCAGGCGATCTTCGGCGTGATCGGGCTGGGCTACGTCGGCCTGCCTTTGGGCACCGCCTTCGCCGAGTCGGGCTTCGACGTGGTCGGCTTCGACGTCAACCAGGCGACGGTCGATGCGCTCAACCGGGGCACCTCGCACATCCGCGATGTCGAGCAGGCAACCATCGCGGCACTGGTCAACGACGACAAGCTCAACGCAACCACCGACATGGCGCGGCTGGCCGATGTTGACGTGATCAGCATCTGCGTGCCGACGCCGCTGAGCAAGACCCGCGACCCCGACATCTCTTATGTCGCCGCCGCCACCGAGAGCGTCGCTGCATCGCTGCGTCCGGGCCAGCTCGTCATTCTCGAGAGCACGACCTATCCCGGCACCACCCGGGAAGTGATCCTGCCGCGACTCGAAGCCACCGGCCTCAAGGCGGGAGAGGACTTCTTCCTGGCGTTTTCGCCGGAGCGGATCGACCCCGGCAATGCCACCTATGGCATCCGCAACACCCCCAAGGTGGTCGGCGGGATCGACGAAATGTCTACCGAGCTGGCGATGTTGTTCTACTCGCAGGCGATCGAGACGGTGATCCCGGTCTCCTGCCCCGAAGCCGCCGAAATGGTGAAGCTGCTGGAAAACACTTTCCGCGCGGTGAACATCGCCTTGGCTAACGAAACCGCGCTGATGTGCGACCTGCTTGGCATCAACGTCTGGGAGGTGGTCGATGCCGCCTCCAGCAAGCCGTTCGGCTTCATGCCGTTTTATCCGGGTCCGGGCATCGGCGGGCATTGCATCCCGCTCGACTCGCACTATCTCTCCTGGAAGATGAAGACGCTCAACTACAAGGCGCGCTTCATCGAGCTGGCAAGCGAGATTAACGCCTCGATGCCGCTGCACGTGGTGAACAAGGTGACCAATGCTCTCAACGAGGTGGAGAAGAGCGTCAAGGGGTCCGACATCCTGGTGCTGGGCGTCGCCTACAAGCCGGATATCAATGACACCCGGGAGTCCCCGGCACTGGACATCATCGGATTGCTGCAGGAGCGCGGCGCCAATCTCTCGTACCACGATCCGCACATCCCGGAGATCACGCTGCCCGCCGACACGTTCCAGTCGGAGGAGCTGACGCCACAACGCCTCGCCGCAGCAGACTGTGTCGTGATCACGACGAACCATCGGGCAATAGACTGGACGCTGGTGGCCACGCACGCCGATCCGGTGGTCGACACCCGCCGGGCACTCCAGAACCAACTGTCTGATGCCGCCCGGTGATCGAATTCGAAACATGGCACGCTCAATGAGCTCGCCATTGCCAAGTGTAGTGTCGGGGCCATTGTCACTCAAAACGAACGTATCGTGGACCTTGGTCGGTAATGTCGTATATTCGGGCTGCCAGTGGGGCATCTTGGTGGTGCTGGCGCGCTTGGGCAACCCCACAATGGTGGGGCAGTACGTATTGGCCTTAGCCATAGCCACGCCCATCATGATGCTCGCCGATTTGCAACTACGCGGTATTCAAGCGACGGACGCCAAAAGAGAGTTCCCCTTCGGTACATATCTCGCACTCCGAGGTTTCCTGGTTGTTGTTGCTTTAGTTGCTACCGCACTGCTCGTGTTTTTTGTGAGCTATAGTGGTGAAATGGCCGGGCTGATCCTTGTCGTGGCTCTGACAAAGGGATTCGACTCACTGTCCAATATCATGTTCGGGCTGTTTCAACAGCGGGAGAGACTTGACTGGGTCGCTCGCGCGATGATGCTCAATGGGCTATTCACTGTCGGTGCGTTAGCGGGCGGAGTTGTGCTAACCAATCGAGTTGTGGGCGGGGCGATCGGCTCAGCTCTTGTGTCGGGCGTAATCCTACTTACATACGTTATGCCAAACGCCAAGGTCATCCTTGACGCTGAACACTCCAGAGGATCGCGAGGATGGCTCTTCGGTTGTTCACGGCAGAGGGTCATTAGCCTTGCGACACTTGCCTTTCCAATGGGAGTTGTACTGATGCTCGGCTCACTTAGCTCAAACATTCCCCGCTATTTTTTGGACCATTTCGCAGGCAAGTATGAACTTGGTATTTATTCGGCTATCGCGGCATTACTTGTTGCTGGCAATACTGTCGTTTCTGCCCTCGGGCAGGCGACCAGCCCTCGGCTTGCAAGATACTTTGCGAACAACGACACAAGATCGTTTCAGCGTCTGCTGACGAGGATGGTATGCATTGGTGCAATGCTAGGTGTGGTGGCCCTGGTGACAGCCGAACTTGCGGGAAAAACGATACTCCAGCTTCTCTACGGGAGTGAATTTGCGCAGAGGAGCGATCTGCTTGTTCTGATCGCCATTGCCGGTATAGTGACATATCTCGGCACATTCATGGGTGTTGCAATGACGTCCATGAGAGCGTTTCGAGTGCAAGTGCCCATCCACATGCTGAAGTTGAGTGTGACTCTGCTGGCGAGCTACATATTGATTCGCGGATACGGAATGACAGGCGCTGCATGGACGCTGATCATTGCTACCAGTGTGAGCGCGATAGTCTTTAGTTCGATTGTGGCTCGTCGCCTTCGTGCTGCAGGCGGGCTTTAGTGTCTCGAATTCGTATGGGAAAGGGCGGTCTCTCTTAGGCCCCTTACTGCTGGAGTACCCAATGAGCACTGTTCATGGTCTGTTGTGGCAAGCGTACTTTCATGCGAAGCGATTTCCTTCCACTTGGACGGAGTTCGATGAATTTGCGTGCCAGACCGATGTCACAGCCCAATCCTCAATGGGACAACAGCTGCTGAGCCGGATCAAATACTTCGGGACGCGTGCCGATACGCTCCCAGAATGGAAGGATGCTTCACGCATAGACGATCCGACAGAGCTAATGAACATCTGGAGCGATCTCCCTATCCTTACCAAGGATGACTTGAGAAATAGGTTTCACCCCGAGGAGATTCAAGAGCGATTTGACATTGATGGGGTGATTTCATCGACGGGTGGATCCACAGGCGAGCCCGCGCCCTTCTTGCGTGATCGCGATATGCTTCGTCGAGTTGCTGCTGCGAATGCTTATTGCCACCTGAGACTAGGCTGGAAGCCAGGTATGGCAGTAGTGTGTGTATGGGGCTCCGAGCGTGACATTGGAAAACAGCGCGGTCGCCGCGCGCGGGTTTCGGCCAAACTGAGAAACTTCTACCTCGTCGACGGCTATGAAATGAATGACGGTACAGTCTCTCGGCTGCGCGCAGCAATCGACCGCCATGCACCTGTGGCAGTCTATGGGTTCACAAGCATGCTTGAGTATGTTGCACGGCAACTGGTTGAGTCGGGTGACGTATCGACTCAAGGCAAAGTGAAGACTGCATGGAACGGTGGCGAAACGCTTCATCCACTTCAATCCGAGCTCTTCAAACGTGCATTTGGCGTGCCCATATTGAATTTGTATGGTGGTCGAGAGCTTGGTGCCATGGCATATCAGTCCAATGAGGGTGCTCCATTAAAGGTATTACGACCTCACCTAATGCTTGAGGTACTGGATCGCGATGGGAAACCTGCAACACCAGGCGATATCGGTCGATTGGTGTGGACGAGTACTCTTTGTACGGGTACTCCATTCCTGAGATACGACAACGGCGACCTCGGAAGGGCGATGCCGGGACACACCGACGAGTTAGGGGTGAGCGTCCTTGCCGAGATAGTCGGGCGCCAATCCAATGTCCTTAGGCTGCCGACTGGCAGGACCATTCATGGTCTCTTTTGGAACCACCTGTTCAAGGATTATCCAGAGATATTCCAGTTCCAAGTCGCGCTCGTCAATGAGGAGACACTTGAGCTGCGCTTGAGAGGCAAAAGGATTTCCGATCATCGCGAGCAACAGCTGCTTCACACGTTACATGAATTCACCGGACAGTGTCCCATAGATATCAAGTGGCTCGATCGGATCCCGCTGACATCGCAGGGAAAACTGATCCAGGTAGTTCAGGAGCCGCGATGAGATGACGCAAATAGCCGCCGTACGAGAGCTGGATTGGCGCTTGTTCGCCAAGATGGTGCAATGGCAAGTCGTTGGTGGTTTTTGGGAGGTGAGGCGTGTCTATGGCTTTTGGAGGTCTGGCAGTTAGAGCGTTGGGAGGCGTCTGGGCAGTGAAGAGTCGGTATAATGGCGCATCCAACTGGCTCGCCTGCAAAATATACGGCGGACTGTTCAGGTCGTACATGAGCAATAGAGGGAGCTTTATCGGGCTATCGGCACATATCGTAAGTCCGCCCGTTTTCCCGCACGATATTGTAGGAGTTTTCATATCCGGCGGGGCATGCATTGGCAAGGACTGTACCATCTTCCATCAGGTAACAATCGGGTCAAACACGCTGGCCGACTCGCGAGGGCGGGGGTCTCCACGAATCGGCAACAACGTCTATATCGGAGCAGGAGCGAAGATCATCGGGAACGTGACTGTTGGTGACAACGTGCGGATCGGGGCAAACGCGGTAGTCGTCAAAGACATACCCGATAACTCGGTCGTGGTGTGCCAACCGACAAGGGTCATACGCCGGCCCGGTATAGTTAACCGATTCGACCGTTTCAGCAATAAAGAGAGTTCCGACCCTGAAATGGACGGAGCGGACAATTCTGAGCCTCCGACTGAGTAGAGGAATCCGGAGGCACACACTGGTCGGAGGCAAGCTACCGGCTATGAGAGTGCTTGGTAAGTAACGAAGATGAAAGTGGGCTGAATGCCGAAAATAGAGCCGTTTGCCCCGCCGATCAAGATACTCCACGTCTTTGGACGTATGAATCGAGGCGGTGCCGAGATGCGTACGCTCGATTTGATGCGCGGGATCGATCAGGACAGGTTTAAGTTTGATTTTTGCGCGCTGTCCGGACTCCCAGGATCGTTGGAGGGGGATATCCAGAAACTCGGTGGCACAACCTATCATTGTAAACTAAGTCTTTTGTTCCCCCTGAAGTTTGCGGGATTGCTACGACGCGAAGACTATGACATTGTGCATTCGCACGTACACCTATTCTCAGGAGCGATTCTTACGATTGCTCGGCTTTCCGGTGTTGCCAAAAGGATCGCACACTTTCGCACGATGGGATCGGATGAAGAGATTGGGAGCGTACGCCGTTTACGAGATAGGACGCTTCGGAAATTGATTGATCTCAACGCTACAAGCGTGATGGCTGTCTCTGAGGGGGCCATGACCTCTGCGTGGGGCAAAGATTGGCCGAGCGATCCTCGATGCAGCGTACCTTATAGCACAGTCGATTTGGCCCTGTTCATGCGTAACCGAGAACGCGACGAAGTTCGAAGAGAGTTTGGGTTTACCGCTGATTCAAAGATCATAGTACACGTGGGTCGGATGGTTGCAGCAAAAAACCATGGTCGTCTCGTTGAGATTTTTGAAGAGCTCGCCGAGCTAGACCCTGAGGTGCGATTGCTGCTAGTCGGCGAGTTGCGTGAACCCTCATACACGGTGCTTCGGTCGAAGCTCACGTCGTCCGGCTTGCAAGACCGTGTCCGATTTACTGGCGTTCGGACCGATGTAGCCAGGCTGTTGATGGCGTCCGATCTACTGCTGTTTCCATCTCTTTGGGAAGGACTGCCTGGCGTTGTGCTAGAAGCATCGGCAGCAGGAATCCCCACTCTGGCTTCAAATCTCCCCGGAATAGAAGAGATCGCCTCTCACATTCCCTATGTAAACACCGTGTCGCTCGACGCTGACAATTTGATTTGGGCACGCATGGCTAAGGAATTGCTGCATATAGACACTATTCCGGAGCGGCTGTCGGTGATGTTCTTAAGCAGCCCTTTCGCACCTTCACCTGTGTTTGCTCGGCATATTGAAGCATGGAGCCAGTAATGAACACGCGCTCCAAGCATTCGGCTTTTTCAGCGGTGCAGCAAGGTATGGGCGCCACGCTGGGCATCAGTAGAACTTCCCTCTGGGCACTCCTGATTTCGGCAAGCACTTTCGTAATGCTGGTCGTGTTTCGAACCGAACTGCTTTCACTGCCGCTTCAGACGTTGTGCATCACGGCAACAGGTGGTGTTTTTGCTTGTCTCATACTGGTAGCAAATCTCTATCCAACGGGGGTCTGGTCAGCGCCATCGGTATATCTAATCATGTTTGCACTATTCCACTTTGGATTGGTCACCGTTTTTGGATTCGGCGTATTGAGTGAAGAAATGCGCCGAATTGTGAGTTCGTGGTTTCTATCTTCGCGAACACCTCTAGCTATTTATCTGTCCACTCTGGGAATGGTCTCATTTGCAATTGGGGCTGCAACCAGCGCTCTTCTAGATCATCATCAGCAAAAGAGGGTAATTGTAAGCAAAGCCAATATTGAGTTCAATAGGTCACTTTCTCATTACTTCGTCATTATTGGCTTCCTATTGGTTGTTACTTCGATATTTTGGTGGATGGTAATATCGATTATGAGCGGCGGACTATATATTTTTGTAGGAACTTACCGCAATTACCTGGACGCGACGGCTGGCCAGCCGCTCGCCTTGCTGAACATATTCGTGGCGCTTGGCCTGTCCATTGTTTCGTTGAGTAGTGGCGAGCGCTCTATTGCTTATCGGAGGTGGGCATATCTCTCGTTCCTTCTATACGCTGCCTTAGCGACGCCGCTTGGGCTTCGGGGTGAGATTCTTGTACCGATCTTGGCAGCGGTCACAATCCGTGCTCATCAAGGTACTCGTCCGTCCCTGAAATCAACTATCTTACTCGGGACTTTGTTACTATTTGGCATTTCCTTTATTCGAAGTCTAAGGCAAATGGGCCTTGCGATGATCGGATCTGGTACCGTGAGTGTTAACGCCTTCGATGCACTTGCGGAAATGGGTTCGAGTCTTCGTCCTACCACCGACGTGCTGGAGTGGCTTTGGCAGGGAGACAGTCTGCTAAGAGGAGCTTCATACTGGGCACCGTTCGATCGAGCTTTATGCACGATCGCATTCGATCCAACCTGCCTTCCCGCGCGCGAAGACTTTCGGCTTCTTAACGTGCTCATTGCAGAACGCGTGGGTCCGGTCGGGTTCTCGCCTGTAGCCGAAGCCACTTTTAACTTCGGAAATATCGGCGTAACGATGGTAATGTTCCTCCTTGGCTTTGGCCTTGGATGCCTCACTCGAGCAGATCGGTCAACAATTGGGACTGCAATGGTTGCGGTTGTTCTCGTACCGCTTCTCTACAATGTCCGGAGCGCCTTTACTTCTTTTCCAATTCAGCTATTTGTCGGCTTCGTAGTTGTGATCTGTGCCGTTGCCCTGAGCAAGATGTTCCCGCTTCGCGGCAAGTATGAGTTGGGAAGCAAGCATGCGCATGTCCAACGTACTTCCGGCTCAATCCCGAAGCCGAAGAGTAGCTTTGAGAGCGATTTGCTCTATCACGTCACCATCAGAATGTATAAGTGCTGGCGATGACCTCCGACTAATGAATGTTTTAGTACAGGAGCGGGTCGGTCCAATAGGTTTCTCGCCCATTGCTGAAGCCTACCGAAATTTCGGAATGTTCGGAATCGTATTCGTGCTTCTCGGCATCGGTCTTCTCGTTGGATGGATGGATAGGTGGCCGTCCAACGATTTCAGGAATGCAATACTTGGTGTGATCCTGCTTGAGTTGCTCATCAATGTTCGAAATGCATTTACCGCTACACCGTCCCATCTGATAATCGGCCTGGGAATCGTGATGGTAGTTGGCGGAATATACATAACTTTGGGGCGAGGAGTCTGGAAGGCAGAAGAAACCTTGCATAGGGGTCACCAGGAAGCCGCATACATGAATTACTCCGATTCAAGGAGAACTTGATGAGATGCCTAGTATCAAGTAATGCACGATTCCTTCGATTGCCAAGTGCGAGTGTATGGGTGCCAAGCGTATCCGATTATGGCTTTTGGACGCGGTATCTAACTTCTTTCTCCAACATAGATATCTTGGCACGCGTCATCGATGTAGATCAGGTACCCGACAATGCGCTCAGGGTGGACGGAGAAGGCGTTCACGTTATAGCACTTCCATACTATGTTGGTCCAATGCAATATTTGATGCATCGCCAGAAAACCATTCGTCTCTTGCAAATGCACGCCGACGAGGCGGACGCGATTCTGTTGCGCGCACCGAGTCAGGCCGCCACCGTAATTGCGTCGCATCTTCCCGTCAGCCGGCCATTTGCTGTCGAAGTTGTCGGTGATCCATACGAAGTATTAGCCCCAGGTGCCATGCGTCATCCTCTTCGACCGTTCTTTCGATGGCGAATGACATCCGATCTCGAGCGTGCCGTGGCGAGTGCTTCCGCAGTTTCCTACGTTACAGATTCAACTCTGCAGGCGCGTTACCCGGCAGCTCCAGGTGTCATTGTGACATCCTATTCGAGTATTGATCTGTCTCCTGAAGGCTATGTCGCTCATCCCCGAGCCTTTCACACCAGGCTCAAACGCACGCGGGTCCTTTTCGTCGGATCGTTGGAGCAGATGTACAAGGGTCCCGACATTTTACTTCGAGCTTTAGCCCAGCTTCTGAGCGTGGGGCACGATGCAGCGTTGCGGATTGTAGGTGACGGTCGGTATCGAGCGGAGCTTGAGCAACTGACACACGATCTGGGAATTACCCGAAAGGTGACCTTTTTGGGCCAACTACCCTCTGGCGCCGCAATTCGTGAGCAATTGAATGGAACAGATGTCTTTGTGCTGCCGTCCCGCACGGAAGGGTTGCCACGGGCGATGATCGAAGCAATGGCTCGGGGCTTGCCATGCATCGGCACTACTGTGGGAGGTATTCCGGAGCTTCTGATTTCCGATGACATGGTGCCACCAGGCGACGTAGAGGCACTCGCGGCAAAATTGTCAGAAGTTATCAGCGATCCGGAACGAATGACAGCCATGTCAGCCCGCAACCTTGAACTCGCTCAGGATTATCGCAGCGATGTCCTCAGACAACGACGCAGTGAGTTTTATCAGGCGCTCAAGGATCAGACGCAGCATTGGCAGGAAACGAGGCCGTCTCTTTGAAAGCACTCCATCTCCTCAAGACGTCTGTCGGTGCAACGTGGGCACTGCGACAGATGCGAGAATTGGTGAAGCTCGGAGTCGAAGTTCACGCCGCAATGCCGCTCGACGGTCCATTGGTTGAGCGATATCGGGATGTCGGCGTCAATGTTCATGGAGGACAGTACAGCCTACCCATGAAACATCCCTATCGTTGGCCAACGTTGTTTCAATCGTTTCGTGACCTCGTAGACATCGTCCGTCCGGACGTCATCCACAGCCACTTCGTGGGCACTACCCTCACTATGCGCCTGGCACTTGGCAAGAACCATCCAACGGCGCGCATTTTTCAGGTTCCTGGGCCGCTTCATCTCGAACATCCGTTCTTCAGGTCTGCGGAAATCCGCACTGCCGGCCATGCAGACGCATGGATAGGGTCGTGCAAATGGACCTGCGAGCGATATCGCCGCTCAGGGATAGAGAATGATCGCATTCATCTTGCCTACTATGGAATAGACCTGGATGAGGTATATCATCGGCCGCCGGGCAGGTTGCGAGGCGAGCGTGGGATCCGAGTTGGCACGCCGATCGTCGGCATGGTTGCCTACATGTACGCCCCGAAACGATATCTCGGTCAAAAGCGTGGTCTCAAGGGTCACGAAGACTTGATCGATGCGATTGCATTGGTACGCGAGCACCATCCAGATATACACGCGGTCTTTGTCGGTGGCGCGTGGGCAGGCGCTAAAGCGTATGAACAACAGGTAATCGCCTACGCAACTGAACGACTTGGCACTTCTGCACATTTCCTCGGCACGAGGTCTGACGTACCAGAGTTATACGCGGATTTCGATATTGTGGTTCATCCATCCCATTCCGAGAACGTCGGTGGAGCGGCTGAGTCACTCCTTCTGAGTGTACCAACGATTGCAACCGATGTCGGAGGGTTCCCGGACCTCGTTGTTCCTGGTGAAACAGGTTGGCTCGTTCCCCCTCGAAATCCGGATAAAATCGCAGAGTCTGTACTTGAAGGTTTGGCCAATCCCGTGTATGCCCAAGAAACGGCCCAACGTGGCAAGCAACGAGCTAGTCAGATAATGGATGTTCGATCAAACGCAGCGGACATTTACAGAATCTACCGAACGATTCTGGACTCCAGCAGATGACCACTTCGAAGAACCGCTTCCCTCTTGGCGTCAAACGCGTTATCGATCTGATCCTTGGCGGTGGGGTATTAATTGTACTGTTTCCCATTCTCGGCATTGTGGCCATGGTGGTCTTGCTCCGATTGGGCTCGCCAGTGATCTTCCGGCAGCAAAGGCCTGGTTTCAAAGGAGAACCATACGTCGTCCTTAAATTTCGGACAATGCGTGATGCTATGGACAGCGATGGTCGACCGCTCTCCGACGCCGAGCGCCTTACCTCGCTCGGAACGTTCCTGCGTCGCACCAGCCTCGATGAGCTGCCTCAGCTCTGGAACGTTCTCAAGGGCGATATGAGTCTGGTTGGGCCACGTCCCCTGCTGATGGAATACCTCGACCACTACACGCCCGAGCAGATGCGCCGCCACAATGTCAAGCCGGGCATCACCGGCCTCGCCCAGATCAACGGTCGCAACGCCCTCGCCTGGGAAGACAAGTTTGTCCTCGACGTCTGGTACGCCGACAACTGGTCGCTGTGGCTCGATATCCGCATCCTGTTCGGCACCGTCCGCAAGGTGTTCAAGGGGGAAGGGATCTCGGGGCAGGGTGTCCCGACCATGACCCGATTCGGGGAAGATCCGGAGGCGCGCTCGTGATCCCGCTCTGGATCCTCGGTGGGGGAGGGCATGCCCGCGTTGTCATCGACACCGCCCGGAGCACTGGCGACTACGAGGTGATCGGCATTCTCGACGACCAGTCCGGACAGGAAACGCGCGCCGTCGACGGTGTGCCGGTGCGAGGACCGATCACCGCCGAAGCGCTCCGGCAGCAACAAGTCACTCATGCCATAATCGCCATTGGCAACAACGGGCTACGAGCAGCCATTGCCGCCCGGCTCGACGGACTGGTGACCTGGGCAACGATTACCCACGCGCATGCCTACATTGCATCTTCCGCGACGTTGGGCGAGGGGAGCGTCGTGTTCGCGAAATCGGTGGTGCAGCCGGGCACGTCGATTGGACGTCACGTCATCCTGAACACCGCGTCGACGGTGGATCACGACAGCACCATCGCGGATTTCGTTCACATCGGTCCTGGCTGCAATCTCGCGGGGAACGTTGCTGTGGGGGAGGGAACGTTTCTCGGTATCGGCTCGCGGGTCATTCCCGCACGTCACGTCGGGAGCTGGGCGATGGTTGGTGCAGGAGCCTCGGTTGTTTGCGACCTTCCCGGAAACGTGACAGCGGTTGGCGTTCCGGCAAGGGTGATCAAGGAGCAGGAAAAGGGCTGGCATCTCACCTGACGCCTCGATATGGCGCGTGGTCCAGGGCAGCTAACTCGGTCAACACTGCCACTATCCCCTGTATATCCAAATGTGGCAGCCTTGGCAGCCTGAAATCCTTACCCCGCCAAGGCTGCCACATACCCTCGCCAGCTGCATCAACGTGGCAGCCTGGGGAAATCCCCGTCATTCCGCCCAAATCATCCCATCATCAGCCCAAGGCTGCCACTGGCCACGTTGTTTCAGTTGGCAGCCTTAACGTTAATCCAGGTGCGTCACCATCGGGCTGTCCGCACGGTCCACCTGAATGCATCGCTCTGATACCGCCGAAGCCACCTTGTGGCTCGCTTTCATCCCTGTGGACATTTGGGCTGGCGCTGCGCTATGAGCGAGTGAACACCGGAAGAAACCGCCTGAGGCCGCGAGCCGGGTCGCTGGCGACGGGTTCGGGGAAGCTGGCATTCAGGAGCAACATTGCCGGTGCAGTGTCGGTGAGCTGGTAACTACCATCTTCTCCAACAAGGGTCTTGAGCCGCTTCAGCCCGGCGGGCACCGCCGCCATCCTGTGACCCGCCGAGTGGGCGTCCGTCGCAACCAAGTGCACCGCGCCCAACCTGATCAGCTTCTCGGCGGCGCGCTTCGCCCGCTGTCCGAAAGCTCCGCTGAAGGAGCCGATTGTCACCTGCAGCACAATCCCACGCTCAGCCAACCGCAATCCTAGCGATGGGTCCTTCTGGATGGCGGGATACCGCTCCGGATGGGCCAGGATCGGCAGGAACCCGGCCATCTGTACCTCGAACAGCGTGGGCTCGGTGTAGAGTGGCCAGTCGATGAAGGGCAGGTCAATC
>Ga0209176_10000099_pt1 | contig 23557 bp, 15 predicted proteins | sample NGEPer11B_FD_184511 | JGI IMG/M metagenome (GOLD analysis project Ga0209176, IMG submission 184511) | Arctic peat soil microbial communities from the Barrow Environmental Observatory site, Barrow, Alaska, USA - NGEE Permafrost305-11B... | ecosystem: Environmental > Terrestrial > Soil > Wetlands...
GGCTGATTACCCGGATCGTCAGCAAATGCGCCGCCCTCAACCTTGGGATCTTCATCAATCGCCGCGTCCAGCGTCCGGATCTTGCGCTCGGCACCCTGTTTCGCGGCTGAAAATACGCAACACGCGTCCTGTGTCCGGTGTCCGCCCAGTGGTCGCGCAGCGGCCACAATTGCTCCCGCGCACGAGTATGACGAACAAAGGCTGACGCGCCACTGAGCGAAGGCCGAAAGGCCGGAGTCGAAGGATCTCAATCGCGACGGGAGCCAGCGTGCGGGCGAAACTCCCATCTCCATGCATCTTGCTGGCGTAACGTCGCTGCTCCCCAGATCGAGATGATCAATAGGCGATCCCATTGGGATCGAGCGGATGCGGCCCATCGACATCGCGCATGCGCGCTCCCTCAGCATGACACCATCGTTGGGGAGTGACATATGACAACGTGCCTGTGACAGGGTACTGAACCGCGAGCATACGCCCGCGGCTCAGGATGACATGGATTGAGTTGCGTCTGAAACCCTGAGTCTCTGTTATCCCTCGCCGTCGCGGAGCTGTTCGGCGAGCCGCAGCCCTACCTCGTACATGGCCGCGGCGGTGGTCGGCGCATCCACCGTGATCAGCGTGTAGTCGATGCCAACCTCATCCAGCCAGCCGGAGAACGCCTCGAGCTGTGCCTTGCGCGACTCCGACGCCAGCGATGTCGACACCAGCGTGATGCCGGCATCGATCACACCGGCGAACGTCTCCGGCGTGCGCAAGGCATAACGGTCAGCATGTGTGAGGGGCAGGCCATACTGCCGGGCGACCCACTGCCGCCACGACCGGTCGGCATGTTCGAGCTCGATCGCCCAGTCGGTGACAGGATCGACCGCTACCACCGATCGGTAGGTGCCCGGTCGGGAGCCCGCCGCGATCAGCGCCAGCGTCCCGCCGAATCCGTGACCGATCAGCGCCAGCTTCGTCTCGTCGATGCCATCTCGCTCACCAAGCGCGGCGCCGGCCGCGACAAGATCGGCGGCTTCGAGCTCACCCTCGCCGAAATCAGCCAGGTCATCTTCCACCGCGACCCCGAATCCGCTGGCGCCGTGCAGCACCGGCGTCAACACCGTCATCGTGGAGGCGGCCAGCGCCTGTTCCTCACGCTGGAATCCTGCCCGCCTCGCCACGAGCGGACCGTCCGGGACATACACCACACCTGGCGCCGGGCCAGAAAGATCGTCGGTCTGGTACAGCAATCCGGAAAACTGCTCGTCCGGTCCGACCTCGAATTCGAACGGGACCGGGTGGCGCAGGCTCGTATTGCGCATCGAGAGGGTCTCCGGCAGCTGCACAGGAGTACGCTCGGCGTCAGCGCTGGTCTCCTGCGCCAGCACCCCCAGCGGTTTCTGGGGCGCGCTGAATCCATAGGCAACGCGCTTTTCACCGATCCAGTTGGCGAAGGTCACGACACCTTCGCCGGGATCGATCGCGACCGCGCCCGATCCGTGCAGCCCGCGCTCAGCCAGCACCGTGGAGAATCCCTCGCCGCGGATGTAGATCAGGCGTGCCTCATCCAAGGCGAAGCGGTGACCGTACTTGTCGCCAGCCTCGCGAGTGACCATCCAGCCAGCCTTGTTATCGACATTGACGACCGAGACGCCGAGCCAGTCGCCGTCTCGCGTGACAAAGGCGACCAGGTTACGACCCGGCACCCAGTCAAGCGTGTGACGGATATTGGCGGCCTTCTCGCCGGTGAGATTCTTGTATTCCCCGGTGGCAAGCTCGATCGAGCAGACATCCGCGAACCGGATGTCTTCGCCGCACTGGCGGGTGAAGGCGACAAACCGGCCATCCCGCGACCAGATCGGCTCGCGGTGCGCCAGCACGCCATCGGTCAGCGGCTCGACCATCGGCGCGACCTCTTCGAATTCAGGCTGGGTCAACCCGATCTGGTCGACGCCGTCGCGAGTGGTCACGACCAGCATCAACTGACCATCGGGCGACCATCGCGGCGAGCGGTCAGCGCCACGATGATCGCACAGCAGCCGGGTATGGGTGACCTTCGGCGCGGGCGCCGGTGAAGATTCCGCGGATGCCGGAGCGGGTGTGCCTGTGTCGACAGCTTCCGCGCTGTCAGCGCCGACTTCCGTCTCGGCTGGTGTCGCGGCGCTGGTGGTGTCACTCGTACCGGCAAGGAGGTGTTCGATGGTCACCAGCCAGACTGCCGCGCGATCGCCATCCGGATGAACGCCGCTCAGCGCCAGCGTCACACCATCCGGCGACCACTGGGGACCGCGAATCTGGCGGCCAGTGTCCGGATCGACATCGTCGACCGGCATGAACGGCAGATCGAGACGGACGGGATCACCACCTTCGGTGGAGGAAAGCCACAGCTCGCGCGATCCATCCTCGCTGGGATAGAGATAGGCAAGCCACTTGCCGTCGGGTGACGCCTCGGGTAATCCGGGTTCGCGCATGGAGCTGGTGAAGATCGCCGGGGCTTCCCGGGATGCGTCCGGCGCCCGCTCGACCTCACCGGCGGGCGTGGCGCCGTTCATCGGCGTATCGGGTGTCCCGGCGTTGGCATCCTGTTCCGGCTCGAGAGGAATCGGGGTCGTCGATTGGGTCGTGTTGGTCTCCGTCATACGGCGCCATTTCTCCTTGATGCGGCTATCGCTTGTCGGCACCATGGAACCCGCGGAACAGCCTTCACACGAACAAAGGAAGCCTGGTCGGAACCGAGATCAGAATGGGCGTGCGCATCGGTTCCCGCATGCCTTGCACGTTATATGGTAGTCGCCCCGGCGAATCGCTGCCAACCGGGAGAGGCATTCACCTGCTGTGGGGAACGACACGTCAATGCCGCGGTCATGGAGACCCGCATCAATCGCGCCATCCCTCCGGATGCAGCTCGCCGGTCGCGATCACCCGCGCTTCGCCGCCCAGCCAGGTATCGGTCACCCGATCGCCGGCATCGCGCCACGTGACCGTCAGGGGACGACCGCTGCTGGTGATCACCGTCACCGGTGCATCGACCAGCCCGTGGCGCACGCCAACCACCGCGCACGCCACCGAACCGGTGCCGCAGGCAAGCGTTTCCGCTTCGACGCCGCGCTCGTAGGTGCGCATGCGCAGGCTGTGATCATCGACCCGGCTGATGACGTTGAAATTGGTCCCGGCGGGGGCAAAGGCGTCGTGCATCCGCACTGTCCGGCCAACCCGCGCGAAGGTCGCCGCGTCGGCGAAGGCATCGGCGTCGTCGACAATCGCCACGGCGTGGGGAACACCCATTTGCAGCGCGAACATCTCCATCTCACATCCGTCGACGCTCACGCGCTCGCGCCGGATCGGTCCGGGATCGGATACGGCGATGCGGACCAGTGGCCGGGAAGGATCATCGATCTCGGCGGTGACGATTCCGTCCGGCGTCAGGAAACGGGTGGGGGAGGAGGCAATGCCGTTGAGCACGGCAAAACGGCCCGCGCACATCGCACCGTTGCCGCACATCTCCCCGACCGAGCCATCGGCGTTGAGGTAGCGCCAGCGAAAATCGACATCAGGGTCGTCACTCGTCTCGATCAGCACGACACCGTCCGCGCCGATCCCGACGCCACGACGGCAGACCGCCCGCACGAAGGGCACGATCTGGTCGCTGGACAGCAAAGGCCGCCGGTGGTCGATCACGACAAAATCGTTGCCACTGCCGCTCATCTTGGTGAAGGGAACGCAACCTGCTCCATCATGATCCATGGCGAAAAATACTCAACTTTCTCACAACAACTGGCAATCCTGATAGACAACAGGCAACAAAATGGTTGTCATGCTGAGCAAGGCCCGCATGGGCCGCAGTCGAAGCATCTCGATCAAGGTGGTTGCCTTGTTACCCGGAAACCACCATCTTGTCGCATGTAGCAGCAATTCCCAACCTGCGACCATCACCATCCTGTCGACAAGTCATCCCAGCTCAGATTCTGTGCCTCGATGATCGCAATCTTCCGGCTCCGCCGCCAGCCCTTGAGCTGCTTCTCGCGGGCGATGGCGTCATCAATCCACCCGTACGTCTCGATGTAGACCAGGCGATGGACACGATACCGCCCGGTGAATGCTTTCTCATCGGCGGTGCGGTGCTCGTAGAGCCGTCCTTCGATATCGGACGTTACGCCGATGTACAGGACTCGGGTCCAACTCGCGAGGATGTTTACGTAGTACGTGTGATCGCGCGGCACGAGCCGTCTCCCTTCCAACCGAACATCGCGCTGATAGGCATATATAGTGAATTGGCATCATCACTGCGAGCCGCTCATGGCGACCAAGCCACGCTACAAGTGACCTCAACGGGGGAGCCCTTCGCCACCGGACTTCTCGTTATCCTGTCACAACACCATTGTCATCCTTCGACCCGCGGGCGCATGCCCGCGGGTCGAAGGATCTCTGTCTGGCATATAGCCATGTCGTCCAGAAATCCCCTTGAGGATAGGGTAATTGCCCATACCATGACATCCATTGAGACAGAGATGCTTCGACGCGGCCATTCGGCCTTGCTCAGCATGACAAGGGGTTCGTTGCGTGTAACGCTCAGAGTTGACTGCATCTCACCACACGAAGTCCGGAATTTGCACAACAAATCAGGACTCGCACAACCACGAGATCCCTCTCGAATCCGTGACCCCATACCCGCATTTCCCATCACGCCCTTGACACCCGGACAACGACCCGCTGATAATCCAGATCAGAATAGTCGGAATTGAGCGTTTGCGGCCATCGGGCAATCGAACCACACCTGCCCATCGGCTTTGAGACGTCGACAAGGAGAATGTTGTGCCAGTGAATCGACGGACTTTTGGTGACATGCGTTCGACCGCCATCACGCGGCGACAGGCTCTTGGAGGAGCAGTGGGAACCGCCGCCGGGCTGGCATTGTTGCGTCATGGCGTTGCCCAGGAAAGCGCCCCCGCGACACCAGCGGGTGGCGCATGGACCTTCACCGATGACAAGGGTGTCACCGTCACGCTTGACGCGCCGCCCGAGCGGCTGGTGATCGATGTCAACGCCGCCGCGCCCCTGTGGGATTTCGGCATCCGCCCGGTTGCCGTCTTCGGCTGGAACGCCACCGAAACCGGCGACTTCGGCGATGCCGGCGGCAACATCGACCCGAGCACGGTGGAGATCGTTGGCAACACGTCGGAGCCGATCCAGCCGGAAAAGGTGGTGGCCGCCGATCCCGACCTGATCATCACCATCACCTGGACCCCCGACGATCCGGATGACTACTGGAGCATCGCGCCGGAGATCCTCCCGCAAGTAAAGCCGATCGCACCGATCATCGCCCTGTCAGCTACAGGCTCGGCTGATGTCAACACCGAGCGCTTCGCGGAGCTGGCCGTGGCGCTCGGCACCGACCTCTCCGCCCCGGAGATCGTCGCGGAGAAAGAGCGCTACGACGCCGCCCTGGCGGAATTCCCCACCGTCACCGAGGAGAAATCCGACCTGAGCGTAGTCTTCATGTACATCGGTCCCGAGGAGATCTACGTGGCCAACGCGCCCGACTGGGCCGACCTCAACCTCTACGCCTCGCTCGGTCTCAACATCGTCAAGCCCGACGCGGAAGAAGGCTCGTTCTGGGAACAGCTCAGCCTGGAGCAGGCGCTTAAATACCCCAGCGATGTGCTGTTCAACTCGACCCGCCCTGGCAACCTGACGGTCGATGACCTCAAGGAACATCCGACCTTCGGCCAGCACCCTGCCATCCAGGCTGGCCAGGTCTTCCCCTGGAACCAGGACTTCATCATGAGCTACCGGGGCATGGCCGACGCGCTCGAATCGATCATGAACCCCGTCAGCGAATCGACCGACGCCACCTCGTAGCGGCAGACCCGCAGCCTGTGCTGACCCTGAGCGGAGCGAATGGGGAAGTATCCGCCATTTCGAAACGACGGAGCGCCATGTCACTCGTGGGCACGCCATCTTCCATAGCCGAATCGCCCAACGATCCCATCATCGGGTGGCGGCGCGCATCCCCACGCATGCTCGGGCTGATGCTGGGCATCATGGCGATCTGCGTGGTCGCCATGATGAGCCTGCGCTTGGGCTCGCTCGAGCTCAGCACCACCGACGCCTGGAATGGACTGTTCCATTACAGCGCCGATAGCTATGAACAAACTGTCGTACGGAAGCTGCGCCTGCCCAGAACCATCATCGCGTTGGCTGTCGGCGGAGCGCTGGGCGTGGCGGGCGCGGTGATGCAGGGTGTCACGCGAAACCCGCTGGCCGGTCCTTCCATTCTCGGCGTCAGCAGCGGCGCCAGCTTTGCCATCACCACCGCCATCTTCTTTCTCGGTCGTACCGCCCCGGGCGAATACGTCTGGTTCGCCTTTGCCGGCGCGCTGGGCGCTTCCGCGCTTGTCTTCATGATCGGCGGCGCCGGGCGAGGCGGAACCACCCCGATCAAGTTGGCGCTCGCCGGTGTCGTGATCTCCGCGCTACTCGGCGCCTGGACCAGCACGCTCCTGCTGCTGAACGAGGAGACAATGGATGCGGTCCGCTTCTGGCTGGCCGGTTCCGTCGCGGGTCGCGAGCTCGACACGTTGTGGAGCGTGTCACCGTTCCTGCTGGGCGGCACGCTTGGCTGCCTTCTGCTGGGACATCAGCTCAATGTGCTGAGCATGGGCGACGACAGCGCGCGGGCGCTCGGCATGCACACCACGCGTACCCGGCTCATCGCCTCGACCCTGGTTGTGCTGATCACCGGCGCGGCGGTGTCCGTCGCCGGCCCGATCGGGTTTATCGGATTGGCCACGCCGCACATCGCCCGGTCGATTGTCGGCCCGGACTACCGGTGGATCCTGCCGTACTCGCTCATCATCGGCGCGATCGTGCTCACGGCGGCGGATGTGGCGGGACGGTTGCTGACCAAGCCAGCCGAGCTGCAGGTTGGCATCGTCACGGCCCTGGTCGGCGCGCCTTTCCTCATTTGGCTCGCGCGACAACGAAGCGTGGCGAGCTGACATGGCACGGACCTTCAATGCTCCCTCCAGACCCGGCCACCGCACAGTCCGCGCCTCCTGGTTCGCGTTCCGGTTCAATGTACGGGTGCTTGCCTTTGTCGCGGTCGCGGCTCTGGCGCTGACGCTCCTCACCCTGTGGGCGATGACGCTTGGCAGCCTGCCCCTTTCATTCAGTGAGGTGATGCGGGCGACGGTGGGTCAGGGGAGCGACGACACCCAATTCGTGGTGCGGACCCTGCGGCTGCCACGCGTGCTCAGCGCGGTGCTGATCGGCATCTCCCTCGCCATTGCCGGCGCCATTTTCCAGGGAATCGCGCGGAACCCGCTGGTTTCGCCGGACATCATCGGCATCAACTCCGGCGCCACCGTCTGCGCCGTCACGTGGATCATCGTGGGGTCCAACCAGGCACTGCTGCCGCTGGCGGCGTTCGCCGGCGCGATCGTGACCGCCGCCGCGATCTACGGGCTGTCATGGAACAACGGAATATCGACGAATCGCCTCATCCTGGTCGGCATCGGCGTCGGCGCTGTGGTCAGCTCCGGCTCAACCTACATGATCGTGCGCTTTCCCATCGAACAGGCCCGACCGGCGATTGTCTGGACGATGGGATCGATCTACGGGAGTGACTGGGCCGATGTCATCCTGCTGGGCGGTGTGCTGGCGGTGATGACACCGCTGGCCGTGTTCCTGATGGCGCCGCTTCGCGTGTTGCAGATTGGCGACGTGGTCACCCGCAGTCTCGGTCTCTCCCTTGAGCGAACCAGGCTTTCCCTGATGGTGGTCGGGTGCGCCCTGGCGGGCACGAGTGTCGCGATCGCCGGTCCGATCGGGTTTGTGGCATTGATGGTGCCGCACATGGCCCGCATGATCGCTGGCCCGCAATCGGGCAGCGTGCTGTTGTTCACCGGCGTGCTGGGCGGCATCATGCTGCTGGCGTCTGACGTGGTGGCGCAACACCTCCTGCCGGTGAGCCTGCCGGTGGGCGTGGTGACGGCGGCGGTCGGCGCTCCCTATTTCCTGTTCCTGCTGTATCGATCAAATACCCGCATGTGATGCGAACCCGGAGGATCTCATGAGTCAGTTACAGGCGGAGCACATTGCCCTGGGCTACGGTGGCTCGCCAGTCGTGGACGATTTCGATCTCAGGATCGAGGACGGCACGATCACCACGATCATCGGTCCCAATGGCTGCGGCAAGTCGACCGTCCTCCGCGCGTTGTCACGGCTGATGAAGCCCGCCGGGGGCGCGGTGTTGCTGGATGGACAATCGATCCACCAGCTGCCAACCAGGATCGTGGCCCAGCGTCTCGGCCTGCTCGCTCAGCAAGCCACCCTCCCGGAGAGCGTGACGGTGGAAGACCTGGTCCGGCGAGGACGGTATCCCCACCAGGCATTCCTGCAGCCACCCTCCCGCAAGGACGAAGATGCCGTGCTGCACGCGATGGAGCTGGCCGGGGTCACCGGGCTGCGTCACCGGCAGGTGGACCAGCTGTCCGGCGGCCAGCGCCAACGCGCCTGGATCGCCATGGTGCTCGCCCAGGAAACGCCGCTGCTGCTGCTGGATGAGCCGACGACGTTTCTCGATGTCGCCCATCAGCTCGAGGTCATGGAGCTGATCCGCAAGCTCAACCGGGACGAGGGCCGCACGATCGTCATGGTGTTGCACGATATCAACGAAGCGGCGATCAACAGCGACCGACTGCTGGCCATGCGGGACGGGCGCATCATCGGGGAAGGCACTCCCACCGAGGTGCTGACCCCCAGGCTGCTCACCCAGCTCTATGGGGTGGACTGCGATGTGTATCCGCACCCGGTCGCCTGCCAGCAATGCGATGGCTATTGCGTGCCTCGCAGTCGTGCATGGTGTGAAAGTCCTGTCCATCGGATGGGGCATGCAGACACAGGGTCTGCGCTACGTGGCCCATCCGTTTCAAGGCGCGCGCTGTGCGATGGAAGCTGCCTGCCTGGCGCCAACGCGGAGGGCTTCGCGATCGATGACATTCGCACGGGGTATGGCCGGTCCGTGATTTCGGACCAGTTGTCGCTGGCGATCCCGGGCGGCAAGGTCACCGCGATCGTGGGTCCCAACGCCTGCGGCAAATCCACCCTGATGCGGAGTTGCGCGCGATTGCAGAAGCTTGGCGCGGGCACGATCCGGCTGGACGGCCAGGACGTCACGCGGGGGTCGCATCGCGTGTTGGCCCGGCGTCTTGCGCTGTTGAGCCAGGGCGCGACCCCGCCGGACGGTGTGGTCGTGGAGGATTTGGTGGCGGCGGGCAGGTATCCGCACCAGGGCTGGCTGCGCCGGTGGACCGCGGAAGACGAGGAGATGGTGGAGTGGGCGCTTGAGCGGTGCCGCCTGACCGAGTTTCGTCACCGGGAAATCGAAACGCTCTCGGGTGGGCAGCGACAACGCGCCTGGTTCGCGATGTCCCTGGTCCAGGACACACCAGCGTTGCTGCTCGATGAGCCGACAACGTTTCTCGATATCGCGGCGCAGATCGAGCTGCTCGACATCATCTGGTCGCTCAACCGCGAGCAGGGTCGCACCGTCGTGATGGTGCTGCATGACCTCAACCTGGCGGCACGCTACGCCGATCACCTGATCGCGATGAAGGATGGAAACGTGGTGGCGACGGGAGCGCCGGACAAGGTGATGACCGCGGAGCTGGTGCGGCTCGTCTTCGACATCGAGGCGAAGGTCATGACCGATCCGCTGACGCAGACCCCATTGATCGTGCCATCACAATCGATCGGCAAGAACATTTCAGTCACCGTCGAGGCAGCCGCGCTGGTCTCGTGACACAACCCAACACCCGCACGTAGACCGGCGTTGAGATGCCTGTAGACTCGGTCTCAGATGCTACTGGTTCCAACTCATTCGCGATTGGCTCGCCATTGGTGCGACGGTAACCCTTGAAACTGTGGGAATTCACGAATCTGCCGGTGTGTACGTACAGGATCCCCCGGTGCTGCTTGGCGGCACTCCGCGCCCCCGGCGCCACACCTTCTTGTGGTGCCGGGGATTCGTTGGAACCACTACCACCAAGGGGCAGGTCTTGCCGGGGCATTCACCGTTTCGCGGGTCTAGCGGCCGCGAATTCGGTCCCACAGCGACTTTTGCCCGGTCTGTGGATCGGGCCAGTGCCGCCCGCCACCATTTCGGTCGCCGAAGATGCGCGAAAAGAACCCGGACTGCCAGACGCCGTAGATGATCCCGCCGACGAACAACACCAGCAAAATGACGCTGACGGTCGGGCTCAATGAAATGTCCGGTCGCTCCCCCGTGATGATCGCGCGGATCAGGATCGCCGCCAGCACACCCATCATCACCAGGAACAGCCCACCGATCAGGTTGTCTCGGCTCATCGATCCCGGACCTTTCTACGGAGCAAGCACTTCGAGTGCGACATTGAGGACGTTGGTGGTGGGGTCGCCGGCCGGTGAATAGCCTCCGATGCGATACAGCACCGAGCCTTTCTGCACGTACAGCGCCACGACCGTGCCGCCATCTTCCTGTCGCATGATCAGCAACCGGTTCGTCGCGCCGATGTCGCCTGCTTCGGCCTCCTCATACCCCAGCCCAACCACCACGTCGGAGTAATAGGTCAACGCCTCGGCCGCCGCCTGTTCGCTGGAGAACCCATGCAGGCTGACGGTGATAGTCGTCGTCGCGTCCAGTGGAAGCCCCGAATCTTCTGGCGCCTTGAACTCGCGCTCGACATTTGCGGTCCAGCCCCAGTTCTCCAGCCGCGTTTGGGCGTCACGGCTGCCACCCAGCGCGGTGGCCACTTCGGCCTCGGTCCTGGTGGCGTCGGTGATCACGTCGAGTCCTTGCGGCATGATGCTGGCGTCGGGCAACAGCGCGACCAGCTCATCCTCACTCAGCGGGGCTGATCCCGCGGCATTGTTCGCCGGAGGAGCCTCCTCGGTGGCGCCGGCTGCCTGACCAGCGGCATCGCCCGCCGTGGACTGCGCCGCCGGTCCATCAGTCGTTTCGGTGGCGGAGACGCCGTCACCTCCTTCGGTGGAGCTGTTCCCCTCATCTTCGGGTGTTTCAATGGTTCCGGCCACGGCGGCGACCATCGTCTCCTGCGCGGAGAGGGTTGCCCTGCTCCGCGCCACTTCAGTTTGGGCGGCGGCGATGCTGTTTTCTTCGTCGCCCGCGCCGTCATCGTCGCGGAGAAGGAAGAAGGCGAAGACGATCGCGGTGACAAGCATCAGCATCACCAGTCCACCGAGCACGGCGGCCACCAACTGACGCCGGCGGCGCTGCCCCGGCGGAGCAAGGTCGAGCGGGCTGTAATCGTAGTCGGCGCGCGGCGGCGCAACGATGGTGGTGGGGTCGGGTTGCTGAAAGCTCCCGGTTTGCCCCGCACCACCATCGGGAGGCGACGTCGACCGGCGCGGAGCTGTTGGCTCCTGGGCGGGGCGAGACGATTGAGGACGTGGCTCCATAAACAGCAGTTTCCTGACCAGACGCGCGATGGCGTGGAACACCACGGGCATCGCTGTACCAAAATCCTGATGAAATTCGATGGTGACACCTGTAGTGACATCATCTCGCCGGGCAGTCCACCCGACGCGTTGCGGAAAAAACACGGAGGCGCCACAGGCAATCACAAGCCGGAAAAGGCAGGCGCCCTGTCATTTGGGCGCGTGCTGGCGTGAAGATGATCGCCCGGTGTCGTCCCATTCCCGACAAGTATACCCGCGACACCGCCTCGCCAAACCAGCGACTTTCACGCGGCGCTTACTGGGACAACGCGCTGGCCCGGAAAATGGTTCCGGCCGCCGAAACTTCGTGACAAAAAGGCAAGCGTTTACTTTATCGTGGCGGAACACTACTATCAGCACTATGCAATTGCAGAGTGAAGCGGTGTCCTGACGATCGCTTCATCCGCGCTCCACGGAATCCGGATGCACGTCATGCCCGCATCGAACGATCTTCACCACCGGACAAACATCGATTCCGAGTCGCGCCGCCATGGCGGCGCAATCGAAGCAGCGTCCGGGCGCGCGCCGGAAATCCGCTTTTATATGAGTGGCGACCTGCGCGCCGCGACTGGACTCTCCCGCACCCATCTCGACTTTTACCTGCGAGAGGGCATTGTACAGTCCACGGCACGCACGGAAAGCGGGTACCTGCTGTTCGATGACGCCGAACGGGACCGGCTGGAAGCGGTGATCGGCTGGCGTCGGGCCGGGGTGAGCCTGCGCGAGATTCGCCGCCGTCTGGGACGCGAGCCGCAACCGGACGCCGACGACGCGACTGGTGATGACCGATGACCTGTAACATGTCCATACGGACTGTTTGCCGATACAACAACGCTGCCGGGAGGCGTCGAGTGGTGGATACACGTCGGGGACAAAGCCCCGATGCCACAGAACGATGTCCGCCTGTTGGAATACGAGCATCGGCTGATTACCATGCACACCGGCACGAACCACTGGCGCCCCGCGGTCAGCCTGACCCAATCGGGATGACAAGAGTGTACGTTCAGTGCGACAATGATGTCGTCGAGAGCGTATCCTTGTACGGTGGCGATCGCACCGCTCGTCGCCGCACTCGCGCCCCTGGGTTTCGCTCGGTGATGTTTGGCACGACCCAGACATCACCGAGCGGCGCCAACGGGCGTCTCCCGCACTCATCTCACCAGAGGTGGTGCGGTGGCGGCAAGGTTATCAGGCAAAGGCAGGTGAGGATCATTTCACACACCGACCGAGCCACCGGCGTTATCAGGCAGCGGCATGTGCGCCAACACGTGCCTCGCCATGACGTGCGGGCGAGCCGGAGCGGTGACCCACAATCAGGATTCACCCCTGGACACAGAAAAAGACCGGTGCGCCAACACCGGGCTTTCTCGTATTCAGGCTGAATTGGAGTTCGCCGGACCTCGATCGGATCGTCGCCAAACGCTGAAGATCAGGTGACCGGCAGTTGAAACGCGTCGTTTATCGTCCCCGCCAAGGGAGGGTTCCATGTACCCACGCGATATGTTCCGCATTGTAGACAGGCCACCTGGGTTCTGTCAAGCCTCGTTGAGCGCGGTGTCATGCCATCCCGGCATCGCAGCATCCGCCCGGTCGACCGGGTAGCGCGCAATGCCGGAGCGGGATCGCACACCATACCGCCATGCGCGGACAAGATCGCCGGAGCAGGAGGACACCACCGTGTCGTCCCGGTCCCGCGTGGGTGATGCCGCCTCCCGCAGAATCCGACGCCCGGTCAAGCGGCAGGGGCTCCCCGAAGCGCCCGGTCGCCGTGAGCGGCAGATCACCGGCGTGGTCGGCGACGAGTCCAGCGCCAACACCACCCGCACCGGGAACGACACGCGCAAGCGTGGCTGGTTCTGGCATTGGAACAGCATCGTCACCCAGTACGCGCCATTGATCGGGCTCAAGGGCGTCGGGCTGCTCAACTCCTACACCGTCTGGACGGACCGTCGCGAGGAATCCCCCTATCGCGGTTACGCCTTCCCGTCGCAGCAGACCGAGGCGGCCTTTTATGGAGAAGACCGCGCTGAGCTCATGACCATCAACAAGATCCTGGTCGCGCTCGACCTGATCGAGATCCGCAAGGAGATGGTGCCGCGGACCGACGACAAGGGTCGCAAGTGGCGGGTGCCGCACAACTTCTACCGGGTCAAGGACCAGAGCGACGAATTCACGCTGACCAGTGACGCCGTCTCGCGCGTGGTCGCGCTGGCCGAACGTGACGCCGCCGTCTACCGGTACATCCGTCGCATCTTCTCACCACGCTTCGCCCCGATCGACAGCAGCAATGTCTGGCACACGATCCTGGCCGAGCTGCGATCGACCGAGGCGTGGAAGCGGCTCGCCGAGCGCACCGCGCGCACCGAGAAGCGCGCCTCGGCCCGCAGCAAGGCGGGGCATGCCGCGCGACGCACCCAGACCGGCACGGGCGATTTTTCTGTGCTCAGTGACGGTGACAGCGCGGCACCCGAGGGGCCACCTGCCGACAGCGGTAACGACAGCGACAAAATCACTAATGACAGTCGCAATGACACCATTGAAGGCTCTGTTGCAGGCGCCAACACTGGTTCGAGCCGCGATGTTGATCCGGGCAACACTGGTTTGACGCCAAATGCCGGATCCAGTGATGATCAGTCCAACACTGGTGGGGCAACCTCTGTTGCGCCGAGCAACAGTATGTATAACCAAGCATTAACTACTACCACTGAGAATCAGGAGAATGTACGTACAGACGCGCTTTCAGTATCCGAAACATCGCCACCGGATGAGATGCGTGATGAGGATCGGGCATTCCGACAGTTCGAGGAGGCCAACGACCGAAAGGCCAACCGCGCCGAACGCCGGTTGCTCCGGATGCTGGCGGCCGACCTGATCGAACGGGCCGATATTCCGATCGAAGAATCCTGGCGCTGGATCGCCGACGCGATCGATGAGGCGGTCGCCGCCGGCAGCGCGTTTGTCGCGCCGAAGCGAATTCAGGAGATCGTGCACCGGTGGAGCCGGGAGGGGCGCGGTGACACGCGGGACAGTCGCCAGTCACAGGGTAGACCCAAACCTGTGACACGGGGCGGCGATACCAGTCACAGGGTGTCACAGGATGGTGTGACAACGGACCGGGACGCGAGTCAAGGGCGGGTCAATCCACGCACGGTGCCAGCGCCGCCAAGGCGTGGTGACAGCGTGCAGGTGGCGACGTTCGAGGTTCCGGAGAGCGGTCTCAGCAATCAACAGGTGTGGTCCGCCGTGGTGGAAGAGCTGCAACGGGGTGGCATGGTGCCACGCGTTGATATCGATGCCTGGGTGACGATGTCAGCGATCCTCGAGGTCGAGGATGATGTGCTGATCGTCGGGGTGCCGAACGTGCTCGCCGAGCGCCGTGCCGCCGGGCGGTATCACGTCGCGATCGAGGACGCCATCCAGCGCGTCACGGGTATCCGGTTTGGCGTCCGGATCGTGCTCGGCAACGGTGGCGAGGCGGCCTTCCGGTTCGAGCAGGAAGGTGGCGGGCCAGGCTAGCGCGGGGAACATGCTGGCGAATACCCCTGGCGGGTCGAAGAGCGCGGCAGGCCCGCCGTCGCCGACATCAGGGACTGGCTCGGTGCCGAGCATCACGGTCGACTGTCAGAACGATGATACACGCTGTTGACTCAGCACGACGCCGAACGACTTGAGACCGGGCGTCGAGCGCGGTGCCACGCTCGCGCTTCCTTGAGTTCCATACCATGATTCTTTCGTTAGTACGTTTCCACGGTGACCACTGCCCCTGCCTTGTTGACGATGACTTCCAGCGAGCCAAGTGTATGCGAGATGGTTCCATTTGCCTGTGGAACACCCGGTGCTTGTAGCGCTTCCTCTACCCAGATTGGCGGAACGCCCCTTCCATAGGTGTACGGACCGGAGCTAGTCCGATACCCCCCCGACTGCTGTATCTGCGGGAAGCCGCCACTGGAATCCCTGGAAGATGTTCCCCCGAACCATTTACTTGAAGTTCCTCTGTAACCTCCGGGCTGAATGCGATGAACCGCGTGCTCGGTGTAGAGCCGGTCGCCCACCTTGGCATATTGTTTCCCCCCGACCGTCACCTTGGGATAGTCCTCCCAGGTTCCCCAGGGAATCTTGCCAGTCCCGCCTGATCGGGCGACTCGACCAACCCGTCCTGGTCTTTGCCCTCTGACGACATCATCCGCTCGATCTATGGCCCTCGCCGCCTTTCGCACTTTCAGCCCCCTCGACGCTTTCAGGCCCCTCGACAGCACCGTCAACGCAGTCCTCACCCCGCTTACTGACGCCCCGACAGGGTTGTAAGCAAAGCAACCCGGCCCACAAACTTCCTCCTCGATCGCGGCTACGGGGCGGGTGATTAAGTCGAGGCTTCCGGTGATTCCCCAAACGAGTGTGTCCAGAGCTCTCTCGCCCTGCCTGAGCCACCACCCTCCTCCTTCGACCACTACATCTCTCCCAAACTGCCCGACTGAGTGAACCGCGTCAGGAAGAACGGTATCATCGTGTCTAACCCAGACCTGCGGGTTGTCCGGTCCGACCGGTCCCGCAATTGGGTTGATCCAGTGACCTGCGTCCGGTACGCCCGCGTCGGGCTGCGTCTGTCCGCGGGCCACCTCGGTTCGTTCAGTGCCAAATGAATCGATGGCATGTAGCGGTCCGTTTCTCGCATAGGCGTAGAGGTTGCTGCCGTCGACCATGCCCGCCGGGTCACGCTGGAGGAACCTCCCCAGCTCCGGCGAATACTCCCGAGCGCGGAAGTCGTACTGACCCAAGACGTCGTCGAGGCGCCGGGCGGTATACAACAATGGATTGTACGGAGCGGATGCTGGTGCCTCTGTGAGCGCGCCAAAGGGGCTGTATCGCCAGGTGGCCGACACGGCGCCGGTCCGGCCCGTCATCGCGCAAACGGAGCCGACGAGGTCGGTGTGGTACCAGTGTTCGCCACCCCCCGCCGCGATCTGCAGCGGGCGGTCAATTCCGTCGTCGAAGACGTATTGGGCGAATGGGATGCCCGCTCGATACTCCGCGATGAGGTCGTTGCCATCCCACTGCAGGTGCGTCGTCTGACCATCCTGTATCTCGAGCATCCGTCGTCCGCGCGCGTCGTGGTGGAAGATCGAGATCGTCGCGTCGTTGGCTGCATCGATCACGCGCACAAGCCGGTTGACGGAGTCGTACACGAACCGGCGCTGGCCGTCCTGGATCAGGTTTCCATTGTCGTCATGGACCAGGTTTGTCACCGCGCCCGTAGTGTTCTCCGTGACTTGCGTGTACTGATCCAGCGTGTTGACGGCATAGTCGATGTCCTCCCCATCCCGTTCCGCGAAGCGGTTACCCACCAGGTCGTAGGTGAAGGTTCGCTCACCAGCCGGCAACGCGAGCGAGCCAATCAGCGCGTCGATCTCCGCCTGACGATTCGGTATCGGCGTCGGCGGGATGATCGCTGCTGGCGCCAGCGTGGCAGCGGGAAACGATGCGATCGCTCGTGCGTCCACGTCGGCGAGGCGATAAAGCGAGTCATAGGCGAATACCTCCCCGGCATCGCCCGGCGGTTGGATATTGTTTCGGCTGCGGACATTGCCCGCGGCATCGAACAGGTACTGGAGCGTCAAGATCGGCCCCGCGGGAGCGGTATGCACGGTCTCGATCACTCGACCCGCGCCGTCGTGGGCCCAGGCCACTGTCGCGCCGTTGCCATAGGTGGCGTCGCCACGCTGACGTCCCAGGTAGCCGCAGCGCGCGATGTCATACGAAGCGGCAGCATTCACATCGCCGGGATACCCCTGCCCGTTCGCGACGTTGCGCACCGCGACGAGGCGATCCAGGTCGTCTCTCTCGAAGCGCACCTGGCGGCCGCTGGGATACGTCAGGCCGACCACGAATCCGGCGTCGTCGAACTGACGAACGATCGTCAACGGCGTGGCAAGTGGCGCGGCGGGAATGGTGAACGTCGTCGTTTCCTCCAGCGGCCAGCCGAGCGAGCTCCACCGAACCTCGCAGAGAGCGAAGTCGTTTTCGGCCGCGAGTCGCCTGTCCAGCGCATCGTATCCATACCGCTCGAACGTCGCTCCTGCGACGTCGACTCCGGGAGCCAGCAACGAGGCGTCGACGGTGATCCCTGTCGTACGCCCAAGCTCATCAACGGTGTAGAGACGCCGGAGCCCGTTGTTGTCGGTAGTTCGCGTGAGGTTGTTGTCAGGGTCAAAGTCGGATGCGTGCCGGCTGCCGTCCGGGTAGATGATCGTGCGACGCCGATCCAGCGCGTCGTACATAAATCGGGTATCTCGACCAAGTGCATCCACCACGCCAGTCAGGTTGCCGTTCGCGTCGTAGGTGAGCCGTGTGGTGGTCGTCTCTTCGATTACACCGTCGCCGGTTCCCGTATCTCGCAGCTCGGCGTGTTCCGCGATCTGACGGTTATAGATGTCGAAGTCAATCCGCACCACATTGCCCAATGGGTCGACCCGCCGCACCTGATTGTTCCGGCTGTCGTACGCGAAGGTCGTTGTATTTCCCAGGCTGTCGGTGCTGGTGAGCATGCGGTCGAGCTCGTCGAAGGTCGCGGTGCTGGCAAAGGCCCGCTGCCCAAGGATTGAGCCGGTGGCTGCGTCTCGAACCAGGTCGATCCGGTCGACGCGGATGAGATTGTGGTGGGCGTCGTAGGTAGTGGCAACCTGATTGCCAAGCGGGTCTGTCGTCAGAACCAACCGGTCGAGGCCGTCGTAGGTAAACGTCCGCTCGCGCTGCATCGGGTCGATCGAGCGGATGAGGCGGCCCTGTTGATCGTGGAATCGCTCGGTCGCCAGCAACGTCCCCGGCCCCGGCGATGGCAGGAACGCGGTGTCGAGGGCGGCTCGCGGCAGCGGGCCGAGCGGGTCGTCGAACCGGTTGACTCCGCTGCGAAGTACCCTGCCGAGCTCGTCGTAATCGGTTTCGTCGCGGGCGAGCAGGTAGTAACCGTCGGCGCGGAGCTCGAATGACCGGGTGCATGTCACGTTCGACGCCGTGTCGTAGGTGGTCAGCGTGAGGTGACCCAGCGGGTCTTCCTCGACAACCGTTCCTCCGAAGGCGTCGATCGTCCGTGTGCTCACGTTGCCTCTGGCGTCGATCTCGCGGACGATTCGTCCATCCCCATCGTGTTCCGTTCGCGTCGTGGCGGCATCGTCCGTGCCGGCGCCGCGCGTTTGGCTGATTGGCAACATCCGGCCGTCGTAGCCAGCGCGAAGCTGGTTGCCCTCCGGAAGGGTCGTAGACACCCGCAGGCCGGCATGGTCGTAGTGATGGAACGCGACGAGATGCTCATCGCGGTCAGCGCCGCCAAGCGATTCCTCCTTGAGCTTGAACTCCTGGTCATAACAAAACGTCCGCTGTTCCATGCCGCCGAGGATCGCGATGCCATTCTCATCTTCGACTGGACGTTCCTCGCGTTCCAGGTTGCCGGTGCGGTCATAGAACCGGCGGGTGACGAACGCGAACGGCGGCGAGCTGACGGTTTCGATAATCTGGTCGAGTTCGTTGTAGACGGTCCGCACGTGGAACCGGCCGTCGGCCAGATTGACGCCGCGCGGGAGGGTCGTCTCGACCACCCTCCCGCGCTCGTCGACGGCGTGCGTCGTTGTGATCGCCAGGCCACCGGCATCCTCCACCACCTGTTGCGGGTACCCGGAGCGAACGTCACCAGGATCCTCCGGTACGTAGCTGTACGCGGTGACTGCCCCGACCGCGTTGACCTGGCGCAGCAGGCGGCCACGCGAATCGTAATCCGTGAACTGTTCGATGACGCCGGCGCCCTGCGTTCCGTCGGGCAAAGTCGGCGTCGGATGTCGAATCTCAGACAACAGTTGCGTGGCGCCAGCATGGGCGTACCGCGTCAAGGTCGCGTCGTGCTGGGGGTGTTCGTTGAGCGCGTTTGGATCGGCACTGACGGTGTAGCGCGGATCGGACTCGGTGGCGAGTTGGCCGAACTCCGGCTCATAGCTGTATTTGGTGATGATGTCGTTGGCTCGATCACCCATCCCTGCCGGGAAAAGCCCGTCAATCACATCCGGAAACGATCCCCACGCCCCCTGCGTCAGCTGCGTCAGCACAGGCGGAGCATATCCATCCCGGCGCACCAACGACAGGAGCCGTCCGAACGCGTGTCGCTCGCGCCAGGTCAGGGCGTCGGTGGGAACGTCGCCGTTGGGGGTCAGGCCGTGTTGCCTGGTGAAATGGTCGCGCCCATACAGCCACTGTGTCAGGACTCCCTCCGGGCTGAGCGACGCGACGACGTTGGCGTCGCGGTTGTAGCGGTGGTGTTCGGTGAGTGCACGGGGCAGCCCGCCGTCCAGGATGCACTGCTCCCGGAGCAGCAGATTGCCGAACCTGTTGTAGACGTGCCGGACCGGCTGCCCGTTCCGCTCGACGAGAATGGTCTGATTTGTCGGGCGCTGCTCATCAGGATAGTCGCGATCCAGCAGCTGATCGACTTCCTCGTACTCGAACAGATAGACACCTGTGCCCTGGCGCTGCCGCACCACGCGGTTGAAGCTCGGCAATCCCGGAGCGTCGCCGTACTCATTCTCCAGGTAGAGTTGGCCGGCGGCGTCGATGATGCTCGTCAGGTTGTGCTGCAGGTCAGCGGTCTGGAATGCGGAGCTGTACTCGTAGCTGACAGTCAGGCCGCAGGTGTAGCGGTCGGTCACCGGGGAGCTAACCGCGATGAGGTCGCCATACGAGTCGTAGGTGTAGCGCCAGGCACGACCCGTGTAGTCGGTGATCTCGCAAATGCGGTGCTGGCTATCGTAATCGAAGGATATGAGCCGCAATGGGTGGTTGACTTCGATCTGGGCCAGCAGGTCGTTCTGATAGCGCAGGTCGAGGTAATTGCCGAATCTATCCTCGATCCGTGCCAGTCGATGCAGGAAGCTGTGAGCTGGATCCTGCTCGAAGATATGGCGTGCGCCGTTGGGCAACCGCAGTGCATAGCTATTCCCTTCGGCGACGATGACGGCGTGCTTGCCGTCGGGCGGCATCCAATAGTCGAAGTCACCGTTCAGCGCCTCGCCGAACCTCGGGTGGCGCGTGTACGGCTCTTCGCGAAGGTCGCCGGTGGCGCGAAAGACGGAGTCGGTATCGTCCCGCAGCCAGACGTGGAAATTATGCGTCCAGTTGTACCCGAGTGGTCCGTTGAAGATGACCTGGTTCTTGTAGGTGCGCCTGAGGAAGAAGTCGATACCCGCGCCGCGGATGGTGATGTCGTCGACCTCATGGACGAACTGGCCCTTGAACAGCATGACGGGGTCAGCCGCCACATGCGCCAGATTGTCCTTCGCCGAATCCCCGACGACCGCGCGCTTCGCCTCCGCGGTCGCGGTGAGCACCTCAACGATCGTGCCCCGCACGTCCGCTTCGATGAGCGGGTCATCGATCCCCGCCCGTTCCAGCAACGGCCCGGCAATCGCATCGAGGCTTTCCGAAGACGGGTTTGCCATGGCCTGCTCGACGAGGTCGGGATTGCAGGCCAGGAAGGCGTCGACGTACTCCGGCAGGAACATGGTTCCAACCTGTACCTCCTGCGTGAGCTGATCCAGGCGATCAGGATTGCACGTCATCCGGGATGTCCTGCGATTCGTCGCCGTCGGCCGCTGGTTCCTCGACAACAGGGGCGGGTCGGACGCCAAGCAGCCGTCGTCGCACCCGAGCGGCCTCCTCGACCGGCAGACCGGTCCCGCGGGCGAACCGGCTCAGCTCCATCTCGAGCACGTCGCCGATTGTTGCCTTCTCTCCGAAGGCTTCCGTCACTTCGTACGGCAGGCCGTCTACGGAGCTCAGTGGCTGTTCCAGCCGGTCTTGCGACAGGATCGGCTGGATCCGCTTTTTGAAGTAGTCGCTTTCGAGGAATCCGACTGTGCCTTCCGGATAGCGTCCCGGCTGCCGCCGGCTCGATGTCATGGTGTGGCGGATTTGCCGGAGCAGCTCCGCCGTCGCCGGCCCCCGCGACTGCTCCGTCACCGATCGGGTGATCAGCGCCGGATCGAGCCGGATCGTGCGCTCGTCGACGATCGACTCGCGGTTCATTGGCGCGTTCCTTCTGAGGATGACATCACCAGGGTCGTCGATCGTGAACGGTGACGGGTCGATGACCTGAGGGCAGCCGTCGCCCGACAGGAAGCAGACATTCAACCCGCGATGGGTGATCAGCAATTGCGTGACGTCGGCATGTGGCTCTGTCGACGAGCGCCTGGGCCGGCGCAGATGGACACGATATCGTCGATGGAAGGTGTTGGTGCCCCACCACTCGCTCCAGAGCGTGCCCGCAATGACCAGCTTGTTGGGCTGTTCCACGCCAAAACTGTACCCTTCCAGATCCCCGTCGGCATCATCGTCGGGCAGCTTGTCGATCTCTTCAGCTGCGCCTTGACCGTTCCTGGGGTCGAATTCCCAGCCATCTACACCCGCTTGCTCGATGGTGATCATGGTGTCGAGGGGCTCAGTCTCCCTACCTGCCCAGTGATTGGTCGCCTTGATTGGTCCCCAGGTTCGCTCGACCGGAAGCGTGTCGTACTCTTGCTCAGGGGTGACGAAGTCGACATGCTCGGGGAAATGGCCGAGGTCAAGCGACGCCTCCACGCACAGGCCAGGGACCTCGGCGGGGCGCGACACGATCAGCATGAACTCCTGGATGCCCTCGATGTAGCGGAGCCCCTGAACGAATGTGCGATAGTCCGTCGGTTGCAGCGTGTGGGGACGCGGCAGCATCAGGAATGTGGCGCGGTTCGTGCCCTGGTGGTAACCGGTGAGCAGGTTATACATCTGGCTGAGCTGCGTCGTGGTCCCCTGCGTCTCCCGTCGCTCGCGCGAGTTGTCGGTCTGGAAGCTGCGGCTGTCCTGATCCGTCTCACCCCAGGTGTGCGTGAGCCCCATGCTGGAAGAGCCCTTGGCCCCTCCCATGGGGTACTCCACCGTTTGTTCCGTCGCGATGCCGGTCTCCGAGCTCTCTGTGTGGACGAAGGTCTTGTCGGTCGACACTCGACCGGTCGAGGCGGTGAGCACCTCTCCGGTTTCGGTCGCGGCCTGGTACAGATCCCGCACCTTCGGCTCGAAGGCGATAATGTGGGGATAGATGCCCAGGTCCTCGCCGCCGACATCCCATTGCAGTCCAGGCGCCTGCATCAGCGGCAGGACTGACACGTTGAGCAGCACCCCGTAACACGCCAGGTACTCTTCGAAAATCGACTGGAACTCCGTCGAGCCGTCATCCAGGTCGGCGTATCCGTACCAGGTCTCTCTTTCGGTCGGCTGGTAGCCGGTGATCGAACAGGTCACCTTCAGGTAGGTCACCTTCCGATCACCGAGCTGGTTGGGCAAGTCCTCGGCGTCCGGTTCCCACACATCGATCGCCAGGGACGAGCGCCAAGGAGGTGGATATCGTGTCTCCCCCACACGTACATCCATCATGCTCTCGCTCACGGCGAGCTGACACCAGGGAATGTTGACCGGGAGATTCAGGAGCTGGCTGGTCATGGGATTCCCTCCCGAGGGATGTGAGGATCGACGAACGGCAACACCGGTCAATTGTTCGAATCACACGGGATGTCAAGACTCCAGCTTGCATAATACACCCCGAGCGCAATGGGCCACATCGCGAGTAATTGTTCAGATTTGAGGGTACAGAGGTGACTCTACCTCAGTCCCAACGTACTTGGTACTCGTACGCACGCGCCCTCGCGTGCTGCCACTGATCCTCGAAGCAGATTCGTACCCCCAAATCTGAACTGATAAAGTTCGCATACTTGCTTGACAGAAGCACCACGGATCCGCAGGATGGACCCAGGACGCTCGCCGCCGGACACAGTGCGATCATGATCGGACGATACCATGGCCGGTGCATCAACAACCGAGCACGATGAACCTGGACCGACCAAGGCGCCAGGCCAACAACCTGCAATCCCGTCGCTGCCGATCCCGATGACGCCGCTCCTTGGACGGGAGGCCGAGATCGATGCGGTACTGGCGCTATTGGACAGCGGCAACACGCGCTTGCTGACCCTGACCGGACCGGGTGGGGTCGGCAAGACCCGGTTGGCGATCGAGG
>Ga0209176_10000100_pt1 | contig 23545 bp, 26 predicted proteins | sample NGEPer11B_FD_184511 | JGI IMG/M metagenome (GOLD analysis project Ga0209176, IMG submission 184511) | Arctic peat soil microbial communities from the Barrow Environmental Observatory site, Barrow, Alaska, USA - NGEE Permafrost305-11B... | ecosystem: Environmental > Terrestrial > Soil > Wetlands...
GCACGTGCCCGCACTGCCGCGCGCGCTCCATCGCCACCCGGCGAATTGATCGATCACCAAACCAGCCACCGGCACCGTCGCCCACAAGCTCTAGGTAGACTGACAGGAATCGATGCCGGGTGTCTCAGAGCGGGATGCCCGGCTCACCAGGAGAAATGGCTATGAGTCGCAGTGAAGCCGAGTACCAGTTAGAGCGGGCCGGATGGATCGCGGAATCAGAAGCAAACGCATGGCATGAGCGCCAGGAACCAAGGCGGCACCCCGGCACCAGACAGGAGAGAGACATGAGCGACGAGAAGCTGGTCCGTATCACGCCGCAGGTCGCAATGAAGGCGAAGGCGCTTCAGGCGTCCGGGGAGGGTTTTGAGGTCCGGTCAAGGCTTGACCTGCCGATTGTGGGAGATGATGGCGAGGAAGATGTCATCTACAAGGATCTGGAGGAATGCACACCAGAGGATATCCAGGCGTGGGTCGAGCGAGAGCTTCAGCGCGCGTCAGAGATCGAAGATGAGGTAGCCGCAATCGTTGTGTACACCGGCGGACTGGGGCCGCTCGACGACACCGACTAGGACGCGCTAGCAGCGCCCACAACGAACGAAAGCAGCGACAACGGCTCTGGACACCACCGGAGCCGTTTCAGTGGAGGTGCCTCCGTCGAAAGGTGTCAAATACTCGTTGCCCATCATTGAGCACAGCTTCCCACGCAGGCACTATCGGCTGTACCTCGATTTCGCTAATGAGAAATCTGACGATGGACTCAATTGAGACACGACCAGTAGGGATATGAAGCTTGCTGAACGTCTTGCGCAGTAGAGGTGCATCATGTGCGACGACAGGCGAGCCTATGTGCAGGTGCGGCTCTCGTTCAAGTGGTGTTCTGTCACTCTCCGGTTTCCAGTGATAGGTAAGCACCTCGGAACCTTCCGGCCGATCTATTTGGTACCAATACTCAACAGTATGGACGCGATACGGACCATGCTCGATTTCCCTGTCCTCGACGATTCGGAACCGCTGTCCTGCGGAGAAATGGACGTCCTCCTGGCCCCGCAGCAGCACCGGATCGTTGTTGTTCAGGACTAGTGGGTACTCAGTATCGAGTTGGAATTTCACCGGCGTAACTAAGTCTAGGCGCTTGGGTGAAATACACCCAAGCGCCCTCTCAAGTCGGTCAATGTACCGGTTATACGCTTGTTCAGGTGTGTTCTTCCTCGCCATACGTTGCTTTCTCAGCAAAGGGGAGAAGGAGAGAGACGCGCACGACCTCGGACCGTTCAGGATCCTCGATCTGCCCGGCGCGGTATTGTCTCCGAAACTCCTCACCCGACATATTTAGGTACTTTCGCGCCTGCTTGTCGAGCAACTGCTTGCCTTCATCTGGACTGATGAAGTTAAACCGATCGCGTCGAAGCTCTGTGGTTCTGGGGCGGGGGGTTTTCGGCAAGAACCGACGGGGGAGAGTGACCATGTAGGTATCCTCCTTCCTACTTGCAAGCACCTTAGCATCAAAGTTGGTATCTGTGAATGTACGAACGATCGTGATTGTAATCACAATTGCCGCGGTTAGATCACTTCCACGAAGGTATCTCGCGTCATCAGTGATCCGCAGGCATGATGGCACGCCGGCTCGGGGAGACCAGGGCCGTTCGTCGTGTCTGGGACGATCCTGGGAAGTGTTGCGCCTACGCGCGCGAGGGATGACCGGCTGTTGAGCCGCAAGAGCGCCTGTCGCGTGCCGTTGCGCCTACGCGCGCGAGGGATGACCGGCTGTTGAGCCGCAAGAGCGCCTGTCGCGTGCCGTTGCGCCTACGCGCGCGAGGGATGACCGTCTGACCGGCGACGTATTCCGTGAGCGGCTTCGTTGCGCCTACGCGCGCGAGGGATGACCTCGAGAGTGCACGCGAGGAGAGGCCACAATGGACGTTGCGCCTACGCGCGCGAGGGATGACCGATCAACTTGTGCGGACGCACAAGTTGAGTCATGTTGCGCCTACGCGCGCGAGGGATGACCACCATCGATGAACTGAACCAGGCCGAAGCGATGCTGACGCCGTCATCAAGCGCCTGCGGCAACTCAACCAGAGCGCGGACGAAGCCGAGTTTGCCGTGACGCTTACCTACAAGCGGATCGGCGACCTTCGAGGTGGGCCGGCAAAGCCGGGGAATCCCCGACCGGAGACGGGGCGCGGATCAATGTTACTATTTTGCAACATTGATCCCAAGGGCGGACAGGCCCGAAATCGTGACTGGATGATCAATAAAATATCGCAAGAGTGGAAGCGGGTTGAGCCGATCCTGCCAACGATGAAGAAGCGCGGCCCGATCGCGGCGCCAGCGCAAGACGCCGTCCCGGTGCAGCTGAATCGAGTTGGAAGCAGGGTCGCCAACACGCGTCTGGTAGACCGTGCCGACACACAGCGAGCGCATGCCTGGCGAGAACGCGTGATTGGCGATGGTTTACAGGTCAACGTCCTCCAAAGACGGCACGCTCGTAGTCATCCAACTCGCTGTAGTTGCCAGCATCGTTTCGATCCTCTCCATGCCAGACGGCCATGGCGACGGCCAGCACCAGGTCATCGTGATTGTGCTCGCGCCAGTCTTCCCCGGCGCCGTAGCTGTCATTTCCGGTCAGCTTGTTGGTCTTCGCCTGGAAGTTGTCCAGCTCCGCAACCAACGTATCGGCATGGGGCAACTGCTCGGCAGAAGGGATCGCAAGCCGCCGGTTCTCGACAACAACCTCCATCCGACCCACCAGCTCACGTTTCGGTACATGGATTTCCTCATGTGCGCGCGTGATGACCGTGCCGCCGGTGATCACAATGCCGATCACGTCGAGGCCTGCGGATCGGATGATATCGTTGACAACCCCCTCACCCACACCGGTCTGATCGGCGAGGAAGGTGATGTCCGGATCAATTGCGCGACCAACGCCGGTTGCCTCGAGCTCGTCCTGGTGCGCTACCCGGTGAAGGGCTGCCAGGACACGTTGCACCTCTGGCACCACGTCGCGATAACTACGACCTCGCCACCGGTCGAGATGGAGTAATTCGTAGCGGCGCTCCATGATCGGCGCCAGCTCATAGGCCGTGCCGTACCGCAGGTCGAAGCCAGCCTGCACCCGCTCCTGACGACCGGTCGGTACCGGACGCTGACGCAATGCGGCGAGCGCGGTGTAGTCGCGTTTCTTGCCCAGGTCGAGGCCAATGAGATAGTTCGGCGTGGTGTGCGTCACGTGGTGCCTCCTGCCGGGAAGAGCGGCATCAAGTCTGGTGTGATCGCCGCCCGGATATCGTCGTGTGAGAACACGCTGTCTTCGTTCTCGGTGAATGCACATTCGTACTCTTGTTGAAAGGTTGCCCGTGGTGTCCGCCGCTGTTCGGCGGCCAACCAGGCGGGATCGATCCGGGGGCAGTCGTGCGCCGTCACCATCGTTCGGTGCCAGCTATCGCCGCCGTCCATCCACTCCGCGTGGAAATGTCCCCGCTTCCCCGCCGGAGTCGAGAGCAAGACGATCCGGCCCTGCGACACGGCCAACATGGGTCTGAGCGCCATGTACAACGCATCATCGACGCGGCTGGCCTCATCCTCGATCAGGAGGGACACCGAGCTAAACCCCCGAATCGTTGCCTCTCGCCCTGGCAAGGAAACAACGCGCGAGCCGTTGCTGAGCTCAAGCGTTAATTTGTTCTCGACCTCAGCGGGCACCGTCTCTCCGGCGCCGGCGTAGACATCCAACGCCTTCCTGAAAAGCTCCTGGCTCTGCCTGAGTGACGGCGACAGCAGCAGGATCAGGCTGTTCGGATGGTAGACGGCGGTATGAACCGCAATCGCGGCGCTGACGGTGCTCTTGCCGCTTTGACGACTACAGAGCAATATCTGTTGCGTTGCCGATGATCGAAGCACATCACGCTGCCACCGGTCCGGGACAATGCCCGCCCGCTCGGCGAAGATCACCGGATCGAGCGCCGCCGCGGTATCGAGGTAGACGCCGCGGCGCGCCTCACGCTGTGCGAGCATGCGCATCCACCTCGACCAACGCCTCAGCGACCGCGAGCTTCGCGTCCGGATGCTGCTCCAGCGCCGTGAGGATGACCTGTTGCAGCGCCGCGACCTCAACGTGGATCGGACCGCCCCCATCGCCCGTGACTTCCAGGACGGACTTGCCGAAATCCTTCGGAAAGCGGCGCTCCAGAATCCAGGCCGCCGCGCGCCAGTCGGTGGGCGCCGCGGTGTTAACAATCGCCATCAGCCGCAACGCGGAATCGCCTCTCGCGCGTGTGAGTTCCTCCGAAAACTGCGATTTCAGATCTTTATCGGAGCCGCGAGGGAACTGCCCTCGCTGCCATTCGTAGAACGTCGTCTCGGAGATGCCCGCAGCCTCGGCGGCGAGGTGGAAGGGCAGGCCGGCCCGGATCGCCGTGAAGAGACAATCAATGGTCGCTTTGGTGAACTTGTGTGATCGGCCCCCTGCCATGCTGATCTCCTAAATCCGGTATCTTGGGCGCGCTATGTCGCGTAACGAATCACCGGAGAGCAACGCGCTGTCGATCTCCTGGCGTTGAGCGTGGGTGCAAATGGTGCAGGTGCGCGGCATGGTCTCATCCGATCCTACGCGATGTACTTCCCGCTGGCGCGCGCGGCGGCAACCTGTTCCTCGTGCTGGTTCATGTGCTCCAGCCGATGTTGGTGAAGCAGCTCCGGAAGTGCCGCCTTCGCCTCATCTTCGCTCGTGCCTGGTGCACTCTGCCTGTAGGTGTCCATGAGCTGGCGCTCCAGCTTTGCGCGGGCTTCCCGCTCACGTTGCGCGTCCTGTTGAGCTCGCTCCGCCGCTTCATCGGCACGGCGCCGCTGGCCCGCTTCGATGTCCCGAATCCACTGTTGCAGATTTTCGATATTCTTCGTGGCAATGTCGCGGTGATACGGATCGCCGTGATCGCGCGCGATGCGCCGCTCGTCTGTCAGCCGCTGGCGTGCCGTGGTGAGGGTGATGTCTGGATTCGGGATCGCGCCTTCGATCTCGGGGTAGGTGGTGATCGTGTGCTGTGCCATGGTGATGTTCCTTTCGCTAGGTGCGCGGATACCTGAGAGAGTGATTGCGTCGCTTACAGGGGCAAATAACGCGCCGGAAATGTCAAGCTGGTGTCACGGTGCCCGGATGTGGGCGAGATTGGTGATCATGCCGGTTGCTCCAGTAGCTCCCGCACATCCCGGCTGAACGTCATACAGGCATCGATAATCTCATCATCGTTGCCCGCGGCGACCGCACGCCTGAGCCTGGCCTCGACGGTGCCGTCAATGCCGAATTCAGATACCAACCAATCATGGTACTGATCGGGTGTCAGCATGCCCCGAACCGCATCGAGGTCTTGGACCAGGCTCAGGGCGGTCGCCTTGAATCTGTGCATGGTGTCGTGAAGCTGGGACTCGACCCCCATGAGCTCCACCTGGAAAAGGCGTCGCCTCGCCTCGATCTCATCAGGCTGGTAACCGTTACCACCCCGATCGCGTCGTACCTTCGCAACGAAGGGGTGTGTCACCTTGCAGATGCGCGCAATCTCACGGTCACTCGCCTCTGCCATAGTTGGTTCATCGAGCACCGCCTGAACCGCTTTTCGCTTGTCGGCATTCGTTCGGCGCAGGCCGTGGTCACTGTTTGCGCCGACGGCGTGCAGCTTGGCGTCAACCTTTCCACCCTGTCGGATGTCGGCTTCAATGATGGCAATGCCGGCTTGATGCGCTGCAGCGACGCGATGGAAGCCATCAGCGAGCCAGTAGGCCACGCCATCGTGGTAGACAGTGATTGCAGGGAAGGTGCCGCCGTCAGTCATCACCTCAGCGTAGTCAATGACGGTTTCGGGTGTGAGCCCGCCAGCCCGCATCTGGCATTCGGTATCGACGGTGATATCTGTCAGGTTGAGTGTGGTGATCATGCTGCTCGCTCGCTTTCTTGTGCTGCTGCCGACGTGCAGGCGCTATGGTCAATCTCGCGCGGGCAGATGCCGAGCTCCGTACAGATGTGGGCGACCGGGCAGCCGACGGGGATGTCTCCCAGAATGCGAATCACCTCATCCTTGTGTTGCTTGAGCTCATCAATCAGCGCCGGGTCAATCGTGAGGTTCCCTGGCGCGGCGATGCGGATATTTCCGAGGTTGAGGCGCACGTAAGCGCCGGACTGATGCAAGTCGTCGAGAACGTCATAGCCATCGCGGCTCATGGCCTACACCTCCCATTCTTGCGGACCATCGGTGCCGGTTGGATCAAGTCCTGCGTTATCACCAGCGTCATGGTTTTCATACCCAAAAGGCCCAATACTTCCTATGGTTCTTGGTGATGGTGGCTTATGGGCCTTTTGGGTATGGATTTCAGGGTGAAGATGAATAACTTCGGAGGGGCGCCCGCCCTTGGGGCCGGTGATTCGATCACGTCGAATCCAGCCGTTTTCTTCCAGCATGTCCAGTGGCGCCTTCAGGTCCGAAGCCGCCTGGAACGCGGCCCTTCCCCGCAAGTGGCGATTCAGCTCGCGACTGGTGATCGACTCACCTTCGTGGCGCCGCAGGGCATCCAGCACGATGCTGGCGCTGGACTGGCCACGATGGCCAGCCATGAGCCGATACATGACCTTTGCGTGTTCGGTAAAGTAGTTGGTCAGCGCAATCGCGCTCTCCATGGTGTCGGCACTGATCTTCTCGTTTTTCGGTTGCTCGTGGACGGAGATATGGAACAGCCCCGCGAGACGCAGGACGGTGCCGGCGGATTTCCCGAACCATCCCTGGATGTCGTACATCGGGTTGTCGCGCCTCAGATTCGGCTCGTGCCATGCACGGTACGCCTCGAATGACGCCCGCGCACCATCGGAGAGCTGGAGGTAGCGGGGGCCAGCTGGGTCGCTCAGGATGCGCTGGATAGCCTTGTTCCACCTCGAATCAACTGCCGCCGGCACCGGGGCGGGGTGCTGGTTCCGGAATCCGAGAAGGCTCGGAGGGAAGACCGCGAGAAACCGTGCTGCCACCCCTCTCCGGGTGACCTCGGTGACATCTCCCATCGACTCGAATACGACCGGCTGTGTCATGACGCACATGGTCAGACACGGGCTGTCGATTACCTGCCGGCCCGAGTGACGCCGGTTGACAGCCATGTGCTCTCGGGGGTGACCCTTCAAAATCGGATCGAGATTGGGCGCCCCTTTATTGCCGGAGTACCGTCCTCCAATCGTGTTTTCCAGGAATGCGCTCTCACCACTGACCGCCGCAATGGCATTGCCTTGTTGCTCTGCCATGAGCTGCTTTAGTGACTCAGGGGTGATGTCGTCGACGATGATCTGGGTTTCAACTGGCGCTTCAGCGACAAGCTCGTTCCGCTCATCCAGTACGGATTTTCGCGCAAGATCGGCGTCGGCGTACCCTTCGGCATTCGCCCTTGCAAGGTCCTTTTCGGCTGCGGCAAGCTGGCTGTCAAGCACGCGTAGTTTTGATTGGTAATCAGCGATGAGCCCCGCATCCTGTTCATTGCAAGACTGTTCAAACTCCCGGTGTGGGGCGAAGGTGCGGCGAAGTACCGCGCTCTTGCGTTCAGCAGGTTCCGCGCACGGGACAACCAGCACATTGGTGGACTCGTCCCAGTTCAACCAGCCTGCGCGCACCCAGGTACGACCGCGATCGGCGGCGCTGACGCCTGCAAGTGCGCCGGCAAGGGCGAGGTCAGCAGGTGTCTGCGTCTCTTCGGATAGCGCACCAGCCCATTCACCGATGATGCCAGGCACATGGTCCATGGGCGGCGGTGGTCCTGCTACCGGGTCCATGTCGATCGGGTCATCCCAGGAGAATTCGCTTCCTGGAAGCTCGTCGACAATCAGGTCGTCAAGCTCAAGCCTCGTGCGACCACTGGCGAACCAGTCGTCAAGTCCGCACTTCTCGCCATTGGGGAGGTTGGGCATGATGAGGTATTGCACGTTGGCGCGTTGGACCTGGCTAAGCCACGCCCCGCACCGCTCAAGGGCGGTGCGAACCTTATCGCTCGTCATCACGTCAGAATCGAAGGCGAGCACAACGTCCCTACCCTTGAGTGGGATTTCATCCCAATCCGCCAGGCGGGTCTTGTCGCTCATCCAGTTCCAGACGCCCGACAGTCCCACCACGGCGGTAATGCCGTTGCTGATGGCGCTGTCCACCTTCTTGGCGCCTTCTGTGATCCAGAGCTGCGCGTGGATGTTGCGTACCTTTTGTATGGCCATGGGGTGGACATCGAGGCAGGGCGTGCCGTTTTTGGCAGATTCATATTTGGCGACCTTGCCCTGCTGGTCGCGTCGCGGGTTGTCGGGCTTAAGCTGGTAGTTGACGATGTTCCCGCTCATGTTGCGAATCGGAATCAGCAATCCAGGAAGGCGCTGATAGTCGGCGAAATACTCGCGAGGAACACTCCGGGGATTCGTCACCGATTCCCAGCCGCGCGCGGCGATCACCTCGTCTGTGATGGCGGACGCACGCAGCTCCTCCATGTGCCGTGGTGCAAGCTGGCTCATGAGCGCCCTCCGCTGGTGAGGCGCTCATACGCGCTGTTGATGGCCTGCATGTGCTGGTGATCACCGCCGGCGTCGGGATGGTTGACCTTGACCAGGGCGCGATAGGATGCCTTGACTACTTCCGGTGGGGCATCCTGGCAGACGTACAATGTTTTATGGTTGGCGTCGCAGCGACAGCCTGTCGGCGGGGTGAACAGTGGCCGATCCGGAGGCTTGTCCCCCACTTCGGCGTTTGGGAAGTAGAACTTCAGGATCCGGATTGCAGTGGAGTCGTATGGCGCCTGCACGAGCCAAGTCTTGGGCTCGGGGTTCCACTGTCGGTATGCATGTGGAATCTGTAGCTTGATCGCGTCGACGAAGGCAGCGTTGTAGGGTGTGATCAGTTCGATCAGACCTCGTTCGTGGTACACTGAGCTTGCAGTAAACATCGTTGTCGCCCTTCTAGAAGCCCTGATCGGATGCACACCGGTCGGGGTTTCGCTTATGCCACATTGGGCTCGCCATGTTCCTCGATCCATGCCCGAACATCGTCGACCGTCATCAGCCAGCGCCGATGCATCCGCGTCGCCTTGAGCTCACCCCGGTAGATCGACTTCCGGATCAACTCCTGTGAGAAACCGGTATGAGCCTCCACCTCCGGCACGGTGATGTACCAGCGACGCTGTACAGCGTCTTCGGTGAGCAACATCGACACGTTGCTTCTGTCCTTCATGTAGCCCGCCCTTTCGTCAAACGCTGTCGGTACCGTCAATTGGTACCGGACTGAGTTCATGCTAGGCGGATGATCGAGACCGTTGGGTAAGGTGCTTCTCACGATTCTCTCTACCCCTGATACACGTACACGAACTTTCGGGCTTCTGGCACTCGCCGGATGAGGTCCTTGCGGTTCGCCTTAAACCCATCCCAGGAAACCTTCTGGGGGACAGCTCGTGCTGCAACTGCATCTGCATGGTTCCAGGAACTACCCGCACCCATTAGCAGTCCGATCGTCCATGTTCTGATCGCGACTTCAGGCTGCTGGTTCCATCGGACGCCAAATCCATAGAGATGTTCATTCCATCGAAATCGATTGATCGCAATCGCGTCATACGCGGCGGCAATCAGGCCGTCAGAAGGCGGTGGATACGCGACGGTGCAGAGGATGACAGGGCTCTCAACGGTGGTGCTCCGATCCGATCCGTCTGGCATGGAGATCCATTTAGATCGGAAGTGGAGTTCGCCAGGACCGTAGTAGGTGAGATCAATGGCCATCAGCGATCCGCCGTTGTTAGCCTGCCCCTGGCGGAGAGACTCAAGGTAGCCGGCGTTCCGTCCCTCTTCGTAAGCGAGCTCTTTGCGTAAGGCCCGTTCCACGTCATCGCCACGCCATTGGCTATTGCGGACGCCAAGCAAGACCCACCCGCCGGTGCCGGAGGATCGGTAATGCGGTCTGTCGAATGCAGGGATGTCCACGGGTCTCGGGTAGCCTAAACGAAAGAGCGGGTCTCGCATTTGCGGTGGGCGGCGGTTGTCAATCCACTGGCTGAAACCTGGAATCGAAGCCTCCATCTGGTAGAGGTGGTCGAATATATTAGAAAGCTGCTCGGTAGAATCCGGCTCGCGTTCTTGTGCCTCCGCCAACGCCTCAAGTTGCTCAGCAAGCTCGCCCCGACAGATGCGCCAGTAAAAGGCACCGTCGATTTCATCCAGCGTGATTTCACCCCTGGACTCCCATAGCTCGCTTGCCAGGGCGAGAATGTCATGCTCTGATATGCTGGTCATGTATCCACTCCTTCTCAGTGGTTGCCGCCATCCCGCGCCGGTTCACTCCCGGCGCGGGATGCTTCGTTCTACAAAGCCCCCACCAGCATAGTGGCCAGAAAGGGTTTTGGGCCTTTTGGGTTTGGTTTTCGGGAGGTGCTCGCAAACGTGAGCATGGGGACTTCCAGATTATCGACAAGGAGCCAACAGGGAGCCAAGCCGGTACCGTCAATGCGGTCGGAGCCCGATAGCGTTGCTCAAAATGGCGTATTTTCAGGGAGTTGGGAACGTCGATACTGTCAGGAATGCGACGCGAGGGCATCGCATCAATGCCTTATTCCTGCGGATGGAATGGTGTCAGTATCGGACAGCGATTCACGGGACGCAACCGTCCAGCAAATCATCACTGCCGGGGAGGGGCGGTTGCAGAGGTGTCAGGCCTCAATCAGCTCGAAGGCGACATCAAGGGCGTCCGCGTTCCGGGCGAGCTGCCGATCCGCCGTGATTAACCGGTGCCCGCCAACGTGCGCCGCGGCGAGATGCAGCGCATCCGGCGATTTCAACGGCAGGTCGAACCGCGCAATCGCATCACGCGCCCATCGGTAATGATCTGTCCGCAAGTGCATTCGCGCGTAGAGTCCAGCTTCCAGATGTTCGTCAAAAAGCACACCGGCCTGTCGCGCCACGTCGAGTTCAAGGCGACCAATCCGAACCTGCCGAGAGAGGGCGGAGTAGACTTCGAGCTCAACAAGCTCGCTCAAGAAGAAATCCGTGTTGCGCTGGTAGATTTCCTGAACACGATCGCTGTAGGTCTCCTCCAGATAGTAGGCGACAACGACACTGGCGTCGAGGAAGTTCAATACCGGGTCTCCTCGCGCAACTTGAGCAGGCTCTCCAACGGGCTCTCACCCGGAAGCTTGGTCAACTTTCGGAACTCGGTCAGGTCCGGGAACCGCTTCGGCTCGCGCTGGGATGGGCCGGCGCTCGTCTCGTCCGAGTCCTCGCTGTATTGCGGCGGCACGATGCGCGCCACCTCCTTGCCGCGCCGCAGCACAACGATCTCCTCGCCGGCCTCCGCGCGGTCGAGGTATTTCCGAAAGTTGTTCCGGAGTTCCTTCGCACTGACCTGTTCCATGGCGTGCACCTCCATTACGTTAGGTTTAGTGTACGCCGGAAGCGTGCACATGATCGTTTCGAGACGATCAGTACTCATCCCAGTTGGCGAGCGCCACGAATCCCTCACGCGTGCTGTCCGCCACTACCGATTGCGATGTTACGGTGAGGCTTTACCGCGTCTGCTTGCCCCAATGCCCACATCATCGATACTGCTGGTTGACGTGGAGTTGCCTAGACCGTCACGACCGCCCGGAGGAACGATGACCACCATCGATAGCATGTATGACTACTACGACCTGCGCGCGCCGGAGTACGACGACTGGCTGCTGGGCACCGGCCTCTACGCCGACCTCGACCGGCCCGGCTGGCACGAGGAGGTCTGGGAGCTCGAACGGGTGATCGCCAACCTCCCGCCACTCAGCACCCTCGATGTCGCCTGCGGCACCGGCTTCCTCACCCGCTTTCTCCGGGGCAGGGTCGCCGGGCTCGACCAGAGCCAGCGCATGCTCGACATCGCCGCGATGCGCGTTCCGGGCGGTAGCTTCACCGTTGGCGACGGGCTCAACCTGCCGTACGGCGACAAGTCCTTCGATCGCGTGGTGACCGGCCACTTTTACGGTCACCTGAACGAAGAGGAACGAACGCGATTCCTGGCGGAGGCGCAAAGGGTGGCGAGCGAGCTTGTCATCATCGACGCCGCCCTGCACGAAGGCGTGCAGCCGGAAGAACAGCAGGAGCGCCGGCTCCAGGATGGCTCGCTCCATCAGGTCTACAAGCGATACTTCGAGCCGGGTGCGCTCGCCGACGAGCTGGGCGGCGGCGAGACCCTCCACGCCGGCACGTGGTTCGTGGTGGTGCGCGCCTCTCTCCCTCAAGACGGATCACTGTAGACCGAGCCGCCCAAAGGCAACGGTGATTCGGATTGGCGTAGCAGTAGATGCAGGCATAGCCACAGCCACGCGCCTCGTAATCGCGGCTGTCGGTGTGAAGAGTGCGGCCACAGACCTCCCGCCGCCTTCGCCTGCGACACTCGATCGCCGGGCGCTCCGGACCTCTAGCGGGGCACGCCGTTAGCTGAATATCGGAGACTGGATACGAACTTGCATCACAACGGAGTACATCACGGAATGTCTGAATTCTGTATGCGACATCATCCCGCTGTAACTCCGAGCACCGATCGAAGTCGTGAACCTATGCGGTCTCGTCGTCGAGTGTGGAACTCCATGAAGCCCGTTATGTCTTCTTGAGCGGAGACCAAGCTAGCTGGTACCAAGCTTGGCAGTATGCACGCAATGAGTAGAATGGTGTTGACGAGCATCTTTTTCCTCCTACACCCTTTCGATCGTGCGCTCAACGCCCGACATACGCGACCTACGTCAATCGCTGCAGCGTCAGGATGGCGTTCACTCGCAAAAACATCCACTGAGCCACCGGCAGTCCAAGAATGGTAATGGCTATCAACCAAGCCAGCACGATCCAGATAGCGGAAAACCACCAGCCGATGAGCAGGAAGTACAGGGCTCGCAAAATCCACGGTAGCTGACTTCGGGACGCAATCGGAATGCTCCCTATATTCACGACCATGTTGTTCATGTTGGTGTTCGTGTTGTTCGTTGGTTGCATCGTCTGTTGTCCTTTCGGTGACCCCGATACCGTCCGCTGTCCTGACGAATAGCTACCGCTCATCAGTGGCTCGGTCCCTCATGTCAGGAGGACACCATCCGTTGAATCGATAGGCGATCACATCTAGAGACCGCGAAGAGGTCAATCAACCCCGCGAGTATCTCGTGACGCTTTGCCGTAACGGTGACTTGCTCGACATCCCAACACATTGCAGCCCAGCCACCGGCACAGCCATCCGCCGCAACAACCCTCATGCCGATCTTCCCAAGCTGAAGCATAGACTATAGCCTAAGTTTCGGTCATCGCCTATGTTTATTTCAAGGCTGTATCGGCAGCATCATTTGTATGGAGAAGGGTTGGGCCGAGCTAGGCATCGTCATTCGCAAGCGCAGGAAGACCGATGGGCTGACCCAAGAGCAGCTTGCGGAGCGTGCCGATTCGCATTGGACCTATATCTCGGAGATTGAGAACGGCCACCGAAATCCGAGCATCAACCTGCTCCGTCGCTTAGCGAAGGGGCTCAGCGTTCCGCTCTCTGAACTCATCGCGGAAGCCGAAAGGGCTTCGAATCAGGCAATGCCTTGAGAATCAACTCCTGGGTGGTTTTCGCATGGAGATTCGCTTGCCGGTGTTGAATCTGAACCAGCGCCTGATGCGCCATAGCTTACCGATCGCAAGGAGTGGCCGAAAGGAAACCACAGTGCTCTGGGCTGCCCGGGATGTAGAGTTCAGCCTGCGCGAAGTACAAGAAACGAAGCCAACCTATCGGGTTATCATGAACGCCTTGTTCAACCACGAAGGAGAACGCTCGTTGACCACCTCACACGGCACCACGCTCACCACAGTCACACTCAATTCGCCCGACCCACCAGCCCTGGCCCGCTTCTACGCCCAGCTCCTGGGATGGGAAATCGGGACCGAGGAGCCCGGATGGGTCACGCTCAAAAACCCCGGCGGGGGCATCGGGATGGCGTTCCACATCGAGGATATCTACGTCCGTCCCTCCTGGCCCGCCAAACCCGGTGAGCAGCAGATGATGATGCACCTCGAAATTGAGGTCGTCGACCTGGAAGCTGGCTGCGCCCACGCCAAGGCGTGCGGGGCGACCCTCGCCGGCTATCAGCCACAGGATGATGTCCGGGTGCACCTCGACCCGGATGGCCATCCCTTCTGCCTCTACATTGGGTGACGACCGATCAATCGACCGGGAGTGGTTCACGCGCCACCCGGTGAAAGTCGCCTGGGATCTGATCGGCTGCGTCCTGCGCGTCACCCGGGACGGCGCGACGGTCGCGGGCAGGATCGTCGAGGCCGAGGCCTATGCCGGTCCCGCCGACCCAGCCTCACACGCGAGTCGCATGAAGGCCGCACGGCAAGTGATGGCCGGACCGCCAGGCACGGTCTATACGTACCTTTCGTACGGCATTCACACGATGATGAACATCGTCTCGCACGAGGAGGGGCAGAGCGGCGGAGTCCTGCTTCGGGCGCTGGAGCCGGTGGAAGGTCTTGATGTGATGCGCGAACGGCGCAACGGCGTTGCGGAAACGAAGCTGGCCAGGGGACCCGGCAGCTTCGGCCAGGCAATGGGCATCCGGTTAACGGATTGTGGCACGGATATCCTCTGCTCGGACGAGTTTGCAATCTCGCACGGCGATCCCCAGCGACCGGTCCACGCGAGCCCGCGGATTGGCATCAGCCGTGCCGTGCATGCGCCCTGGCGCTTCTTCGAGCACCCGAGCCCATTCGTTTCGGCGCATCGGCGCGAGCACCCCGTCGAGCACCATGAGCTGGCGCTGCTCATCCCACCCCCCGGAACCCCGATCGATTGAACCGCCAGCCAGCAAACGCTCCAGTGGCTGCATCGTGAGCCGAACGATCGGCAATCAGGTGAGCTCAGACTACAGCAGACGCGGCAGAGGCGGTATGCTACTGGCAAACAGATCGATCCCAACCGCACCGGATCATGCTTCCCGTGGCGCCGCATGACCCAGGAGAGGAGTCCCCACCATGTTCCATCGGCTCACCGCCGTTGCCCGCCCGGCGCTCATTGTCGCGATGATGATCTCGTCCCTGGCAATGCTGGCCCCGCTCGGCGCGTCCGCCGCCCAGAATGACCGGGGGCTCATCGACGACACGTCGTACCAGAGCCCGCAGTTCGGCTACGGCATCACCTGGGCCGAGCCGTGGGCGACCCGCGACCGCGATGTCATCACCAACCCCGGCGGCTTCGACACCATCACCCTGCGTGGCGATGTCGGTACGGTGCGCATTTCCGGGCGCGCCGACACCTACAACCCGCTCACCTTCCTGCAGGACACCATCGCCATCCAGCTCGCCAGCGGTGGCGAGGTGATCAACCAGGACACCACCGGCGTGGCGCCGACCGCCGAGCTGCTGATCGGCAACGAGAAGATGCGGATCGATGTCCTCTCGCTGCCGGAGTTCGGCGCGATCGTGCTGGTCAGCCTGCGGGCCGATCAGCGCGATTACGATGCCGCCTTCACCAGCGCCCAGGAAAGCATCCAGGTTGACGGCAGCGCCCTGTTCAGCGCCGCGGACACCCCTCCCGCGGAAACCCCTGCATCCGAGCCCGGTGAACCGACCAGCGATGTCGTCCAGCCCACCCAGCCCGCGGAACCGGTCTCCACGCAGGAAGTACTGGGAGGCGGCGTCGACGGCAGCACCTACACCAGCCCGAGCTTTGGCTTCTCCGTGTCATGGGATCCCGCGATCTGGTCCGTCCCCGACGACGCCGAATACAGCGAGCCCGATTACGACTCGCTGACGCTGGACTCCTCCAGCGGGCCGATGTGGATTACCGGCTGGAAAGCCTATAACGGCAGCGCCTCGACCTGCCTGCTGGGCGAGATCACCTACTACAACGATCCGGAATTCGGCATCAGCGAATGGCAGCCCGCCATCGACGCCGATGGCAACGAGCTCACCGGCGAAACCGAAACCTCCGCCTGGGGGGTCTTCACCAATGTCTACACCGACCCGGATGACCCCAACGCCGAGCCTATCCCCTTCGTTGACTACATCGAATGTCACAGCGTCGGCAATGGCGAATCGGTGGTGATTTTCTATTCTTTCGCCGAGCGGGAGCAGTACAACGAGCACATCGCCAACGTGCTGGAGGTCGTGGAGAGGCTGGAACTGCCAGAAGGCGCCGCGACACCATCCACCACAACGGAAGCTTCCGACGCCACGGTTACGCCGGAACTTCCGCAACAACCATCGCCGACCACAGCGCCGGCAACCCCACCCTTGGCGCCCGCCACCGCGACACCAGCACCGGATGGCGAGACACCGGCGACCGATCTCACCGGCGGCGACACCGTCACCGGTCAAACCTACCCCTACAACTTCACGGTACCAGCCGGTTGGCAGGTCAACGAGTCCAACCTGGGCGTCGATCCCGAAGTTACCTCACTCACCAACGGCACCAGCACGGTCACGGTCGAGGCTCGCGCGATGACTGCGCCGGACCTATCCGGCTGTGTCGCCAACATCGCCGGGGAAGATGAGGGCGAGGCGGCCTATGGCGACCTGGCGCTCACCCGGACGGCGTCGGGCGACCCGTTCTCGGGCGAGGATGACTTCACCGCCTTCGCCAACTTCACCTTCACCGGCCCCGATGGTGAAACCTGGGCGCACTTCATCGAGTGCCGCTGGATCGTGGAAGGACAGTCGGTGCTGGTCATCACGCAGGACGTCCCGCGGGAGCTGTTCGGCTCGGAGCGCGCCGCCCGCCGCCAAATCCAGAACTCGATCGAGGTCGGCGGGTAACCGGTTGGATGCCTGGTCAGCGGCTCACTGCTGACCAGGATCCGGCAGCTCCAGCATGCAGGGGTGGGTACGCACCGCTCCGTCCTGGTGGCGTTCACACCCGGTGAAGGTGATGAACCGCCCGCGCTCGTGCCAGTGCGGATGGGGATGGTATCGCTGATCCAGCTCGCGTGCCCAGCTGTGCCGGCATACCGGCTGGAACTCAAGCTCGCGACCATCCAGCGGGGAGATGCTGATGGCGTCTGCCGCCACCTCGCCATCAGTGACGATCGAGCGTCCGTCCGGTGACAGATAATAGTGTCCATAGTGCAGATTGCCGGCATCCGGTGACGGTCGCTCGGTGAATGCTCCGGTATCGACATTGATGGTGCCAAAGAATCCCTGGCCGTCCTTCGTCCCGTGATATCCAACAACCGTGGGTGTGATCCAGAACTCGTGACCAATGCGCACGCCATCATCCTGCACGCGCAATGGACGCGAGTCGGCTCGCTCGACGTCATGGAGATACATGCGTTGCTCGTTCCATGATCCCTCATGACAGAAGAGGACCCAGCGGTTATCCGGCGACGCGGCCACATGGTTCGGCCAGAATGCCGTCTCGTCGTCGAGCACGAGCCGCCGCTGGTTGAGGTCGTACACGCAAAATCCGCAACCGCTCGTCAGTTCGCCCTCCAAATCCGGCACCGATGCGCCCGTCCGCAACCGCTCCTGCAGGGAAGCGGGCAGGTATCCCCAGGAAACCCAGCCACCCGCGGAACAATGCAACACCGACGGTACCCGATCTCCCGCCAGCTCGAACAATGGCTCATCGACGAAGCTGTGGATATGCACCCGGCGGAGCACGTTGCCCTCCCAATAGAGCACATGTCGCCAGTCCGGCTGGCTCCAGGCGATGAACTGGGGACGGATACCGGCAACATGCTCGCGGATATACGGCGACCAGTGCTGATTGTGACCCCGCGCGTCGGTCAACTGCGTTATTATCTCTCGCTGGATATCGAGGATATAGAGTTGTTCGGTGCCGCTGTGGCGTCCGGCAACGATCATGAGACGCGCTTCCGGGTCGAGTGCCGGATTGTAGAAGTACGGGATGTAGAGATCACCGTCAGTGCCCGGTACGTCAAACCGCCAAAGGCGAGCGCCGGCAAGCTCGCAGGGCCATGGTGTTCGCCGAACTGGCGCTTCCTCCCCCTTGGACATGGATGTATACGCCTTTCCGCTCCCCATTCGACACAACTCGCATCGTATCAGATCACCGGGAACAGGCGGATCGGTGCGTTGGCGGCGAGAGACCGACGGTTGTCGAAATTCAGCTGCGGGGCGAGAGGCCACCATCAGGCGACACCTCGGACGAGTGACATCACCTGACGGTCCGTTCTCCACGGCCACGTTTGAACGGTCGGGGTACACTAGTCAATGATGAATTAGCCGGTGTTTCGCCGCTCGCGTTCCGAACACCACCCTGTATCCACAGTTGGAAAGGCACCCTCCCCGCCATGTCCGATACGATAAATGGCGCTCCCACAAACGAGCAAATCCAGGATGTCCTCGGCGCCGTCACCGAACCGGCCACCGGTCGCACGCTGGCCGACCTGAAGCTCGTGCCCGAGTTCGAGGTCAGCGGCGGCAGCGTCCGCGCCACGATTGAGATGCTCACCCCGCTCCGCGGGATGCGCGAAACGCTCGAACGCGATGTCCGCGCCGCGCTCAATGATGTCCCTGGTGTCGACACCCTCGATCTCACCTTCCGCACAAAGGTCCGCGCCAGTGGGGCGGGTCGCTCCGACGCCCAGCCGATCAAGGGCGTCAAGAACACGATCGCCGTCGCCTCCGGCAAGGGTGGTGTCGGCAAATCGACCGTCGCGGTCAACCTCGCCGTCTCCCTCTCGCAAGCCGGCGCGAAGGTCGGGCTGCTCGACACCGATGTCTATGGTCCCAGCGCCCCGCTGATGATGGGCATCAACGACAAGCCCCTCATGCGCGACAACAAGATCATCCCGCTGGAAGCGCACGGCGTGAAGGTGATGAGCATTGGCTTCATCATGGATCCGAACAAGGCGCTGATTTGGCGCGGCCCGCTGGTGGCGCAGCTCATCAACCAGTTCCTCAACGATGTCCACTGGGGCGAGCTTGATTACCTCGTGCTCGACCTGCCACCGGGCACCGGTGATGTGCAACTCACACTCGTGCAGAAAATCCCGATCTCCGGCGCGGTGATCGTGACCACGCCGCAGGAGGTCGCGCTGGCCGACGCGGTGAAGGGTCTCAAGATGTTCGACGAGGTGAAGACGCCGGTGCTCGGCATCGTCGAAAACATGAGCGGCTTCGTCTGCCCCGGTTGCGGCGAGACCCACCCGATCTTTGGTGAAGGCGGCGGCAAGCGCGTCGCGGACGAGAACAAGGTCGAGCTGCTCGGGCAAATCCCGATCGAGCCGTCGATCATGACCGGCGGCGACACCGGCACCCCACAGGCGGCCGCCGCGCCGGATAGCGCCACCGGCCAGGCGTTCAGCCACCTCGCCACCCGTGTTGCGGTGCACCTGGCGAACCAGTCGGCGGCCAAGCCCCGCAAGCCGACGATCATGCTGAAGTCGGTCTGACCGGCAACGGCGCTCCCACCCGCCGGAGGATGCAATCCTCCGGCGGGTGTTGCTGCCAAGGGAACGGGCTCCGCACAACCGCGTGCGCACCGTCTATGAGTCGATACAGGTACCGCCGTTGTCATCGCTGTTCGTCACGCCATCCCAACAGGTGGTGTTGTTCCAAATGGTTCCGGCAACGTTACCGCTAGGCGGGGAGCCGGTCAGGTCGGCGTTGGTCAGGTCGGCCCCGCTCAAGTTGACGATCGACAAATCGGCGTTTATCAGCTTGGCCCCAGTGAGGTTGGCGCCAGACAGGTTGGTGCCCGAGAAATCCGCGTTTGTCAGGTCGGCGCCGGCAAGATTGCAGCCGGCGAGCTTGAAGTTGGCAAGACTGATCGGATTGGTGTCGGGATCGTAGGTCTGTGCGATGTCGCAATCCGTGAGCGGCTCAATGGTGATGATTTCATCGTTCCCGGAGCCGCCCCGGATGCGGGTATCCGCCGGGTCGGTGATCAGCGTGTCGTTGCCGCTGTTGCCGCGCAGGTCATCGGCTCCGTCGCCGCCGACGAGCACGTCGTTGCCGGAGCCGCCAATGAGCCGGTCGTCCCCACCGAAGCCGCAGAGAATGTCGTTGCCTCCGCCGCCGCGCAGCACGTCGTTACCGCCGGTGCCCAGCAGCACCTGACTTCCGGAGCCGCCACGGAGCGTCACGCCAGCCTCGCCCGCGGACGCATTGTAGTCGTCGCACGCCGACTGCGCGCTTGCCGGCTGCGCTGGAATGAGCGTCGCTCCCAACAGCATCGTGATCATCGCCACAAGTGTGAAACATCGTGTCATGGTGATTTGCCCTTCTGTAGTTTGTTGGTTGCCCCCAACACGTGCCATTGATCCACCGGCTGCGCGTTGCGATAGCGCGCCAAAACTCCTTTCAGCCCACGGGTGCAGTGCAGGAGACCGTGAACTGATCGCTCGTAATGCCGTTGACCGTCGCGGTGTAGGCAGTTCCACTGGTCGGGAAGAACCGATTGCCAATCGGAGCCGACGTGCCATCGCCATCGCTGTTCGCCGTGATCGTGAACGCGACGCCGCCGGGATTCACCTCACCACCATAGGCTCCCGGCGCGAACCCGGAGATCCGCACGACAAGGGTGCAGTTGGCCCCTTGGTCGAGGAACACGGTCGGGTCCTGCGCGCCACCACCGGAGGTCGAAGTCGCCGTGGCGGTGCTCGTCGCCGTGGCGGTCGCCGTCGCCGTTGCGGTACTCGTTGCCGTGGCCGTTGCGGTACTCGTCGCCGTGGCTGTTGCGGTTGGTGGTGGTGGCAGCTCGCACTGAACCACGTTGTTGTCGCCCGATCCACCCTGACAGAAGTCGTTCCCGCCACCGCCGCCGTAAATGGCGTCGTCGCCGTCGTCGCCGTGTAGCTCATCGTCGTTCTGGTTCCCCAGGATGACGTCACTCCCACTGCCGCCGGTGATGGTGTCGCTGCCCCGGCCTCCGCAGATGTGATCATCCCCGTCCCCACCATTGATCTCATCGGGCCCGTCCGTGCCGATGATCAGGTCCGGTCCGGACGTTCCATCGGTGGTTGTGCCCGCAGCCGCGAAGATGAGGTTATCGCCGGACGTTCCTGCCACCACGCGATCATAGGGGCCGCCACAACCGGTCGGTATGGGATTTGGCGGCGGTGCGCCACAGTACTCGACATCGGGATCGCTCGCGACGACATCCCGACTCCCGTTGAGCAATTCGGCCAGGGTGACCGAAGCGCCCAGGCTCAGTTCGCGATCGTTCACGCTCGATCCATCGCCGTTGCCGTCCGTGTCGAGGAGATAGCCGGCAGTGGTGACTTCGCCGCCGCTGTCGAGGAAGTTGTTCTCGAAATCGAGGGTCGCAAGGTAGAAATTGTCCGTGTTCATCTTCCCATTTGACACGTTGAGGATGAGGTCGCACCTGCCCGATTCAAGTGCGCCGATGGCGTACGTGAACATCAGCCCCGACGCTGTATCCGTACTCGTCGCTGTTGCGGTCGCGGTGCTCGTGGCTGTTGCGGTCGCGGTGCTTGTCGCCGTGACAGTCGAGGTCTGGGTTGCCGTGGCAGTCGGCGTGACCATGACCGTCCGATCGCGGCCGGAGCCGCCCCGGGGGCGACGATCCTCCCGATCGGTGTACAACGCGTCGTTGCCGCTGTTGCCGCGCAGGTCATCCGCCCCATCGCCGCCGACGATGATGTCGTTACCCGAGCCGCCGATCATCGTGTCGTCCCCATCGAAGCCGCAGAGGATGTCATTGCCGGAACCACCGCGCAGCACGTCATCGCCGTCGGTGCCAAGCAGCACCTGGCTGCCACCACCGCCGCGCAATGGCACATCCGGTTGCGCCCGGAGCACCTCGTAGCCGCCGAAGTCACCGTCGCACACCGACTGCGCCGTGGCGCCTGGCGCCGCGGTGAACACCGAGCTCACGATGGCCATCAGCGTGCTGAGCGCTATCACCAGTGTCACTGGTCGTTTCATGTCTTGCGCCTCCTGCCGCGCCGGTTGCACGTGGCGCGGCCATTCCCGAGCCATCTGACACATGACACCGTCCATCGCTGATCGGCGCGCCGATCAGCTTCCCCATTCCCTCCAGCGTCCGCCGGCATTGCATGCGTGCATGTCGTCGGCCAGTGCGTAAGCGCGAACCAGATCGGCGCATGTCATTAGCCGGCAAACAGTCCCAGTGCCAGCCTATGGCTGGGCAACGCGACGCGCATGGCCCAAAAGATGTACATGGGGTTGTAATTATGATGAAGGTTGATGACCGCGCAGCGCCGGCTACGAGTCCCGCTGGATGATGCCCAGCGCGCGAGCGTGCGCGACTGCCGCCGTGCGTGATGGCACGCCCAGCTTGGCGAGGATGTTCGAGAGGTGCCGCTTGACGGTGGCTGGGCTGATGTAGAGGGTGGTCGCGATCTTCCGGTTGCTGTGACCCACCGCCACCAGCTTGAGCACATCCAGCTCGCGTGACGTCAGGTCGTGATCGAGGGATTCCGCCTGACCGGCGACTGCCGCGCTGGGGCTCAATGCCGTGCCGGTTGGCACGAGCTCACCGATGACCGCCTCCGCCTCCTGGTCCGCGGCGATCAGGCTCAACTGCGTTCCAACCCGCCACACCTCGTCGAACCGCGTGGCGCCGAGCGCGGCTCGCGCGGTAACGATCGTGTCGTTCCAGATCGCGGCATCGACGCTCCATCGGCCAACACCGCTCGCCTCACGATTGGCATCTGACGCCGCCAGCAATCGGGTGGCAACCTCAGGATCGAGCAACACGGCGGCGCCGGCCAGCCACTCGACACATGTCACCAGGTTACGGTGGAGTCCCAGTTTCAGGCGAAGCCGCAAGCTTGCCACCAGGAGGCCAGCGCCGTCGTGGTATTCGCCGAGGGTAGTTGCCACCTGGCCGAGAAGCTCCAGCGCCATGGATATTCCGATCTGGTCGCCGAGCGATTCGAAGATCGCCAGGGCACGTTCAGCGAGGCTCCGGGCGGCTGTCATGTGGTCGTCGGCCAGCTCCACGCGCCCAAGGTTCATGCTGCGCTGCGCGATGTCGTGCTCGGCGCCGAACTCGCGAGCAATGGCGATCGACTCCTTCAGGCGCGCCCGCGCCTCTTCGAGATCACCACGTTGCAGCGCCACCATGCCAAGGTTGCCGAGCGTGATGCCGGCCCCGACATGCTCGCCCAGCTCCCGGCGCATGGCGAGCGTCCGTTCGTGCGCTTCTCGTGCCCCGGAAAAGTCTCCCTGGAGGCGGAGCAGGATGCCCAACGAATCCAGCGCTTTTACCTCGCCCGACCGATCACCAACCGCGGCGAAGAGCGCGACACTCCGCTCAAAGTGGTCACGCGCAGGAACATATGAGCCCAGGTAGTAGAGCATGTAGGCCATCTTCCACATTGCATCGGCGCGGACGGCCGGCGGAGCGGCAGCCGGCAGGGCCAGCGCGCGTTCCAACCCGTCCCGCCCTTCGGTCAGGTTCCCCCGCGTGCGCCAGTAGCGCCACAGCGCCGCCGCCAGCCGCTGCGCTCCTTCGGCATGCCCCTGATCGGTGAGCCACGCCAGCGCCGCCTGCAGGTTCGCCCGGTCGAGATCAAGCAGGGCCAACCAGGGGACCGGCTCCGAACGGTCGATCTCCAGGTC
>Ga0209176_10000103_pt1 | contig 23453 bp, 20 predicted proteins | sample NGEPer11B_FD_184511 | JGI IMG/M metagenome (GOLD analysis project Ga0209176, IMG submission 184511) | Arctic peat soil microbial communities from the Barrow Environmental Observatory site, Barrow, Alaska, USA - NGEE Permafrost305-11B... | ecosystem: Environmental > Terrestrial > Soil > Wetlands...
GATGTTGAGGGGCTCGAAGCAGCCGCTTCGACCCTGCTCCGTCAGATCGAGGCGCACTTCCATCCTGCCGAGGGGCCAGCGATCTTCCTGCGCAAAGACTTATGCGAAGCCGCTTAGGACGAAACGGCGCTTCATTGCGTGACATCACGCCAAACCGAACGCATCCAGCCGAGGCACTCACGGCGACGGTTCAGCATGGCAAACTCCGGATCGTGATTGGGGCACACACCGACCGTGTCACGAATCGAAGCCTACGGTCGGATTGCGTCACATTTGTTACAAAGCTCACAAGTTCTTGTGTCGTGATGGGACACATACCGGCATTGTATAACGTGAAGTGGACAGATGGCGCGGAACCTACTTTGGCGTCGTCATGTCCCGCGCGTAGTCCTCAAGCCGGCGAAGGGTGTGTTCGAGTATGGGTGTCAGGAGCGGTCGCACCAGGCGCCCACCGGGTATCCTCAGTCCCGCCGCCCAGGCGAATGTCGTCCCTTCGGGGGCAGGGGCCGCCGCCATGCCCGCGCAGAGTACATGCCCTCCATCCAGCACCATCGATACCGCACACAACACCCATCGGGCGGGCAGCGCTTTCGAGACCACAGAAACCCTCCTTTGATGTCGTCGGGCAGTCATGTGACCGCCCATTCACCAACAAGGAGGGGTGTGCTTGCCAAAAGGCCCCATCCGGAGACACATACGGAATCCGGATGAAGGTCTGTATTCCGGAACATCGTGGCTACGGGACAGAGCCGGCACAAGGCACGGCCCGTACGCGAGGCTCTTGTGGCCTCACTCATTTGTGAATCACGCGTGCTACATCGATACTGGGCTCATCCTGATCGATTTGAAGCGTTTCGTGTTTTCGGTGATGGCGACTTCGGTGGGCAAGCGCTCCATGCTCGACGCGCCATAGAATCCGACCACCCCGTTCGTGTTATGCAGCACATACGCCGCGTCGTCGGGCTCGGCGATCGGTCCACCATGACACAAGACGAAAATGTCCGGATTCACGTCTTTCGCCGCGTCATGCATCTCCTGCACCAATGCCGGGGCCTCTTCCAGCGAGACTGCTGTCGACGCGCCGATCGACCCCTTGGTCGTGAGCCCGAGGTGCGGTACGAGGATGTCGGCCCCCGCCGTTGCCATCGCGCGAGCGCTTTCGGGATCGAAACAGTACGGCGAGGTAATCAGGTCGCGCTCCCGCGCGAGCCGGATCATCTCGATCTCGAGATCGAAACCCATGCCGGTTTCTTCGAGATTCTGGCGAAAGATGCCATCGATCAGGCCGACCGTCGGGAAGTTCTGGACGCCCGCGAAGCCCATCGCCTTGAGCTGGTCCAGGAACACCGGCATCAGGCGAAACGGATCGGTGCCGCAGACACCAGCCAGTACCGGCGTGTGCTGGACCACGGGCAGTACTTCGCTGGCCATTTCGACGACGATCCCATTGGCGTCGCCATAGGGCATCAATCCGGCGAGCGAACCGCGCCCCGCCATCCGGAACCGGCCCGAGTTGTAGATCACGATGAGATCCACACCGCCCTGCTCGACGCACTTGGCCGAGAGCCCGGTGCCCGCGCCGGCGCCGATGATCACCTCGCCCCGCTCCACCCGCGCTCGCAGCCGTTGAAGAATCTCGGTCCTGGTGTTCCCTTGTGTCCCGCTCGTCATGCCTGCTTCTCCGCGTCATTTTGTGTGGAAATCAATTCAACAAGGCGATTGGCCATCACCTCGGCAAAGCGCGGGTCATTGATGTCCTCCGAACGATCGTGGACCTCGACACTGTCACCGATGTTCGCCAGAAGCTGGTCGATGAGCGCCGCGTCGGCTTCGGGGTCGTGAAACACGCCTCCTTCGGTTGCGATCGCCGACACCCCCCCACGCGGGATAAAGAGCGCAACCGGTCCTTTTGCCGCGCTTAACTTCGCGGCAATCCGCCTGCCAAGCTCGGCGCATTCCTCAGGTGTGGTTCGCATGAGCGTGATGGTCGGATTGTGGACATAGAGATTGCGATCCTGGAACTTGTCCGGCACCGTATCCCTGGGGCCGAAGTTCACCATGTCGAGCGCGCCAAGGGAAACGACCTGAGGCAGGGCATGTTCACCGGCAGCCTCCAACCGATCGGGACCGGCGGAAAACACGCCGCCAACCAGATCGTCCGCCAGCTCTGTTGTCGTGATATCGAGCACGCCGGCCAGGAAGCCGCCACGCACCAGGGCCTCCATCGACTGCCCGCCAGCACCGGTGGCGTGGAAGACAAGCACCTCATATCCTCGCTCCTCCAGAAGCTCACGTGCCCTGGTGACGCTTGGCGTTGTCACGCCGAACATCGTTGCTCCGATCAGCGGCTTGTCGCTCGTATCCGGCAGGGACCTGGCGTACGCGGTTGCCATTCCCGCGATGCCAGCCGCGGCATTGCTGAGGATGCGGGCCGACACCCGGTTGATTCCGGCAATGTCGACGACGGAGTACATCATCGTGATGTCGATCGCACCGACGTAAGCGCGGGTATCGCCCGAAGCAACGGTAGAGACCATGAGCTTTGGCACGCCGACCGGGAGCGCCTGCATGGCGTGGGTGACCAACGACGTGCCACCGGTGCCGCCGAGCCCAAGTATCCCGTGCAATCGCCCCTCGGTGAAGAGCTGGCTCACAATCTTGCTGGCGCCCTCACCCATCGCCGCCACCGCCGCGCCCCGGTCGTTCGCGGTCGCGAGTGCCTCGATCGTCGTGCCGGCGGCTTCCGCGACGTCTTCACGAGAGATGTCAGGAGCGATTTGCGGCTCCCCCAGGACACCGGCATCGACGAGGAGCACGTCACAGTCGCTGTACTGCCGAATCTGGTCGCGCAGAAATGCGTACTCCTTGCCTTTCGTATCGAGCGTTCCGAGCAGGACAACGGTAGCCATGGGATTGATCCTCCTGTTCCATCATGTGACCGAAAGACATTCGGCGCCTGGTCGAGCATAGTCAGGCGTCACCTGCGTTATGCGATGTCGTCGGTGTCCTCGAGGTTTTCCGTCCGCCGGTCTCCCGCGGAAAATGAGATGACCGCGACCAGCGGGTTGTCACCCTTCGCCTGCGCCCAATGGGGAACACCCTGAGGAATCCGGATCACATCGCCAGCTGAAATGTGAAACATCTCGTCGCCCAGCTTGTGATCCGCCTCGCCCTCCATCACATAGAGCAGCTCTTCACAGTTCGGGTGCAGGTGGAGTGGATTCCGCTTGCCCGGCTCGATCGTGACCACACCGAGCGTTTGCTTCGCGCCCGGCGTCTCCTTTTCGCCGACAAGCCACACGAGCTGTCCCCAGCTCAAGGACACGGCATCGGTCTCCGAGACGCGCCGGATGATGGAATTGATATCGATCGACGAATGCTGGCTCATGAACGTTTCCTTGCTGTGCGACAGGACGGTCCGCGCCATCCCGTATTAGCTGACGGCTGTCGGTTCATTGATATAGGCACGCACTCCGGGTTCCGTCGTGCAGTATCCCTCGAAGAGTTTGGCAATTTCGCGAGACTGCTCAAGCGTTCCTTTTTCCGGAGGCGTGTTTGCAAGCACGCTTTCACAGAAGTGAAGGACTTCAGGGACATAGCCGAGATAGAAGATATTCTTGTTATACAGTTGACCGAGCGAGAACTCCGGTTCCCAAAAGAGCGGAGCCACATCATTATCAACGAGATACGAGGCGGATCGCCCATACGCGGGGCGCTCGGCTGCTCGGTAATAGGTCACCTTGACACCGTTATCGACGACGACGCTCTCGTGCTCACCCACCACCTCCAACCGCTCCAACGGACTGACACTATTGCGAAGACCGGGCATATGCAGCGTCCCGACCGCGCCTGACGTGAACTTGAGACTCGTCACGCTTCCTCCGGTCAGCGGCTCCCATTCGTACGAGAATGACTCGATCTTGCCCATCAACTCAATGATGATCGATCCGGGGTGGTAGATATGATCGAGGAGGCCCTGAACATTCCTGAGATCACCGCGCTGCTCCAGCGGAGGTATGGCTTGCGGGTAACGAATATACATGGAAGCGGGTTGACCGAACTCATCAGCATCGATGATCTGTTTTGCCTTCACGATTGACGGAAAGAACGTCTTCTTCAAACCGGTCATGACAAATCGCCCGGTACGACGGCTGGTCTCGATAAGCTGATCAACTTCCGCGACACTGGCGGCGGTCGGCTTCTCCATCCAGACATGACAGCCCGCCTCCACGGCATCGAGCGCGAGTTGCGTCGCCTGGGGCCGACCCTCCGCATCGTACGTGGTCACGATGAAGACAACGTCAAGCGTCTCGCGATCGAGCATCTCGCGATGATCGGTGTAGCTGGCATTCGCGCCGAATTGCCGCGCAAACGCGGCCGCCCGATCCGCATCGAGGTCACACACGGCGATCAGGTCGATCGGCGCATACTGGAATGTCGGGTAGACATTGCGAAACGAGTGGCCGCCCGCGCCAATGAACGCGGTGCGCAGCTTGTGCTCGTACTCGAAGTTGTATCGAACGTGATCGGGCTCTTGTGACTCCATGGTTCTATCCTTTTGTGGCGCCCGCGGCGAGGCCACTGATAAACTGCCGTTGCAGCACAACGTAAATGAGAATCGACGGAATGATCGCGAGCGTGATGGCGGCGAACAACGCGCCATAGTCAGACATGTTCTGCTGCTGAAACCGGACCAGCCCGATGGGGATTGTGCGCGTGTCGTCGCTAATCAGGAGCAGGATCGAGAAGAAGAACTCATTCCAGGCACTCAGGAAGCTGAACACGCCCAATGCGAGAAGCCCGGGCATGGCCAATGGCATCATGATGCGAAAGAAGATTCCCCACTCGCTTGCGCCATCGATCCGAGCCGCTTCAGCCAGCGCGTCCGGCAAATCCCGGAAGAAGCTGCGCATCAGATAGACGCCGAATGGGACGCCAGTTCCCACCAGGGCCAGGATCAACCCCCAGAGGTTGTCGACCAAGCCGAGATCCTTGATCTGGTAGAAGAGCGGGACGATGATCGATTCGATGGGCAGGGTGATTCCGAAGAGATACAGGTAGAACAGCGCTGAGGCATGACGCAGCTGCGTTTTCGCAAACGCGTACCCCGCCGGCGCCGCGACGGCGACACTTATCAGCGTGGTCGTCACGGCGACGATGAGCGTGTTGACGAAATATCTGCCGAACTGGCCGCCAAGCCACGCCGCCTGGAAGTTGTGCCACTGCCAGGTTTCAGGAAGCAGCGCCATGGAGCCGAAGATTTCCGTGTTGTCCTTGAAGGCACTGCTGATGACCCAGAGAAATGGGATCAATGACATCCCAGTAACGACGGTCAGGATCACAAACACAATTGGATTGGTCTCTCGGCCGAAGCGGCGCAATGGTTTCATGTATACGATCCCACCTTGTCTCGCCATCGGTTGAAGAGGTAACTGAAGACGATCACGATGAGCGCCAGGGACAGTCCCGCGGCCGCCGCTTGTCCAATCGCGCCGGATTGAAACGCCGTTCGCCACACATAGACCGCCACCAGCTCGGATGCATATCCGGGACCACCCTGGGTCATCGCCCAGACGGTGCCAAAACCTTTCATGGCGCTGATGAAGGCAAGCGTGAGGACGACTGTCATGGTGTTGTGCAAGGAGGGAATGGTGATGTCCCAGATTCGCTGCCACGCATTCGCGCCATCGACGCGGGCCGCTTCATACAATTGTGGATCGATGCTCTGGATACCAGCCAGGAAGATCACCATGTAAAATCCGTATGCCTGCCATCCGCTGGCAACACCGACTGAGTACAACGCGATGGCTGGATCGCCAAGCCAGACTCTGGTAAGTGTGCTCAAACCAAGGTTTTCGAGCGTTGTATTGAAGAGGCCGATGGACGGGTGGTACAACTGCCCCCAAATCACGCCCACCACAGCGAGTGACAGGACATGCGGAAAGAAGGCGAGAGTACGAAAGAGGAAGCGCCCTCGCCCTACTTCCGAAATCAGGATCGCCAGGAAGAGTCCGCCACCGGCTCCCAACACGACGTGCATGGCCCACCAGAGCGCGTTCCTCCACAATGACATGAGAAAGCGCGACTCGGTCCAGATGCCGGTGTAGTTTTCCACCCCGACATAGTTCTTGGTTGGCGCCAGGCCATCCCAATCCGTCAGGCTGAGCTGGAACGCTCGTCCCAGCGGCATCAACACGAAAACGGCGTAGAAGATCAACGATGGTGCAAGCAGGACGATCGGCACGCGATATGCGTCCCAGAGCTTTCGGAGGCGGCGTGTTCGGTTGGACGCAACCGGTGTTTGAAACTGTGCGTCCAGGCTCATGGCAAATCCCTGTGTGACTCAATATCCATGATGCGTGAGGTCTTGCTGTTGGCGAGCAACGGATCTGCTTCGGTGGTGCCGCCACAGTGCCGTTGCTCGCCTCGCGTCTTGCTAGCTTTCCGCTCGATCCTCTTCCAGGGCTTCCTGGACTCCAGCAATCGCCTCTTCAGGAGAGGCCTGGTCGGTAATGATCAATTGCAACGCCGCGTACCAGGCGTCTTTCGCGCCGGTGGGTAGATACACGCTGGGGTTGTACCCCGCGCCATTCGCGATCTTATCGGCCGCGTCCTGCACCGGCGGCGGCAGCGTGATGCTCTCGGGAACGATACGAGCCGGCACAAGACCGCCGCCGTTCTCGAACGCGAGCTTGAGATACTCGTCGCTGATCACCCACTCCAGCCACGCTTCGGCGGCGTCCCGGCTTTCGGTGCTTGCGTTGAGCACCCAGCTATGCGCGAGGCCGGCGGATGGCGCGGCTGGTTGTCCTTCATTGAGCGATGGAATCAGGAACGATTTGATGTCACTGACGTCGATACCATCGTTCTCCAGGGAGATCGGGAAACTCTGCTGCTGAACCGTCATGCCACCCTGTCCCTGGCCAAAGGCTGCCTGAGCCTGCTCCCCTTCCAGGGCCGCCGCTTCGAGGCCATTGATGTACCCCTCATCGACAAGCAGCTTCAACATCTCCGCGGCCCGGAGGATGTCCGGATGCGTGAAATCACCGTCGCCGTAAATCACCTCGGTCATGACATCGATCCCGGCTGAGGCCTGAACAAGGTTTCCGAACAGCCATCCGCCCTGGAAGTTGTCACGCGCACCAAGGATGATCGGTTGAACCCCAGCGTCCTGCAAGGTCTGGCAGATGGCAAGGAAGTCGTCCCAGGTCTGGGGCGGCTCGAGACCATGCTCCTCAAAGATATTCGCGTGGTAATACACCGAGAAGACATCGAGCCCCTCGACGACTTCGTAGATCGCTTCCCCTTCAGGGGGCTGATTCCTGATTTGCTCGATGACGCCCGGTCGGTACGTCTCGGTTGCCCCGGTACGCTGATAGAACTCGTCCAGCTGCAGGATCAGCCCGCTGCTCGCCAGCAACCCGACCCGGCCAGGACCCGAGTTGACGTTCACGGCATCTGGCCCTTCGCCCGACTGCAGTGATGTCTGGATGGTCCCATCCTCAAATGAGAGCGTTCCCGCCGAGAACTCTACGGCAAGCTCGGGATGCGCTTCCTGGAATGCCTCGACTACCGTCGGTGTGTAGTTGTAGTCGATGCCTGCCACCTTGAGCGTCGTCTGGTCACCATCCTGGGCCGCTCTTGCCAGCGATGACGATGCGAGAATCGGTGTGCTCAATGCCCCAGCGACAACGTGTCTTCGTGAAATCATTCTCAAGTCTCCTTGTCGGCTGCTATTTCGTCTCCATCGGCAGGTGCCAATGACTTCATTCAATCCGGATTACTCCCTTCACAGGCGAAAGAACCGTCAGTTCTGTCCCAGCGCAACCCTCGACCCGTTGCCCGCAATCGATTGCGCTGCCTCGATGCGTGCCGTCGTGTTCCGTTGCACGAGCTCGATATGCTCCTCCATCAGGCGCGTTGCCTCGGAGACATCGCCGGAGATCATCGCGTCAACGATTCCCGGTCGTTCCATCGCCGTGATTTCGACGATGCTCGGATCCTGATTGGCCATGGTCCTGATCAGCTGCACCTGGCCACTCAAGCGAACAAGCATGCTGATCAGCGTTTCGTTGCCGGACAGATCGGCGATCGCATCATGGAACTGCTTGTCGGCCAATCCGTATGCCTCCAGATCGCCCGCATTCAATGCGTGGTCAATTTCCGAAAGGATCTTCCTTAACTCAGCGATGGATGCGTTCCCGAGGCGCGGAATCGCCAACCGGACCGCCATCGACTCGAGACCCTTCCGAACTTCGTAGAGATCAAACACCTCCTTTGCGGTAAAGGTTCGGACGAAGTTCCCCCGGTACGGTCGGTGCTCGACCAACCCGTCCTTCACGAGTTTGGAAATGGCCTCTCGAAGCGGTGTTCGGCTTACACCCAGCTCCTCGGCAATCTGTTGCTCATCCAACCGGGTTCCCGCCGGATACATGCCGGAAGAGATGAGGCGAACAACATCGTTGTAGACGTGCCAATTGAGGGTCTGATGTCGTGTGGAACCCATGAAACGGTGACCTCTCGCCTCGGTGACAGGGCTACTCATGTTTGGCAATGGGAAGAATATACAATACACAAGGTATTGTGTGCAAGGAGCAGGGTGCCCGAAGCATGCACACTGGTTGGCTTGCCGCCCGCGGCAGTCGGGTGGACATGCCGCGCATTCCGCGGCCCGACGCTTTCGATGATGCGGTACCCTTTCGCACACGATTCGTCCGAAGCTAGCGCCATGACAACGACCCGGAGCACGGGTGCTCCGGGTCGTTGTCTACGCCTGCCTGACTAACCGCTGGTTGTCAGATTTCGAACGATGCGGTTTCGAAGTGCCGCTCGGTGCTACTCCCCGACCGGCGCGCCCGCGAAGGGCATGTCGGGTTCGGCTTTTGGTTGCGGCGACTCCACCGCCTGTGCCTGCGTCGCCGGTGCGTCCGGCCCGATCAGGAACCAGGTCCCGAATGCCGCGATTGCCGTGATCACGCCAGTGATCACGAAGGCATAGTCCATACCCTCGATGAAACCACGGCTCGAAACCTGGTCTATCGTTGCCAGCACCGGTTCCGGCAGCCGCGAGAACTCTTCCATGGACCGCACCCAGTTGCCCGCGAAATTGATACCGTCACTGACGACATGCAACACCGGCGCAAGCGCACCTTCATTCTGCTGTTTCAGCGCCTCGACATCACTGCTGTTCTCAAAGTAGTTATGGTACTTCTGATTGGCCAGCGCGCCGAGCACCGCCACGCCGAACGCGAAACCCGTCTCGCGGATTGCGCCATTGACGGCCGAGCCCATCCCGACCTGCGAGGCCGGCACACTGTTGATCACGCCGGTCGTCATCGGTCCGAACAGGAACGCCATACCCGCGCCGACCAGCAACATGCCCGGCAAGATGTCCAGGAACGTTGCGTCCACGGCCGCTCGGGTGTACATGAAGGCTCCCGCCGAGCTGATCAACAGCCCGGTAATGATCAGGTTGCGAATCGACACCTTGCCTACCAGGCTCCCCGCCACCGGCGCCAGTCCCATCATCACCGCCACCATCGGCAGCATCGTCAGGCCGGACTCGATCGGCGTGTAATCATGGATGCTCTGGAAGTACATCGTTCCGGTGAAGGCCAGACCGGAGATCATGAACGATACCGCCAGCGCGGTGATGTTGGCGCCGGTGAACATCCGCGACTTGAACAGGCTCAACGGCACCATCGGCTTGCTCACGCGCTGTTCGATCAGGACGAAGATGCCGAACACGACCAGCGACGCCGCCAGGCTCGTCGCGACCGCCGTGGTGGCCCATCCGTCCTCACCCGCCTTGATCAGGCCCCAGGTCAACAGGCCAATCGCGAGGCTCACCGAAACCGTGCCGGGCACATCGATCCTGGTGTCACCACTGGTGTCCCGCGATTCTCGCACCACCGACATGGTGAACAGGAAGGCGGCGATGCCAATCGGCACGTTGATCAGGAAAATCCACTGCCAGGACCAGTTTTCAACAATGAAGCCACCGACGATCGGTCCCAGCGCGAGGCCCGACATCGAGATCGCCGACCAGATGCCAAGCGCCTTGCCCCGCTCTTCGGGCGGGAAGGCATCCGCGATCAGGGACAGTGAAAGCGGCATGATCAGCGCGCCCCCGATGCCCATCAGTGCCCGGATCACGATCAGTGACTCGGTGCTCTCGACGAAAATCGCCGCGCCCGACGTCACCGAAAACATCGCGATACCGAGCAGGAAGAACTTCTTGCGTCCGTAACGGTCGCCGAGCCCACCCGCCGTTATCTGCAGCGAGGCGAACACGATGGTATAGGCGGAGATGATCCACTGGAGTTGCGAGGTGCTCGGCGCGAGATCTTCATTGATCGTCGGGATCGCCACGTTGAGCACGAGATTGTCGAGAATCGCCATGAACAGGGCGATGCAGGCGGCAAACAGGGTCAGCCATTTGTACGGTGCGGGACCGCGCGCGTCATCCACCTGGGAAGTCAGGTGCATTTCCATGAATTTTCTCTCCTGATAACGAGGTCAAGCGACCAGACCGAGGGACATCCCTCATCACTGCATCGCATTCTATGCTCGAAATGTGGACAAAATGTGTCCTGATATGTGACTGGATCTGGAAGCGATTTTGCGGTCAGGCGACGCGTCGAATGTCACTTGGGGATCCACTTCAAGAGGCGAGCCGCGAAGTGAACGCGGAGCGATGCGCGGGTTGGTGCATCGGCATCCTGCTCGCCGGACTGAATGGTACGTGGCAGGTGGCCGGAATTCCAGAAAGTTCACAGAAGTGACACAAACTGCTCCCATCTCTCCTGGCGGATTCGAACCTGATCACCGCGCTCGATCGGTGAAAACCGCGCGACAGTCACGCTCTCCTGTTTCGGGTGATCTCATGACGGCGCCACGGATTCCGGATAACCCCCAACAGATTCTCCAGCCACCGTGAATTCCCGCCGTCGACCGTGCGGCATATCATGCGACTATTCGAGATACGCATCGCGGACGCGCAACGCTCGCGTTGCGAACATGGCCCTCCACGTCACCAACCGTCAACTATCACGCTGCTGGCAAACGAAAGGTGTCACATGGCGATCACAATATCAGCGAATGGGGCGCTCCACAAAACGCGCTCGCTCGCGCCAATCCAGCCACGGCGCGTTGTGGTTACGGACCTCGGTGCGATCAGCTCACTCGGATTCTCGGCCCCGGACATGTGGCGTGGCATTATCGCCAACGAGACTGGCATCGCCCGCGCCGACGGCCTCGATGCCTCGCAGCATCCGTGTCGAGTGCGCGGCGACGTGGACGATCTCGCCATGCCAAACCGGTTTCTGTCGGCCAAGTCAGCCCGGACGACATCGCGATTTGCCAGGATGGCTGTGGAAGCGGCCGGCGAAGCCCTGGTCGATGCTGGCCTGCTTAATGACAATCCACAGTCCCGAGATGCCCGTCGATCCACCGGAGTTGCGCTCGGAAGCTGCCTCGGGGCTTCTACGACGATGTTCTCCCGGCCCATGCAACCCAAATCGAACACAACACCATGCGAGTTTCGCCACATCTCCACGTTATGTGCCCCAACAATCTCGCCGCCTACGCGATTCATCCGCAGTTCGACCTTCACGGCCCCAGCTCGACCGTCGTCACCGCCTGTGCGACTGGCTCACAGGCTATCGGGGTCGGCTTCCACACCATCAAGTTTGGGCAGGCGTCAGTGATGGTCGCGGGGGCGGCCGATTCCACCCATCACCCACTGTTTCTCGGTGGTTTCGAAGCCATGCGCGCCCTTGTGACGGACTCGAATGACGATCCGGAAGGGGCAAGCCGTCCCTTCGATGCCACCCGCGCCGGATTCGTGCTTGGAGGAGGAGCGGGAATCCTTGTCCTAGAGGAGCTCGAACATGCCCTCGCCCGTCAGGCGCATATCTATGCCGAGATTTCAGGGTTTGCTTCATCCAATGATGCCTTCCACCCGATCGCGCCCAACCCGGACGGATCAGGCGCGGCACAGGCGATCCGCGCGGCGCTTGATGACGCCGGTGTTGCCGCAGACCAGATCGACCACGTCAACGCCCATGCCGCATCGACACCAATGGGCGATCTCGCCGAGTCCAGGGCAATCGATCTGGTCTTTGGCCGGCGTTCACGTACTATCCCGGTCACATCGGTCAAGGGCGCCGTCGGACACTGCATGGCGGCGGGAGGCGCGATCGAGACGGTCGCCGCTGTGCAGACGCTCTCCAGCGGGGTCATCCCGCCCACGTGCAACTACGCAACGCCTGATCCGGATATCGCGCTCAATGTCATTAATGGAAGTCCACAGCGAGCTCAGGTCAACATCATGACCAAACATTCGTTTGGCCTCGGTGGCCAAAACGCCTGCCTGGTACTGGAACGATTCGTGTCTGCCACATAACTCAACTGACGGGGCGGTTCTTTTCATTCGGGCGGACCGCGACGGAGTGTGCATGCCAGGGGGAATGGTACGTGAGCGTGCCCACCAGGGTGGCGTTCCGGACGATCACTCCTGAATCATGTGCGGAATGCAGCCGATCTGTCTCCGATTGCGGGAGTCCTGCCGCCTCGGAACCACGTATCGTTGTACAGTTATCCACATAGACGAACATGCGATCGAATTTGGCAGAGTCGCCGGTCAAGACGATGAGTGGATACCGCCTTGAAACGTCGGGAGAGTGTATGGATTTTCAGCGCAACTCAATGCCGGACATGCCGAGAGGAACAGCAATCAGGATCGCGCTGGTCGCCGTGCTTGCCGTGATGGTGCTGGCCATCGCGCTCGGAGCGTTCACGCGGGTCGATGCGGGCGAGGCCTGCGTGGTCCGGCGATTCGGTGACATCCGGGGAACCCTCGGTCCCGGTCTGCACCTGAAGATACCACTGGCCGAAAACACCGCCTGCTTCAGTACGCGCTCGCTGGTCTATGAAGTGGTGGACGAGGCCGGCGGATCCCGCGCGGACTATGTCGACGTGCTGGTGGATGGCGTCACCATCGATGGCCAGCCGCTGTCGATCACCTACACCGTGCGATTCCACGTCGAGGCAGACGATGTCGAGTATGTCTACTCCAACATTGCCAGGACCATGGATCAGGTTTCCGAGCGCGTGGTCAAGTTTCACAGCCGGTCCGAGGTGCGGCAGGTGGTGAACACGAAGACGGCCGCGCAGCTCTATCTTGGTGGGCTCGACTCGATCAGCCAGGAGATCGAGGATATCCTTCGGCCACTGTTTGCGGAAAGCGGCGTCACGCTCGACTTCTTCGAAATCAAGCGCCCGAATTTCTCCGACGAGTATGAGCAGGCGATCGAAGACAAGCAGATTGCGATCGAGCAGGCGGATCGCAAGGAGAACGAGATTCAGGTTGCCGTGCAGGAGGCGAATCGGCTCAAGACCGAGGCGCAGGGCCAGGCGGATGCGCAGGTGATCCGGGCGCAGGGCGAATCGGATTCGCTGAAAATCCGGGCTGATGCCTACAATGAGAATCCGATTCTGGTGACGATCGAATACTACGAAGCCCTGCAGAAGGTGACGTGGGCGATCTTCGGCGCCGATGGCGGTGCGAACCCGATTATCCCGATTCCGCCGCTCGAACAGGATGAGGATGGTGCGATCGTGCCATCTCCCACGCCGGTTGCCACCGAGACCCCGCCGGCCACGGTCGAAGCCGGCTCCTGATCAACAAATCGGGCGCGACACCTCTCGAAGGCACCAGTCCAGCCCCTGTCGATCGAGCGCGGGGCTGGACTGGTGCCGCCCCATTCCATCTACCCTTCACCTCGCTGGTCTCCGATCGTTTCGGCATCCCCGTGCCCCGATGGCATGGGTTCTGCACGGCATCGCTGCAGATCGCGCGCTTTCGGCGCGAGAAATTGGGGGCGATGATGCCATATGACCAACGCAGCGACCTTCCCGATTCGGTGAAGGACAACATTCCCAGCCACGCGCAGGACATTTACAAGGAGGCCTTCAACAGCGCCTGGGAGGAATACGACCACCAGGAAGAGCGTGCCCATCGCGTCGCCTGGGGCGCCGTCAAGGAGAAGTACCACAAGAACGACGACGGCAAGTGGGTCGAAGGTAAAAGTGACGACGCCTGAGATGCCGCAACAATTGACAGTCGTCGTGGATTCCAATGCACGGGGGGCGTGTCAGCTTCGACGCTCGGTCCCGTGCTTGTAGTTCCCGGTGGCCGTAGCGAGAAGGTGCTGCACCTCACGCCGGTCGCTTGACTCGATTCGCTTGATGAGCGTTCCGGCGTGGTTCCCAGCCACGGTGGTCACGAGCCGGCCATCCGTGTAAATCAGCACCTTTCCGTCTTTGGTCACCCTGTATGTGAAGACATCATCGTCGAATCTGCTTCGGGCGTCGGCAGGCATCATTCACTCCCTGGTCATGTACTGGCGCCGGGATCACACATCGATACCTGACAATACACTACTCACATGTCGCCCCTCGGTCGTCTGGCGGAGCAACAAGACAGCGCAAGATACCCTCCGCTTGTTTGGCGTGCGGGCAATAACCGAAACCTGAAACCTCCATTCCTGACCGCATTATCAGAAATCATTTATGATGGAACTCTTCCTGTAATGAATTGCCTGGCGGGCAGCCTTGCTCGTGTCAGGCTCGCTGACGGCAGCGGCAGGGATAGCGGATCGATGCCCCTTGGGCCGGAGCAAAGCGCTCTCGCCTTCGGAATCGACCGTATCGGACCCATTAGCGGGAACGGAGGAACTCCATGAATCCGCGATCCAACAAGACGCTGATCGAACGGTTTCTCGTGTGGTGGCGCGGGCTGTTCGCGCAACCCACCAGGAAACGACGCTCGATGTCCAGCAGACAGGAGACATCGAATCGAGATGACCAATCGGGGGTGCTTGGTGACCTGCCTGATTCGGAAAGGGCCGACACGAACTCGGGCGAAAGTCGCCGCGGCTCAACCGGCCAAGCCGCCGCGGGTACTGCGGTGAGCGCGAAACCCGACCGGGCAACGACCGATTCCAGCGCCAATGCGGATATCGAACGGCAGGACGATGCGACCAGCGCGAGCGGCGCCAGCGATGACGAGTTCCGCGAAGGTGGGTATCGCCCTGACCATGTCGATCAGGATGATCTCGAACGAGCCGCGGAAGCGGACACTGGCGACACTCCTTCAGACGCGCCTGGCGCGACCGGCAGTTTCCGTTCGATGACGGGCGGCAATGTCCCCGCTGACGATTCGGGCTGGACGGTGGGAGGTTCTACCAGCGCGGCGGAAGACAGTGGTTCCGTGGCGTCACGTGGCTCGGGGCTCGATGACCCCGCCACCATCGAATCGGACACCCCCACGATGACTGGGTCCGGTGCGAACACCGATGTCGACCGCACAGGCTCTGCCGGTGTCTCTGACTTCGATGATGCCAGCGGTACCGACGATGCCCGCGCCACTGAGCCCTTCGAAACCGCACAAGCCGATAGTGCGAGTGGCATCGGTGCATTCCGGGACGTCTCTGGCGATCTCGACGACGCGGGCAAGGTCCACGAAGCGGTCGGTGATCGGAGTGTGGTTGACAAACCAATGGACGGCGATACCGATTACCCGACGGCTGGCTACCCATCCGAAGGCACGGACGTCGATATAACCGACACCGATGATGTTGGTGTCGAAGACGCTGAATCAGCGGGCGATCCCGATGCTGACGCCGCCGACTTCTCCGAAGATGCCGGTGAGCTGGGGCTGGCGGATAGCGAATCGGTCGACGACGGCGTGGCCGATGCAGGATCGACAACCGGCGACGACGAGTCGGGATTCACGCCGTCGTCGTCAGGCGATGTGGGTGTCGGGACCCAGGCCGAAGTTGACAAGGATTCGCTGATCGCTGACAGCGATGACGCCACGTCCGCCGAAGCCAGGGATGAGGATAGTGGCGTTGGCGCTGACACTGCGCCAGCCGCCGCCGCCGCGACCGTCGGCGCAGCCGGAGCTGGCTCTTCCAGAACCGGTACTGGTCCGGAGGGCAGTGTCCGGGGCGACGGAACCAGCAACACGCCCGATGGATATCCGATCAAGGGAAACGCTTCGTCGAAGATCTATCACATGCCGGGGATGCCATCGTATAACGGCACCAAGCCAGAATGGTGTTTCGCCACCGAGGAGGATGCCATTGCCGCCGGTTATCGTGCGCCCGGAGGTCGCAATCGCGGCCAAAAGCGCGAAGCGACATCGCAGGGTGCTGGAGATGCATTGATCGCCACCGGCAGCGGATCTTCGTCGTCAACTTCAGGCAGTGACCAGGCAAGCGCGCCACAAGGTGATGCGGCAACAGGTCAGGACTCGGACGCGAGCGAGGGGGTGCAATCCTTCGCATCCACCGCCGATCGGGATGCGCTTGCGGACATGCAGGATACCCTGGCGGAGGAACCCGACCTGGGCGTTGAAGCGGACACCCAGGGGCTGGGGGGCCTCGGCAGCGATCCGTCAGCGGCGGATGATCCAACGTCGGTGGGTACGTCGCCAGCCGGGTTCGGTGAGCCAGCAGCCACCGATACCGATGTCTCCTCAATGCAGCCCGACACGATCGAACCCGCGACCACGCCGGACGATACCGGCACTCCCGAGGTTGCGCCTGAACCAACCGCCACCGGTATCGGAGCATCGGGTGACGGGCAGGGCTTCGCCGGCGCAGTGAAGGGTGACGGCACCAAGATATGCCCGGTCGACTACCCGATCAAGGGCAATGCCGGATCGATGATCTATCACGCGCCTGGCCGGTCATCCTACGATGCCACCATCCCGGAGTGGTGTTTCGCCACAGAAGACGACGCCGTGAACGCAGGTTTCCGGGCGCCGAAACGCTAACCACCATGCAGTGATATCCGTCATGGCGATTGCCATGACGGATATCACTGCTACGTCGATTGCGAAAACATCGCGCGTGTTGTCCGCTTCCCGGTCATGTGTCACGCAACCGGGGCCGGATCCAGGCGGGCTTAGAGAGACCGGCAATAGGTGCTGTGCGGATTCTCAGTACGCTGACCTAACGCTCCACAAACCGCGTGGGTGAGCCTCGTACCTCGGTGAGACTCTCGACCGTAGTTCCAGTCGCCTTGCCTATTGCCGGTCTCTCTTATTTCACCGCGCCCGCCGTGAGGCCCCGCACGATATGCCGTTCGAGCATGATCGCGATCACCAGCAGTGGCGCGACCGCTGCCGTGCCGATCGCGGCCATCGTCCAGAACTTCACTCCCTGGCTGCTCACCTGCGTTGCAACCAGCAACGGCAACGTATAGGCGCTTTGCGATGTCAGGACTGCCGAGAAGAGATACTCATTCCAGCTGAAGATCACCACCAGGATGAAGGACGCGACCATGCCCGGCGCTGAAATCGGCGCCGCCACCCGCAAAAAGGCGCCAATCGCGCTGTGCCCGTCCACCAGTGCCGCCTGTTCCAGCTCGATGGGCAAGCTGTTGAACTGATCCCGCATGATCCAGATCACAATCGGCAGCCCTACCACGGTATACAGGAGCGTCATACCCAGCAATGTGTCGTACAGGCCGGATTCGACAAACAGGATGTACAACGGCAGGATCACCGCCGCCGGCGGCAGGATCAGCTGGGAGAGAAAGAAGAACGAGATGTCGCGGTTGCGCCAGATGCCAAACCGGTAGCTGAAACGTGAGAGTCCGTACCCCGCCATCGAACCGAGCACCAGCGCGAGCAGGCCCGAGCCGACCGAGCAGATCAGGCTGTTTCGCATCGCGGTGACAAACCGCGTTCGCTGCCCCGACTCGAACAGGTCGCTCCAGCCCAGCGTCACCGGATCGAAATCGACCCAGGGGATGAAAAACGGACCCGTGGTAATCAGGCGCAGATTCTTGAACGACAGGGTCACCATCCAGTACAGCGGAAACAGCGCAATCACCACCCAAATGGCAAGCAGGCTGTACGTGGTGATCTGAAGCCACGTCGGATTCCTGGTCACGAAGACATCTCCCTTCAAGCTCGGGTCGCGAGTGCATCGCTAGTAGAGTGAACGAATCTTCCTGCCAACAGTGGCCAGCAATACCACGATGATCACAATCACGAGGATCAGGAACACTTCGGCCATCGCCGTCGCGTACCCGATATCGCCGGACAGGTAGCCTTCCTTGTAGATGTAGAGCGACAGGGTCTGGGATGCGTCACCGGGACCGCCCCCAGTGACCACATAGATGATGTCGATCAGCTTGAATTCAAAGACGATACGCAACACGACGGCCGTGAGGCTGACCGGCAGCAGCAGCGGAAACGTCATGTCCCAAAAGCTGCGCCAGCGCCCGGCGCCATCTATCCTGGCCGCCTCGAAGACTTCGACCGGCATCGCCTGCAGCCCGGCAAGCAGCATCACCATCACGAACGGAATCGCGTACCATGCGTTGATCATGATCAGCCAGAAAACCGCCTTGAAGCCGGTATCGTAAAAGCTCAGCGTGATATCCAGGTCGCGAGCAATCCTCGCGAATGGCCCGAACCGGGCATCGAACATCGCCTTGCCGATCATCCAGCCGATGGCGATCGGGCTGATCATGAAGGGAAGAAGGAACACTACCCGGTAGAATTTTCTTGCCCGGATCTGCTGGTTCAGCAAGAGCGCAAGTCCCAGCGCCACCACATACTGGAATGGCACGCCGATGAAGGCGAAGATCAGGTTATTTTTCACGGCGGTGCGAAACGCGGAATCTCCGGCCATCTCACGAAAATTGTCGAAACCATTCCACGTCGACCGGATCGCCCCCGCAATGTCGCCAACCATATCGAAAAGCCCGAACAGGAGGAAGCCGGAGCTCGCGCCATCCAGCGTCGTTCCGGTCCGCGTCCAGCCGGTGAAGCTGACCAGAATCCCGAACACTGTCGGGAAGATCACGATCGCAAATGTGAGCAGGAACGCTGGCAGCACGAACAGCGCCTTCTGCCAGCGAGTGGCGGGCAGCAATCCGGTTCCGTTGTCCATTCGACTCCCTTCCCGGATGACGCCAGCCCTCTCGTCGCCAGGGCGATTGCACCTGCTTATGCCCGAGAATGCCTGCCTGCCCGTGACGGGCTACTTTGGGTGGCATTGAATCACGACGATGCAGGTTCAAGTACTGCACGCTACCGTCCAACCGGGAAGCGCATTCGCTCCCCGGTTGGATCGCCAGCATCGATTCGACGCTCCGATCAGAGCGAATCGGTGTACAGCTTCTTTTGGGTCTCCCGGTCGTATTTGTCCGTGATCTCCTCCCACTTCGCGGCGGCGTTGTCGAGCGCCTCCTGTGGCTCAAGCTCGCCGGATATCGCTCGCGTCCACTCGTCTTCCGCCGCGATCCAGTACTCGCCCTGACCAGGGATACGCAGATCGACGATGCGGTTTGGATGGTTGTAGGAGTCGGAGATGGAAGTCAGGTAGTCCTTCGCATCCGCCTCCGGATACCCGGCAATCGTCCAGTCCGCTGGATTGAAGTGGCTCTCGCGTGATGGATTCATCCCGGACGGATAGATGTTCATCCAGAGCGTGATGTCCTTGGAGCTGAGGTGCTTGACCAGGTCCCAGGCGGCTTCGGAAACGCCACGCTGCTCACTCGCCTGCGTGACATAGAGCCCCCAACCGAGGAAGGCAAGGTATGGCGCGTAGTTGTTTCCGTCGATTGTGTCCCATTCTCCCGTCCCGAAATTGTAGACATCCGGTGAGCCGGGAAGGATGTTGAAGCCAACCTTGTCCTGCACGACTGATTGATCCGAGGCGTACTCGTTTGCGCCGATGTCCGCCCACCAGTGCGCCATGCTGCCCGTGCCCGCCAGGAAATCGCCCAGCGTCTTGAGCAGGTCAGCATTTTGCTGGTCGGGCGGCGCCGCCGGAATCGCATCGATCATGTCCTGCAAGGCCCGCACAAAGGCCGGACTGTTGATCTTGGGCGCCATCGTCTCCGGATCGAAGAAGAACGCCGGGTCGTCCGGATGCTTCGCGTAAGAGCTTGCCCGGCTGAAGAAAAAGTACGTGCCGACACCGCCGGACCGTGCCAGGGGATCAAGGATTCCGTACAGCGGCAGCCCATCGGGATCCGACTTGCCTTCGAAGAATTTCGAATACGCCTGGACCTGCTGCCAGGTCAATGGCGGGCCGAACTCCCCTTCCCCGCCGGACGACGCCCATTCCGCGGCGAGATCCTCACTTGCGAAGATATCCTTGCGATAGTTGAAGTGGTGCATGTCGCCATCGACCGATGCGCCGTAGGTGACACCGTCCCAGGTCCGGGTCGGTCCCTGCAGGTAGGAGACAATGTCGTCATAGGCGTATTCCGGCGCGTTTTTCACGGCGTCGGGCATCGGTATCATGTAGCCGCCGCCGAGCATTTCGCCTTCCCAGCCGCCTGAGCCTTCCAGCACATCGAACTCGACATTCCCCGAGGCGAGCGCCTGCGACATCTTGGGATAGGAGTCGGCCTGCGTCACCTCGATCCATTCGATTTCGGCGCCAGTCGCCTCTTCCCAGGCGCGGCAGATCGGCCGGAACACGTTGACATGGAATCCGGCGTTGCTCAATCCCTGGAAAACGACCTTTTGCCCCGCGAATGCGCCCTGCTTGTCGGTGTTGAGGCACAACTCGCCCACTCGCTCGATATCAGACTCGCTTGGGGAGCCCTCGCCAGGTCCCGGGATCGCCAAAATCTGATCCTTGACACTCTCCTGCGCCAGGGCCTTCCTTGTGCTAGCCGATCGAAGTCCCCAGGCAGACATTGCGGCCGCGGCTCCCGCGCCTTTCAGCGCGGAACGACGATCGACCTTGCGTCGCAACACGTTTGCATCGAATGACGAAGCCATGAAAGCATCCTTCCGATCAAGCGTTGCTCCCAGACGGAACCATCGATATGACTGAATGTGTGACAGCGAACCTCTGGAGGCATTGGCACACGCGCCGGTTGCATGCATGGCATGCATGGGCTATGGGTTCCGTAGAGCGTTGGGGCATTATACACCGGCTGTTCGCAACGCACGACGCTGATTCATGCCAGCGACATCCTGATCGGTATCGCACGAAGTGGCCTGAACGGTTGCGGTTTCGGAACGACGAATGCCGTGCGACAATCTGATCCGGACCAGGACGCGGAATTACCGTCCAATGTGCATCGAGCGCGATGGCGAACAGTCTGACAATCATCAATCGGGAGCGTTATCGAAGCGTGACACCGTCATCAGAAACACAAGCCACCAATGCGCAGCGACACGTCATCAAGGTGCTGGGCGCCGCGCAGATCCTTGGCGGCGTCGGTTCCGCGTCGGGAGCGGCCGTTGGCGCATTGATCGTGACCGATCTTGCATCGGAGACCTTGAGTGGGCTGTCATCGGCATCAACAGTGATCGGTGCGGCGCTGATTGCCATCCCGGTTTCGCGCCTCATGAACGTGCGGGGCCGCCGGCCCGGCCTGATCCTCGCCTATGCGCTGGGGGTGCTTGGCGCCCTGCTGGTCGTCGCTGGGGCCATCCTCGGTAGCCTGCTGGTCGCGTTGCCTGGACTCATCGCCCTCGGCGGCGGCATGACCGCCAACCTGCAATCCCGATACGCCGCAACTGATCTCGCCAGCTCTAACAGGCGTGGCAGTGCGTTGGCAACGGTTGTCTGGGCGACAACCATTGGATCAGTCGTGGGTCCCAATCTCGCATCGACCATGGGTGATCTGGCTGAGCGCGTCAGTGTACCCCGATTGGCGGGGCCGTATCTCCTCACGATCGTGGTCTATTTGCTGGCGGCCGGTGTGATCGCGTTGCTGCTGCGTCCCGATCCCCTGCTCGCTGCCAGGGAGGCCGATGCGATCGCGGCGGGGATATCCAGAAGGGAACCACCGCTGCGCATGAAGCTCGGCCAGGTGATACGGCTGATCACATCGATCCCGCCCGCATTGCTTGGGCTGGTGGCAATGTCGATCGGGCAGGCGGTGATGGTGGCCGTGATGTCGATGACGCCTGTCCATCTCAAGCATGGCGAAGCGTCGTTGGTGATCATTGGATTCGTCATCAGCGGACACATCACTGGCATGTACGTCGCCTCGCCCCTGGTGGGCATGGCAGCAGATCGATTTGGACGCCAACCAGTCATCCTTGGCGGAAGCGCGATCCTGCTCACGTCATTCCTGATCGCTGGCACCGCAAGTGGTCACGAATCCAACCAGCTGGCGGGTGGTCTCTTTTTACTCGGACTCGGCTGGTCATGCACCCTGATCGCCGGATCGACGCTGCTTACGGAGTCGGTGCCAGTCGATACGCGTCCCAATGTCCAGGGCGCCGCCGACCTCATCATGGGGACCGCTGGGGCGAGCGCGGGTCTGCTTTCCGGTGTGGTGGTTGGCTTCGGCTCGTACGCATTGCTCAATGTGCTCGCCACACTCCTTGTCATCCCACTTATTGCCGCCTCACTTCGGACCTCACGCCAACTGACGACAGCATGAAGGCGCTGGCACGTGACTTGCAACGTGGCGCTACACGGAGACACGCGATTGATGCGTCTCGAACGAAGGATGTTGTGGCGTTTACTTCGGAGGCACAGTGCCAGAGTTGGGCGACGCCAAACCAGTTGAGGAGGAAGAAATGCTTCGTGTTGGAACACTGAAAAGCGCGGTATTCGGATTGATGATCGCCACGGGGCTCACCATGAGCGGCGCAATGATCGGCCTTGCCCAGGAAGAAGCGGCACCATCCCATCCGTCGCACATCCACGCCGGCACCTGCGATGATCTCGATCCAAATCCTGTGGCGCCGCTCAAGAACATCGAACCGCGCATGGCGGAAGATGACGACGAATCCGCGGGCGACCCAGTGGGTATCCTGACGGCGGCGCCGGTGCTGTACGCGGATTCGGAAGATGTGGATATGTCCTGGGACGACATGCTGGCCGAGTCCCACGCGCTCAATGTCCATGAAAGCAAGGAAAACGTCGAGACCTACGTTGCTTGTGGCGACATCGGGGGTGTTGTCATCGACGACACGCTGGTCATCGCCCTGAATCCCCAGAACGATTCCGGGTACTCCGGCATCGCCATCCTTGAAAAGGATGATGATGGCAACGTTGACGTCGAAGTCTACCTGGCCGCGCCAGCCAGTGATCAAAATGAAGCGGAGGCGACACCGGTGAGTTGATCGACGCGATTTTCGTCAGTCATGACATCGGGAGCCGCGGACCATACCCGCGGCTTTCGGCTTTGTATTTTCATCGACAGTACCGGCGAATCCTTGTCGGGTCGGACGTCATGGCTGATGTTCGTCCGGAATGTCGGATGTTTGGTTGGTTAACGGCTCACGGGTGTGACCGCGGGATTGTGCACGCTTCGCGCACACTGGGCGGACAACCGCTGCGCGGGTCCGCCCGGTACAGTAGAAGGACGATCAGGGGCGTGTCCCTGATCGTCCTTCCTGCCGATGCCGGTATGACTCGGTCCGCCTGTCGGAATGACGTCGTAGG
>Ga0209176_10000104_pt1 | contig 23327 bp, 27 predicted proteins | sample NGEPer11B_FD_184511 | JGI IMG/M metagenome (GOLD analysis project Ga0209176, IMG submission 184511) | Arctic peat soil microbial communities from the Barrow Environmental Observatory site, Barrow, Alaska, USA - NGEE Permafrost305-11B... | ecosystem: Environmental > Terrestrial > Soil > Wetlands...
GATCACCTGCCGCCACGCCGCCCCCGTCTCGCGCAACGCGGCGCGGATCTCCGCCACGGGCGGCAACGGTTCCCCCTCGTCGTCGAGTGTCCGCGTGATACCCGTGTCGGGAATCCGGCTCAGGTAGATCTGCTCCGCCTCACCGAGATGCACGAGGGTCTTGTGCACCGGTCCGTACGTGCCGGGTACGGTCAGCGCAAGCTGGTCATCCGTGAGCGTTTCGCAGAACGCCAGCAACCTATCGTTCGCCCAGATGTGATGCTCAATGACGTCTCGTGGCAGCGCGCTCATGATGCTGTTGCCCGAGCGTCGTTCCATGCCCAGCCATCGATGTTGGGCTCGGTCGTGCCTTCGTCTACCGGGCGAGCGACACCGTGCGTCGCGAGAATCGTGCGAATGTGCGTGCGGTGTTCCGTACCATGGTCAATGACCTGCGTGACGACGACTGAGATCGGCAGTCGCTCGACCTTGCCCTCCCCTGGGAACTCCTTCACGTCGTTCTGTGGCCATTCAGTCACGATACGTCGCCATGCGTCTGCCGTCTTTACGAGCACCGGTCGCACAACCGCCAGCTCGCGCGGCACGTCGCCGTCGAAGATCGTCGCACGCATCTCGTCCCCGACACCCAGCTCCGCGAGCCCGTGCAGATAGGCTTCCTCGTTCGCCGCGACGTGGACGAGCGTCTCCTCGACCGTGCCAAACGTGCCCGGCACAGTCAAAGCAAGCTGGTCCGGGGTGAGCTTCTCGCAAAAAGCCAGGAGCGTGTCATTGGCCCAGATGTGATGCTCGATGATGTCCTGAAGAATCGTATTCACGATGCTGTGACTCCCTGATGAATGCAGATATCGATCACTGGCGGGATTTTTACCCCGGTTTCCTGGATCCAGGCATCCTCATCGAACAGATGCCATTCAATGCCAAAGGGATCGTACACGATCGCCACCAGCGCATCGGTCCACGACACGTCCGGTCGTGTCAGGCGAGACACGAGGTGGGCGGTGGTCAGGCCGCGGGCGAGCTCCTCGCACCGGCGCGACACGATTTGGATGGCGCGTGAACCAGCGGTGTGCGGCACATCGTCGCATCCGTCGTCGACCAGGACGAATGAGCAGCCCTCCCACGAAAGCTCCGCCATCAGCACCGGCCCCATGTCACCCCGGCGATGCGTCCAGTTGATCGAGAACGACGGAATGGTCGTGTAAAAGCGGATGGCGTGATCGAGCTGGTGAATGCCGATGGTGGGGACAATGGCGGCCATGATGGTGGAGCTCCTATCCGTACAGGCGAACATGCGTTCTCATTGTACGGACACCTGCCAGGAAGTCAACCCCCCGTGAGCCGGTTGGCTGGGTATCTGCTGGATTCGGATGAAGTCGTGGAACATCCGGCGGGGGCGGGCCCGCTGCCCCCTCGCCTGTGGACGCCACAAGCGATTCCTCCGCGGGCCGGTGCAGACCGTCGCTGAGGAAGCTGAACGCCATCACGGTCAGCGAAAAGACATGTATCGGATCCCCTTCGAGACGTCAGGCGGGCGAGTCCCAGGCAGACCACGCTCTCCGCGGGCGACCATCAGGTTGCAAGGGCGCGAAGCACGGCTTCCGGTTCCCTGGCGATGACACGAAGGAGGGTGCGGGCCGACGCATCCGGCACGCTGGCGCCTCGCTCCCAGTCGCGCAGCGTCCCAAGGGGAATGCGGAACCGTTCCGCGAACTCCGCCTGAGTCAGGTCCAGCCTCGCGCGCATGTCCTTGATGTAGTTTCCGCCCCAGGCAGCCGCGATCTCCTCGTCCGTCTCCGGAGCGCTGTCGGGATCGGCGAGCGCGTTGGCCTCGATCTCCTCCTCCGTCATTGCGGCCAGCCGTTCCCAATCCGTTCGGTCTTCCGTGAAGGGTCTGGTTGTGCCATCGGGCAGCACCTGCACGACAGTGCCATCAGCGAGAAGCCTGGCCCTGATCATGGTAGTCTCGTCGCTCATTCCTGCGACTCCTTCTTGCCGAGATAATCCTGCGAACGACGCCACGGTCGGTAAAGACCACCGTAAGGAACAAGCCGTCCACTATTCCCACCGTCTTGAACCGTATTTCCCCGTGCTCGGGTGTCGTGACCTCGATCGTTGTTGCACGAGGGTCCGCACCGCGTCTCGAAACGCGATGCCGTGCTTCATGTGGTTTGAGGCCGCTTTCGCAGGATCCCAATCGAACTGCATCCAGCAACTCCGACTCAAGTGTACTACTGGCGGCCAGTAGTTGTGAAGCCGGGGGTGTGCGTCACTTTTTGGTAGCAGGTCTGCCACATTGGCGACACGTCAGGGTTTCTGCCGCAAGTACAGGGAACCAGAATCCCATCACCTTCGCACGTTTACCGAAAGTTGACGCACACCCTGAAGCCGGCGACGCTAGCGTTTCATCCACGGATCGAGCGCGTCGCGGAGCCCGTCGCCGAGGAAGTTGAACGCCAGCACGGTCAGCGACAACGCGACCGCCGGAAAGATCAGCATGTACGGTTGGGACCGCATCTGCGGAATCGCCTCGCTGATCATCAGGCCCCAGCTCGGCATCGGCGGGATCACCCCAAGACCGAGGAAGCTGATGCCCGCTTCGTAGAGGATCGCGCCGGGGATGCCAAGCGTGGCCGCCACAACGATGGGGGCGATGGTGTTCGGCAGGAGGTGCTTGCGCATAATCTCGCCGTGGCTGGCGCCCAGTCCCCGCGCGGCCTCGATGAACTCCTTTTCCATCAGCGAGAGGGTATTGCCGCGCACAATCCGGGCGATCGTGAGCCAGCTGACAAGGCCAAGCCCGATGTAGACGCCGACCAGGCCGCCGGTCTTTCCATCGAAGTCCGCCAGGACCTTGGTCAGGCCACTGGGCGACTCGCTGAAATTGCCCCGCAAAAAGGTCATGATCAGGATCACGAACAGCAGGTTCGGCATGGCGTACAGCACATCCACGATCCGCATGATCACCATATCCATCTTGCCGCCCAGATACCCCGCCAGCAGTCCGGCTGGGACACCGATCAGCAGGATCACGAGCTGGACCACGATCCCGACGGTCAATGACACCCGCGCGCCGAAGATCAGGCGCGTCATCAGGTCGCGCCCGAGCGCGTCTGTGCCCATCGGATGCGCCAGGCTGGGCGTTTGCAGCGATACCGTGAGATCCTGTTCGGCATAGGTTTGAGGCAGCAAATACGGCACGACGACGGCAATGGCGGTGATGAGGACAATGAACCACATCGAAAGAACGGCCAGCCTGTTCTTGCGAAACTGGCGATATCCGCTCGCCCAGAACGAATCCACCTTCGCGTCGTGATCGATCTCCCAACCCTTGAGACGGGAAGTTGTTGACGTGGATGCTACCGCCATCTGGATGAAACCACCTTCCGTGCGGTTACCGTTGCGCGATGCGAGGATCGAGCAATGGATAGAGCAGATCCACGATCAGGTTCATGATCGAAATGACAGCGCCGAACAACAGCACCGTGCCCAGGATCACCGGATAGTCACGCTCCGAAATGCTCGAGACGAAATAGCGACCAAGTCCCGGCACCGAGTAGACGGTTTCGACGAAGAACGATCCCGTTATGATGTCGGCGAGGATGATGCCGGATACGGTCAACACGGGCAGCAACGCGTTCCTGATCGCGTGCCTCATGACAACCGGGCGCTCCCTGAGGCCCTTCGCCCTGGCGGTACGGATGTAATCGGCGGAGAGCACGTCGAGCAGGCTGGAGCGGGTGTATCTGGCCAGCACCGCCGCCGGATACAACGCCAGGGCGATAGCCGGGATGATGATCTTCGTGCTGGCAATGCCGTCCCAACCTCCTGTCGGCAGCAGGTGGAGCTCGCTGGCGAGAATCAGCACCAGCAGGGAAACGACCACATATGACGGCGTCGAGATGCCGATGATCGCCACGAAGCTGGTGAAATAGTCCAGCGCGGAGTTGTGCTTCAGCGCGCCGAGCGTGCCGAGCGTGATTCCCACCGTCAGCGCGATCACCATCGAGACGAGCCCGAGTTTGAGCGACACCGGAAAGGTCTCCCCGATGATCTCGGACACGGAGCGCCCGCGCTGAGCCAGCGACGGACCGAAGTCGCCCTGAAGCGCATTCATGAGGTAATCGGTGTACTGCTTCCAGACCGGGTCATTCAGGCCGTAGGCTTCGTTCAGCCGTTCGAGCACCAGGGGAGGCACCGGCTTGCCGCCCTGTGACCACGGGCCACCGGGCGTCGAGTGAATGAGGAAGAACGTCAGCGTGTAGATTGCCAGCAGGGTAGGAAAAAGCAGCAGGACACGCCGGATGGCATAGGTTCCGCGATTCATCGAGTCATCCGATCAGGTGGCATGAGCAGCGTGCATTGACCATGCCGGCAGGCGGGAGCCATCCCCGCCTGCCGGCATGCCAGGCGCTATTCCGCCGCCGCGATCTTGACGGTGCGCAGGTGCACGACCGAAAGCGTCGACTGGAAGTACAAATCCCTGACGTCCGGCTTCACCGCGCGTACCGCCTTGCCCCGGAACATCGGGATGATCGGCGCCTCCCTGACCAGGATCCTCTCCGCCTCCTGGTATTGCTGGATGCGCTCCTCGTCATTCGTGTTCGAGACGGCTTCCTCCGCGATCGCATCGAACCGTGCGTTCTCCCAATGGTTCCGGTAGTGGTCGGACTGGCTGGTGAAGTTCTGGTTGATCCAGTTGGACGGATCGACAAAGTCCGAGCCCCAGTTGCCGGTGTAGACGCCGAACGGCTGGGTCTCGCGGGATGCTCGCCAGTCGATGTAGGTCGAGTCCTCGATTGGCGCAAGGGTGACCGTAATGCCCAGCGTGTCCTGCCAGGTCGCCTGAAGATACTCCGCGACGGTCTTGCGACGGGCGGGTGAGTTCTGGTAGGTCAGCTCCAGCTCGATCGATGCCGGATCGATACCGGCTTCTTCCAGCAGCGCGACGGCCTCCTCCACGCTTTCGTTGAGCGGCGACTGGTCGTCGAGGCTGCCGGGGATATCCGGCGACATGATCGTGTAGGCGGGAATCCACTGGTCCTGCAACACGGTGCCCGCCAGCTCTTCGCGATTGATCGACTTGTACAACGCCTGCCGGAACGCGATCTGGGCGGTTGGGTCGTGGGAGCAGTCGCAAATGATGAAGTAGCAATTGGAGAGCGGGAACTGGACCAGGAGTTCCTGTGCCTCCGGATCTTCCATTATCCGTGCGAGGTCGGGCCCTTCCGGCGCGGCGTAATCCAGCTCACCGTTCTCGAAAGCGATGTACGCCTGGGTGCTGGCGTCCTCGAAGATCCGGTAAACCGCCCGCGTCAGTGTCACCGGTTCGCCATAGTAATTCGGGTTCGGCGCCAAAACGAGTTCCTGATTGTGACTCCAGGATTCGACCACATATGGGCCGTTGGAGACGCCGGTTTCGCCGGTATCGGTCCAGTCGACGCCATATTCATCGATGATGTGCTTCGGCACGGGGTAGTAGGTCCAGGTCGCGGCGATCCTGGGAAAGAACTGCATCGGCCCGGTGAGGGTGACCTCCAGGGTGCGGTCATCGACGACCTTGACGCCGAGCTCATCGAGCCCCATCTCGCCATTGGCGATCTCCTCACCATTCTGGATGTAATACATCGCGCTCATGTACTCGGAGAGTGTGTTGGGATCGAGCACGCGCTTCCAGCTGTAGGCGAAGTCGTTGGCGGTGATCGGGGTGCCGTCGGACCACGTTACATCCTGCCGGAGCAGGAACGTGAACACCGAGCCGTCTTCGTTCGGTTCCCAGCTTTCCGCCACGCGCGGCACGACCTCGCCTGTCGCCTGGTCGATACCGGTCAGGCCATCGTAGATGTTGAACAGGATGTCGAGCTCGTCGTCACCATAGCTCACCCCCGGGTCCATCGTCACTGGCTCGCCGGTGGGCAGCCGCATCACCTGTTCCTCGGCAAGAGGACCCTCGTACGGCGCCGGCGCATCGGTACCGTACGTCTCACCCGCCTCGGGTGTTGCCTGCGCGGCGACGCCTCGTGACATTCCCGCGATCGTCGCGAGCGCGCCCGAGGCGACCAGCCCCTGCATCACCTTGCGGCGATTCACCTGTGCCTCTGTCAATCGCCGACCCGAGCGGGTCACGGCCGAATCGAAATCCTGGGTATCCTGGCTGATACGAACCATTGCGGCACCTTCCATATGCGGTCGCGACGAGCGACCATGAGTCAACGGGCGTCGCGACGACCCGCCGAATCAGGTCACAGCGATACGCGCTGGCAAATGTGGACGACATGCGCTCCCTCGTGTACCGCCCTGGAGCATGGGCGCGAACATCGGCCCCTTACCCTTCTTCGGAATTCACGACTCCCGTCCGGGAGCCTCATGTGGCGTCGTTGCCGTATGCATGATGTGAAGTGAAGCAATGCTACCAATGACCGCTGGATGCGTCAACGCCGTGGCCAATCGACGCCCGCTACGCGGAAGCGCCCGCTTCCGGCTGGTCGCCAGCCGATTTGCGCGCCGCGCCAGGGGAAAGGCCTGTGCCGCGCTTGAATGCCCGGCTGAACGCCGCCTCGGATTGATATCCCACGCGAGCGGCGACCTCGCCGATGGTGGCTCGTTCCTCCCTGAGATAGTTCATCGCAACGTACATGCGCTCGCGAGCGACATAGGCCATCGGCGTTTCTCCAACGAGCTCAGTGAACCGGGCGGCAAACGCCGATCGTGACATCGCGACTTCGGACGCCAGGCGCTCGACGGTCCAGGCGCGCGCGGGATCGCTGTGGATCAGCGTGATGGCACGCCCGATCTGCTGGTCCCGCAGGGCGCCCAACCATCCCTTCCTCGCTTCGGGCGCCCGATCGATCCACGAGCGGATGGCCTGGATCACGAGCACGTCGGCCAGGCGCGTGATCACCGCTTCGCCGCCGGGTTTCAGCTCGCTGGCTTCGGCGGCCATGACACGCAGCGTGCTGTGCATCCATTCCCGCTGAAGCGAGTCCGCCGCGTCGACGCGTATCACCCTCGGAAGCAGTTCGACGAGATGGCGACCCGCCGGATGGTCGAAGCGAACGGCTCCACAGATCAGTCTCACGTTGACGCCGCCACCGTCGATCCGCAGGATTTCGTACCTGTCGCTCACCTGCTCGCGAGGGAGATCAAACAGCGGAACCGCGGGGACACCCGGCTCGCTTGCCAGTCGGTGACCCTCTCCATGAGGCACCAGCGCGAGATCGCCCGGCCGCAGCATGCGCGGTTCATCGTCCTCCACCTCCAGGAAGCATTGGCCTGATGTCACGACATGGAACATCAGCGAATCCCTGATCGGCGGCAGCGCCAGACCCCACGGCGCCGTGAACTCACAGCGACTGTAGAAAGCGCCGGTCATTCGCAGGAAGTGCAGCGATTCGCCGAGCGGATCGGCGGAGAGTGATGGCAGGCTCATACGGGGAACCCTATGCCAAAAACATGCGATCGTCCAATGATTCTGGACGAACGAGCATGAATCGTCGACGTTCAATCATTGATAGTCCTGCCTGGTGGCCAAATACTGGACGCATGGTCGCCAACCGTGGCACGACCTCGCACGAACAGAAATACGGAGGACACCATGATTACGGTAATGGGCGCAACAGGAAACACTGGCCGGAAAATAGCGTTGAGCCTGCTCGACGCCGGCGAGCGGGTGCGCGCGCTTGGCCGATCCGAGTACACGCTTGCCGCGCTCGCCGAAGCTGGCGCGGACGCGCTGGTGGGTGATTCGAGCGACCCTGCCTTCCTCGCCGATGCGTTTCGCGGGGCGCGTGCCGTCTACACGCTGCTGCCGACCGATCCGCGAGCGCCTGACTACTATGGCCAACAGCAGAAGGAAGGGGAGGCGATTGCCCATGCCGTCCGCGCGAGCGGCGTCCGGCACGTCGTGGCCCTGAGCAGCCTCGGCGCCGAGCTGAGCAAGGGCACGAGTGTGATCACGGGGCTGCATGCACAGGAGGAGCGCCTCAGCGGGATTGAAAACATCAACGTGCTCTTCCTGCGCCCGGTTTCGTTCTTCGAGAACTTCCACAACGCATTCGAGACGATCAGGTACGAGGGGATTGTCGCGGACTCGGTGGAAGCGGACCTCGCGATTCCCATGGTCGCCACTCGTGACGTGGCCGGCGCGGCCGTGAAGGCGCTGATCAACAACGGCTGGCGCGGGGTCGCCGTGCGCGAGCTGATCGGTCCGCGTGACCTCAGCTATCGGGAGGCAACGCGCATCCTGGGCGAACACCTCGGCAAGCCGGACCTCCAGTACGTCCAGCTTCCGTACGCGGACATGGCCGGCGCCCTCGTGCGGGCGGGTCTTTCCGAGAGCTTCGCCGGTCTCTACACTGAGATGACGCGCTCGTTCAACGAGGGCATCGTCCAGCCGCTGAATGGCCGAACGCTCGAGAACACGACGCCCACGACGTTCGAAGCGTTCGCGAGCGAGTTCACCCATGCCTATGAGGCAGCCCACGAGGAAGTCGCGAAAGCATGACCACATCCGTCCTTGCCACGCTATCCACCATTGCGGTCGGCCTGATGAGCGGCCTCTATTGGGCCTTCACTATCGCGGTGATGCCCGGCCTGCGCGACAACGACGACCGCGCGTTCATTTTGGTGATGCAGGCGATCAACCAGCGCATCCAGAACATCTGGTTTCTTTCCGTCTTCATGGGCAGCCTGCTGTTGCCGATCGCCGCCGCCGTTGCGCTTCTCGCCGGGGACAACGACGACGCGAAACGGTGGGGCATCGCCAGCGCGATCCTGGCGGCGATCCCCTTTGCGCTCACCATGGGTGGGAACGTCCCGCTCAACAACGCGCTCGACGCGGTTGGTAGTGTCGACGCGGTCAGCGATCCGGCCGCCGTGCGCCGCGCGTTCGAAGGTCCGTGGACGCGCCTCAACTTCTGGCGAACGGTCACCTCCACTGCCGCCCTCGCCGCCCTGGTTCGCACGGTGCTGCTCTTGCGGTGACCCTGGCCCAACGCAAGATCGGAGAAGCGGTTCCAGGAGGAACGGCCTACCATGGACGTGCTCCCGTTGACGGGGCACCCACCAACATGACAGGCGACCGGCACGCCCCATGGCCGCGGCGGTCGCCCACCAACGAAAAGGAACCACTCATGACCTTCCCGAAGATTGTCTCACCCGAGGAATGGCAGGCCGCGCGCGAGAAGCTGCTTGTCAAGGAGAAGGCGCTTACCCAGGAGCGAGACGCGCTTGCCGCCGAGCGCCGGCGGATGCCGTGGCTGGCCGTGGAGAAGGCGTACGAGTTTGACGGGCCCAAGGGCAAAGCGAACATGCTCGACCTGTTCGAGGGTCGCCGTCAGCTGATCGTCTACCGCGCCTTCTTCGAACCCGGCGTGCATGGCTGGCCCGACCATGCCTGCATCGGCTGTTCCATGGTTGCGGACCAGGTCGCCTCCGTCGCCCATCTGAACGCTCGCGATACCACCCTCGCCTTCGCCTCGCGCGCGCCGCAGCAGGATATCGAGCGTGTGAAGGCGCGAATGGGCTGGCAGATGCCCTGGTACACGATGACCGACGACTTCGATACCGACTTCGGCGTGGACGAATGGCACGGCACGAACGCGTTCATCCGCGACGGCGACAGCGTGTTCCGCACGTACTTCATTAACAATCGCGGCGACGAAGCAATGGGGAGCACCTGGAGCTATCTCGACCTGTCCGCGCTCGGACGTCAGGAGGCCTGGGAGGACTCGCCCGAGGGCTACCCCCAAACCCCGCCGTACGAGTGGTGGAACTGGCACGACACGTACGACGCAACGCGCCTGGTGACCGCTGATTGATGACCCCGACCGGCCGGAGCCTTTCCCGGGGCATGAATCCCGGCGAAATCAGATGGATCGGGAAGGCACAGCAAATTGGGAGGACCAATGGCGAGACCACACATGACCGAACAGGAGCGCGAGGCCTTTCTCGCCGGAGTGCATATCGGCGTCCTCAGCGTCGCCAGCGACAGCTCACGGCCACCGTTGACCGTACCGGTCTGGTACGCCTACCAGCCTGGCGGCAACCTCACATTTTTCACGAACACACAGGGGCGTATTTCGCGGAAGACGGGACTGATCCAGAATGCTGGCGTCCTCAGCTTCTGCGTCCAGCGGGAAACGTTCCCGTACCGGTACGTCACCGTTGAGGGCACCGTTGTCCAGGTCGATCAACCACCCTCGGCAGAGCAATTCCTCGCCATCGCGCGCCGGTATCTCCCGGAGGACCAAGCGCGGGGGATGATGCATGGCGAGCTCGACAATCCCGACGCCCCGATCACTCACTACTCGATCCACCCGGATCGCTGGCTCACCTTCGACCTCTCCGACCTGCCGGCGTCGTGACCGTAGAACGCAGGAATCTCGTCCGGCTGAAGGCTTCAGCCATCACCATCGGGGCGACTATCGCTGCGCGAAGTCGTCCCGCTTACGCTCATCGCCTTCGGACTACCGGCAGCGTGCTCACTCGTCCTTCAATCTCGCCAGCGCTCGTGACGTCGCGCTGTCCGCCGGGAAGAACGACTCGATCGCCAGCTCGGACACGGTGACGTCGATCGGCGTGCCGAACACCGTCGTGGTCGAGTAGAAGCTGAGCACATCGCCTCCCACCCGCATCTGGAGTGGAATCGCCACCTCTGACGAGATCGCCGGCGCCTCCCGGCCCACCTGCCCCGCGGAGCTGGCCACCGGATAGCCACGAATCTCGTCGATAAGGGCGAGCAGCGTCAGGGAGCCGCTCAGCTCCTGGTCGCGCCGCAACCGCTCGAAGAGATGGTCGCGCCACTCGGCGAGGTTGAGGATACGCGGCGCGAGCCCGTCCGGATGCAGGGTGAGCCGTATCACGTTGACTGGCGGTGCCAGCAGCGACGGGTCGACGGCGAGTTGGCCGATGCGGTGCGCGGCCTGATTCGCCGTGACCATCGTCCATTCCCGGTCGATCGCGAGCGCCGGCACCGGCTCATACCCGGTCAGGATCAGGTCGATCGTACGGCGCACCGCGTCGAGGTCCGGATCGTCCAGCGATCGTTCCGGGAAGACCGGCGCATAGCCCGCCGCGAGCAGCAGGGCATTCCGCTCGCGCAGTGGGACGTCGAGCTGGCGCGCGAGCCGGGTCACCATATCCCGGCTCGGTCGTGACCGTCCGGTTTCCAGGAAGCTGAGATGCCGCGCCGAGATCTCGGTTTCCAGCGCCAGGTCGAGCTGGCTCTTGCGCCGCCGTTGTCGCCAGTCACGCAGCAATGTACCGACCGGTACCGGGTGCTCATTCATGGACCGATCATAGCTGATGCGCCTCCACCATGTCGCTTACCTCCGAGGTAATTGTTTTGCTTCACGCCATGCCCCACCATCATCAAAGGGATTCGGCAACGGCCAGGCGGTCGACCGACCGAACCTCATCAGAAGAGGAGCACAACACAGTGACCACGCCAATCCGAACCTTGTCGATTCGCACGGTCCTTCTCGCCGATGCTGGCATCACCGGCGTCACAGGACTGTTGATGCTGCTTGGCGCCGGTCCCCTGGCGGACCTGCTGGACCTCCCCACCGCCCTCCTCCGGGGAGCCGGGCTGGTCCTCTTTCCATACGTCGCGTATCTCGTGTGGCTCTCGACACGGGAAAAAACGCCGCATCAGGCGGTCTGGCCGGTGGTGGCGGCGAACTTCGCCTGGGCGGCCGGCTGTGTCGCGGTGCTGCTCAGCGGGCAGGTCGAGCCCAACGGGTTGGGTGTCGCCTTCATCCTGGTGCAGGCGGTCGCCGTCCTCATCTTCGCCGATCTGCAGGTCGTGGCGCTCCGCGGAAACCAGCCGGATCGCGTAAAGAACGCCTTCACGCTTGAGGTTTGATCTCAACGTTGTCGATTTCAGGTTCCGTCGTACGACTATGCAGTGTCACACTCCTTTCGGTGTGACGATCGACCCACAATTGGCCCAGCCGCAAGGAGATGCACGATGACGAGCCAGACCAGACCGTCGTTCACAGCGCTCTCGGATCGTGAGATTGCCATGACGCGTGAATTCGACGCGCCACCAGAGCGTCTCTTCCAGGCATTTACCGATCCGGAGATCATCCCGCAATGGTGGGGGCTGCGCGAGCTCACCACCGTCGTCGACGAGCTGGAAGTCCTGCCAGGCGGGACGTGGCGCTACATCCAGAAGGACCCGGAAGGGGCCGAATACGTCTTTCACGGCGAATACCGCGAGGTGGTCCCGTCCGAGCGGCTGGTCAGCACCTTCGAGGTCGACGCCATGCCCGGTGTCGTGATGGTGGACACCACGCGGTTCGAAACACTCGTTGGCGGGACCAGGCTCACCGCCACGTACAGCTTCGACACCGCGGAACAGCTTAACATGCTACTGGAGTCGGGTCTGGAAGGAGGCGCCAACGATCTCTGGGACCGGCTCGGAGAGTATCTCGCCATTACGGCCAATCGTTCGTAGCGATTCACAAGAAGGAGCATTCACATGGGCAAGGTTATCGTCACGGAATTCGTCTCACTCGATGGAGTGTTCGAGGATCCGCAGGATTGGCACTTCCCGTTCTTCCTGGATAACGAACCGGCGCTGCGGTACAAGGGCGACGAGCTCAAGACGACTGATGCACTCCTGCTCGGGCGCAAGACCTACGAAGGTTTCGCCGCTGCCTGGCCGGAGAGATCGGGTGATGAGTTTTCGGACAAGTTCAACAGCATGCCCAAGCACGTCGTCTCCACCACGCTGGAGAACCCGGAATGGAACAACTCCCACGTGATCCGGGATAACGTGGCCGAGGAAGTCAACAAGCTAAAGGATCAGTACGAGCAGGACATTTACATCCACGGGAGCGGCGACCTCGCCAACTCATTGCTGCAACAGGGCGTGCTCGACGAGATCCGGCTGATGGTCCACTCCATCGTTCTGGGCAAGGGCAGGAAGTTCTTTAGCGAAGCGACGAACATCCCGGCCCTAAAGCTGGCCGATGCGACGCCATGCGGCACCGGCATCCTGCTTCTTACCTACCAACCCGAGAACAGCACGGCGCAATGATTGCCCGGCACCGGCGTACCGTTCGGAACGGTACGCCGTTTGGCCCATTGCCAATTGACATGAGCGGAGAAGCGCATGAGCAAGGTCGTTTTCGATATCACCATGTCCCTGGACGGGTTCATTGCCGGTCCGAACGATAGTGTCGGGAATCCGCTGGGCGATGGCGGCGAGCGGCTCCATCAGTGGGTCTACGGTCTCGATAGCTGGCGCGAGCGTCAGGGCGAAGACGGCAGCGAGAGAAATCGGGACGCCGAAATCGTCGAAGAAGCGTTCCGCAATGTCGGGGCAACGATCATGGGCAGGCGGATGTTCAGCAACGGCGAGGGGCCATGGGGTGATGTCCCGTTCGAGGGGCATTGGGGCGCGAACCCTCCCTATCACGTGCCGGTCTTCGTGCTCACCCATCATGCCCGGGTGCCGCTCCCCATGGATGGCGGCACGACCTTCACCTTCGTCACCGGCGGCATCGAGAGCGCCCTTCAGCAGGCGAAGGCGGCGGCGGGCGACAAGGACGTTTCGCTGGCCGGCGGGGCGGAGATCATCCGGCAATACCTGCGCGCCGGTCTTGTCGACGAGCTGCAGATGCACATCGCGCCCGTCCTGCTCGGCGGCGGTAACCGTCTGTTCGACCACATCGACTCGGGGCACATCGAGCTGGAATCGATCCGGACAATTGAGTCCTGAAGCGTCACGCACCTCAAATACCGCGTCGTCAAGGAAGAATGAGGTGGACGGAGCATAACCATGGAAAACACGGCAGCCGACAAACCCGGTTTCGCTTCGTGGGTTTGTCACCATCACCATCAAATGAAATCGCGCGGGCCAGAGACAGGAGGAACTGATGGCGCACGTCATTGCGGGCATGACCGTTTCACTTGATGGGTTCGTCGCCGATAAGGACGGTAGTGTTGAACGCCTGTACCCTGATTTCGATATGCTGCAGGGAAGCGACTACATGAATGGCTTGATCGCCGAGACCGGCGCAGTCCTGATGGGCAAGCAGACATTCGACATGGCCGGCGACCCGGACTCGTATGCCGACACCTACGAGTTTCAGGTGCCCATCTTCGTCGTGACGAAGAATCCTCCCGCGATCCCTCCAAAACAGGATGGGAACCTGACCTTCACCTTCGTGACTGACGGCATCGAGCCCGCCGTTGCGCAGGCAACAGCGGCTGCCGGAAGCAGGGCCGTGACGGTGGTCGGCGGCGCCAGCCTGATCCAGGAGCTCCTGCTTGCTGGGCTGGTTGATGAGCTCGATATCGATGTCATGCCGGTGTTCCTGGGCGCGGGCCTCCGGCTATTCGAAAGCCCTGACCTGGAGCGAATCCAGCTTGAGAAGATCAGCGTGCGCGAAATCGGCGCAAGGACCAACGTTCGATTCCGCCTGGTGAAGTAGCCAACACGTCAGCAACGCTGTCGAATTCGACCATCCAGCGAGCCTGTCATATCGACGGGTTCGCGAATCTTCGTACCCCGTCACAACGCATCCGGGCCCAACAAGAACACTCCAACATGAAACGACGCGAATTCCTCACCATCGTCGCCGTCGTCACCGGACTCTCCCTCACTGTGCCGGCGCTCGTAGCCGCGCAGGCGACGCCCTCGCCGCCAGGGGATTGTCGTTCGCCAGCGGCACCTGAACCTTGGAGCCATCCGGGCAATGACCTTTGGGCGATCCCCATGATCGCACCTGGCGACGCTTGCGGCGGCGGTGCTACAACTGCCCCGTATACGCGCACTGACCCATGCGCGGTGAGTTCACGACCGGCAACAACATATCCGGTTCCTCACAGTCGTGGTTGTTGGCGTGCCTTTCGCAGAAGAACGGATTGTCCCGGTCATACATGCAGAAGGTGCAAACCTGCGTTGCCGGCTTGCCACAGGCATCGCATGCCCACTCCGGAGGCTCGTTGCGGCTCAGCAGGCGCAGCGGCTCGCGACCGACCCGGCCCTGGCGCTCATCCGACACGCGCAATTTCAGCTCGGTCGAGGTGCCGAAATCGTAGATATGCCCGAACGTGCCGCCCTTGCCCAGCACATCACCGAGCCGCACGTTCATGTCGCGGACATTGGACCCCGGCGCGATGTCCATCATCTCAATGGGAACCGTGTACTCCTGGTCGCCGATGAAGAATGAGCTGAGGTGGCCACAGCATTCCAGCCACATGTCGCGAAGGTACTCGTCCAGCGCCGCGAGCGACACGATCTCCTTGATCTCGACATCCATCCAGTACATCGGCGCCCACGCGCCTTCGATCCGCAGCCGGAACAGCGATGCCGCCTTGCCCTGGGGAGGCTCATGTTTTGCCAGGCAGGTGGCGAGATGACGTGCCATTCCCGCCTTGCTCAGGCGCTTGCCGCAGAGCGCGCAGGTGCCATATGTCGTTGAGCCGCTCATGATACCTGTCCTTTCATGCGACCGGACTTGCTCCCGGTGTGGGCGTGGAATATCCCTGATCACGCCGATTGTGTCACGTCCTGAGGAACCCTTCAATTGGTGCATCCCTCGCTGGTGATCGGCTCCTGACGCGCGATCCGGACATCAATCTTGAAATTGGTTCCCTGTCTTGTCGATTCCGGGTGACGTCGTTCGACTACATGGTGAAAGGGCCACATGGCACCCGTTGGAACTGTTGGCGGCGCGCATCTGAAACGCGTGGACGCCGGAAGGAAAGGAACCAGGCATGGCGACGAACCAGATGTATGGAACCACAGCCGTCTCTTCGCGAATCACCACCGCCACGAAGACAGAATGGACCGGGCGGATCATCAGCGGGTTCATGATCCTGTTCCTGCTGTTCGACAGCGTCTCCAAGCTGTTCAAGGCGAGCCAGGCGATCGAAGGCTCGGTCGACCTCGGTTATCCCTCCAGCACCGTTGTCTGGATCGGGCTCACCTTGCTCATCTGCACCGTGCTCTATGCGATTCCGCGCACAGCGATTCTCGGCGCGATCCTGCTGACAGGCTATCTCGGCGGCGCCACGGCCACGCAGGTGCGGGTCGAATCATCGGATTTCGTGTACGCCATCGTGTTCGGCGCGTTGGTGTGGGCTGGGCTCTACCTTCGCAACGAGCGCGTGCGCTCCCTCCTCGAGGTGTGATACGGAGTCTCGCCTGACGTGTCGCGACATGAATCAGTGGGGACCACAAGCGTCTCCCGTACGGGCCGGTGTTTTGCCGGCCCTTTCCCACATGGCGCGGCGTCCACGCGTCGCAGGCGTCAGGAGGCAATGTCCAACGGCCCCGTGTAGCCGCAGACACCCATTCGCGGTGAGTTCACGACCGGAAGCAGCATCTCGGAGTAGTCACAACCATGGTCTTCGGCATGGGTGTCACAGTAGAACGGATTGTCAGTCTGGCCCATGCAGTCGTTACAAATCTGCGTGGCGGGCGCGCCGCAGACATCACATGTCCACACGGGCGCCTCGTTGCGACTCACAAAACGCACGTCATCGCCGCCAACATTCCCCCGTCGCTCGTTGGTGACGCGCAGCTTCAGGTACGTGGTGGAGCCAAAATCGTACTCGTGCTCGAAGGTGGTCCCCTCGCTCAACACGTCGTAAAGCTTCACGTCCATCGTGCGGGGTTTGCGACCACCCATGATATCCATCATCTCGACGGGAACCGTGTATTCCGTGTGACCGATACGGAAAGAGCTGAGGTGACCGCAGCATTCCAGCCATTGCCGGCGAAGGAAGTCGTCCAGCGCGTCGAGCGTGCTGCTGGCCTTGACTTCCGCATCCATCCAGTAGACCGGTGAACCGGCCCCTTCGATGCGCAGTTGGAACAGCCGCCCGGTCTTTCCCCCTTCATTTTCCGGCTCGTGTTCGGCCAGGCATTTCTGAAGGTGTCGTGTCATTGCACCCTTGGTTGTGCGCTTGCCGCACAGGGCGCAGGTTCCGTACGAGGTGAACTTGCTCATCATCGTTATCCTTTAACCTTGCCGGTTTGGGAAAACCCCTTCTGTCAATGCGCGTGGAACCGACTCTTCGCGATCGTAACATAACGGATTGAAGCGTCCCTGTTCATGGGGTGTGCGTCACAATTCGGCGGGCCGATACCCTGTCCATCGCCGGGGCGGTCCTGTGAGGCCGCTGTCCGCCCAGTGCCCACCAACCGGCCATCCGCGGCGCAACCACCGGCGGAAAGACCGGAATTGACGGAATAGCTGTATCTGTTCAGCAAGTCGAAGGGTCGAGCTGCTCATCTCCGCAATATCGGAGAAGCCAATCCGTCCAGCGTGCGGCACAATGGAGAGCGGATTCGCTGGCATGCTGCAATGGCGCCTTGCGACCTTTTCGCACGCCGGTCAGCGGTTCATGTGCATCAACAGCGACGAGACGCACGAATTCGGCCTTGCGCCAACAACGTCACTTTTCGTGATCGGGGCAAACGGCGCCGGCGCGAGGTTCGGCTGGGTGACGGATCGCTTCGGCTGTCCTGGCAACGTTTGCTGCCCTGATTGCGGCAGCCTGGAGGCAACACGACATGTGCAGGAACATCAGGACGCTCTACAATTTCGACCCGCCCGCCACCGGCGATGAGATTCAGGCCGCCGCGCTGCAATACGTTCGCAAGATCAGCGGCTTTACCAACCCATCCCGCGCGAACGAAGATGCCTTCCAGCAAGCAATTGACGACATCGCCAGGATTTCGCGGCGGTTGCTTGAATCGCTCGAAACACCCGCCGCGCCGAAGAACCGTGAGGACGAAGCGGCAAAGGCAAGGGAACGCGCGGCTCAACGATTCGGCGCCTGATTTGATTGGCACGCATCCTTCCACCGCGCGACCGTGCCCGCAGCTTCACACGACCGTTGGTATGCTGTAGCGGCGCACGTCGCGACAGGGACCCTCGAACCACCGGATCACATCAAGGATTCGACGCCTATGCGCGATCAAACGGCCGAACAGATGCGCGAGCTGGTGGATGATGTCTACCGCACCGAGTCACGCCGGGTCTTCGCCACCCTCATCCGCGTACTTGGCGATTTCGACCTGGCGGAGGATGCCCTGCACGATGCCTTCATGTCGGCGGTGGATCAATGGGCAATAGATGGCGTGCCCGACAATCCCCGGGCATGGCTCGTTTCGACCGGACGATTCAAGGCGATTGACGCCATCCGGAGACGATCCCGCTTCGACAAGTCTATGCCGATCCTCGCCGGGCAGCTCGAAACAGAAACCAGGGACGAATACGACCTGGACGATGAAGGTATCGAGGATGACAGGTTGCGGCTGATCTTCACCTGCTGCCATCCCGCCCTGCCCGCACAGGCGCGGCTGGCGCTGACCTTGCGGGAAGTCTGCGGCCTCACCACCGAGGAGATCGCTCGCGCCTTTCTCACCGCCCCTTCCACGCTGGCCCAGCGAATCGTTCGCGCCAAGGCGAAAATCCGTGACGCCGGCATTCCCTACCAGGTGCCGTCGCGGGAGGATCTGCCGGATCGGCTGGATACCGTGCTCCAGGTGATTTACCTCGTCTTCAATGAAGGGTACTCCGCCTCATCCGGCGAGGCCCTCACCCGCTCCGATCTCTCCGGAGAAGCGATCCGCCTGGCACGGCTGCTGAACCAGCTTCTTCCCGAACCCGAAGCCATGGGCCTTCTCGCCCTGATGCTGCTGCATGAGTCCCGGCGTGCGACGCGCTCCACGCCGGAAGGCGATCTCGTGTTGCTGGAGGACCAGGATCGGACCCTCTGGAACCGGGAGCTGATCGATGAAGGGACCGCGCTCGTGGAACAGGCGCTGGCTTCGCGTCGCTTCGGGCCGTACACCCTCCAGGCGGCGATCTCGGCGGTTCACGCCGAGGCCCAGTCACCCGCCGAGACCGACTGGAACCAGATCGTCGGGCTCTACGATGTGCTGGCGCAGGTGAATCCCTCCCCGGTTGTTGAGCTGAATCGTGCCGTGGCGGTGGCAATGCGCGATGGACCGGCGGAGGGTCTTGCCCGGATCGACACGATCCTGGAGCAAGGCGAACTGGCCGACTACCACCTCGCGCATTCGGCACGGGCCGAGCTCTGCCGGCGACTGGGGCGAGAATCCGAGGCACGAGCATCCTACGAACGTGCCCTCAGCCTCACGCAGCAAGGACCCGAACGGCGCTTCATCGAGCGACGGCTGGCCAGCCTGCAATGATCGCCCGACAACGCATTTCCCAAAGCCACATTTGAGCCGTGTCGATTTTTGTCCGGGCCGTTCGACTACCTGGTGTCATGGCCAGTTAGCGTGACACCTTTGCCAGCGTGGACGAAAGGGACGGACCGCCCGCCTGGCGCCACCAGAAGGAGATACAGCAATGCGAGTGATGGTCCTTATCAAGGCGGACGCGGCATCGGAAGCGGGAGAGTTGCCGGACGAACAACTGCTCACCGAGATGGGTAATTACAATGAAGAACTCGTCAAGGCTGGCATCATGCTGGACGGCGACGGGCTCCAGCCCAGTTCGAAGGGAGCGCGGGTCCTCTTTTCCGGCACCGGGCGCACGGTGACGGATGGGCCGTTCGCCGAGACCAAGGAGCTGCTCGCCGGGTACTGGGTTTGGAAGGTCGAGTCCATGGACGAGGCGATCGAATGGGTCAAACGCTGTCCCAATCCGATGGGCGTGGAATCGGAGATCGAAATTCGCCCGTTCTTCGAAGCCCCGGATTTCGGCGATGCGTTCACCCCTGAGCTTCAGGAGCAGGAAGAGCGACTACGCGAGCAGATCAAATCACAGCAGTAGCTCAAGCCGCCCGCGGCACGCCACCGCACCAGGAAAATGGGGCATACCCGCGGCGGCAGACCCGCAGCTTGTGCTGAGCTTGTCGAAGTATCGGCCAGATCGCGATGGACGGCGGGTTCGCGTGGACAACGTTGTTTTCGCCGCGGTGGGTAGCAAAATCGGAGAAGCGGCGAGATGCGAATTGCATCATGCTGGAAACTGGCCGATTCGTGCACCTGTGCGTACGGACGGCGGGTACGTACAATGATCGCAGTCGACGAACATGGACACGACAAAGGAGCGGCACATGAGCGGGGTACGCGTACTGGTAGGCACCCGAAAGGGCGCATTCATCCTGACATCGAACGAAAAACGGGAAGAGTGGGATGTCACTGGTCCCCTCTTCGCGGGCTGGGAGATGTATCACCTCAAGGGGTCGCCGGTCGATCCGAACCGGCTCTTTGCATCACAATGCAGCGGCTGGTTCGGGCAGACGATGCAGCGTTCCGACGACGGCGGCAAGTCGTGGGAACCAGTGGGCAATGAATTTACCTATGACGGCGTGCCCGGCACCCACCAATGGTACGACGGGACACAGCACCCATGGGAATTCGCCCGCGTCTGGCACCTTGAGCCGTCGCGGACCGATCCGGATACCGTCTACGCCGGGGTCGAGGATGCCGCCCTGTTCAAGTCAACCGACGCTGGCCAGTCCTGGAAGGAGCTCTCTGGCCTGCGCCAGCACTCGTCAGGCCATCTCTGGGCGCCTGGCGCGGGCGGGATGTGCCTGCATACCATCATCATCGACCCGAATAACGAGGACCGGATGTTCGTGGCAATTTCCGCGGCGGGCTCGTTCCGCACCGAGGATGGCGGCCAGACCTGGAAGCCGATCAATCATGGCTTGAAATCCGAATGGGAGCTCCCGGACTCCGACGCCGAAGTCGGCCATTGCGTCCATAACCTCGCCATGCATCCCTCACGCCCAGACGTGCTGTTCATGCAGAAGCACTGGGACGTCATGCGCACCGACGACGCCGGGGAGAACTGGCATGAAGTGAGCGGAAACCTTCCCAGCGATTTCGGCTTTCCGATCCAGGTCCATGCTCATGAGCCGGACACCGTGTACGTCGTCCCGATCAAAAGCGATTCGGAGCACTTCCCGCCCGACGGAAAGTTGCGCGTCTACCGCAGCCGATCGGGAGGGAACGAGTGGGAACCATTGACAAAGGGACTCCCGCAGGAGGATTGCTATGTCAATGTCCTGCGTGACGCCATGGCCGTTGACTCGCTGGAATCCTGCGGCCTGTACTTTGGCACCACCGGCGGACAGGTGTACGCTTCATCTGATTCGGGAGACAGTTGGGCTCCCATCGTCCGGAATCTTCCGGCCGTGATGTCGGTAGAAGTGCAGACACAGTCATGATCCGTGTCATCCTTCCAGCCCACCTTCAGACACTGGCGAACGCCGTCAAGGAAGTTGAGATCGAGGTCGACGTTCCGGTGACCCAGCGAACGGTCATCGATGCGCTCGAGGCGACCTATCCCATGCTGCGCGGCACGATTCGCGATCATGGCACGCTCAAGCGTCGGCCGATGGTGCGGTTCTTCGCTTGCGAGCATGATGTATCCCACGATCCGCCTGACGATCCGCTCCCCGACGAGGTCGCGACAGGGAAAGAGCCATTCTGGATCGTTGGCGCCATGTCCGGCGGATGACGCAACCCGGCTGTGGCTGATTGCCGCTGACGCTGATCTTCGACGTGCCGATGGAGGCAGACATATGAAATACATGTTGCTGATTTACGGAGCTGAGGGAACGTTGACTGAGGAAGAGACGGCGGGTTGTTATCAGGAGTCCACCGATCTCGCGCGCGACCTCAAGTCCAATGGGCAGTTCCTGGCCACGAGCCCATTGCAGGGCGTGTCGACCGCGACCAGCGTACAGGTGCGTGGCGGGAAACGGATGGTGACCGACGGTCCGTTCGCGGAGACACACGAACAGCTTGGTGGGTACTTCCTGATCGACGCCGCGAACCACGAAGAAGCTCTCGCCATCGCCGAGCGCATCCCCGGCGCGAAATGGGGAACGGTCGAAGTTCGGCCAGTGGTGGAGCTTCCTGATCTCCCAACGGCTTAACTTCAGCGCATGATCGTTGTCCGGCGGGCACTGAGCGGTGGTCAGGCGGCTTGTGGCGGATTCCGCCGGTGCTCTCACTATCATCCCGCCCCCTCCGGACAACCTTGCCTCCGCCCAACGATCCCGGTTCTGGCGATCATCAGCGCAGCCAGGTTGTTTCCCCTCTACGCCACATCCGGCACTCGTACCGGCATGAACGCAACCCCGATGTCGATTTTGGCTTGTCCCAATCGACCAGGAGGTGTAATTGCGTTTTTTGCCGTGGAACGGAGGTGGTATGAAGTATCTGTGCCTGGTCTATCAGGAAGAGGCGAAAGTGGACGCCCTGCCCGGATCTGAGTACGACGCCATTGTGCGTGACGAACTGGATTATAGTGAAGCGCTCCAGGAGAGCGGTCATTACATCGCTTCTGGTCCGCTTCAGCCTGTCGAAACCGCCACGACCATTCGGGTTCGAAACGACAAGGTCGTCATCAGCGATGGTCCGTTTGCCGAGACGAAGGAGCAACTGGGAAGCTACTACCTCATCGAAGCACGGGATTTGAACGATGCCATCAGGGTGGTGTCCCGAATGCCTTCCGCACAGCTTGGGTGTATCGAGGTTCGACCTGTCAAGGAGGTTGACATCGAACAGCCGCCCCGACGCGTCGAAGCGTTGTCGAAGGAAGCGCGGAATCCCACGGCGATGGGCAATCAAGTGGAATCGCTGCCAGGCAGGAACGAGAGAACTCGGTGAGCCTCAGCGACGCATCGCACCACCGCGACAGGAAAACCGCGGCATCGCGCGTCGCTCCGGTAGGGCGCGGGCCTGGAACCTGCCCTCGGTCCTTCGTCAGGCTCAGGATAAACTGCGTCGAATGGGTCCGCCCGGTCGACGCATGTGGCGCTGTCGTGGATCGACACAAGGTCGACCACTACCGGACGATGGTGGGTATTTTCACGGCAGCCCACAACTGAAGAGCCAGGAATGACGCCACATGCGTCCTTTCACAACCATACCCGTGACACGCCACTCAGTACTGTGACACAGGCAACGTGTCACGTACCGTAAACAACCGTCACCCTAACCCAGAGCAGGTCGAAGAGGAACGGGTCCCCGCGCTCATCAGCAGCGAAGCTGGCGCATGGTTCGCTGCACCATTCCGCCAGGATTTTGCGCTACGCGCAACGGCTTCGCCGGGGGATGCTCAACAGACAGTCCCGCAGGGACTGAGCGGATGCGGTCCATCGCTCCGCTCTGCATGACGGGCTTTTTGTGGGACACGTCAGTCTGGACAGACGACGCAGCATAGCGAGACGGTGTATGTGTCAACATGCCTGTGTTGAGGTACTCAGAGTGCCTTTCAAAACCCATCGTGGAGCCAGGAAGTCGTGAAGCGACGACCGCCCAACGATTGTTGGACAGGGGTGATTGAGCCATCGTACCGCGTACCCATCAATCA
>Ga0209176_10000105_pt1 | contig 23237 bp, 22 predicted proteins | sample NGEPer11B_FD_184511 | JGI IMG/M metagenome (GOLD analysis project Ga0209176, IMG submission 184511) | Arctic peat soil microbial communities from the Barrow Environmental Observatory site, Barrow, Alaska, USA - NGEE Permafrost305-11B... | ecosystem: Environmental > Terrestrial > Soil > Wetlands...
CCCCGAGGACCGGAGTGCGGCAGCCACCCAGTACATCGAAGCCGTCGGCGGGACGATGCACGGGTTCTGGTATGCCTTCGGCGAGCATGACGGCTACACCCTGTGGGAGGCGCCCGATAACGCCGCGATGGCTGCCACGGCGATCGCCGCCAGTGCGGGTGGCGCACTGACCGCCTTTCAGACGACGGTGTTGCTGACGGTGGAGGAGACGCTCGCCGCGATGGAGAAGTCCGCGTCGATCGCCTATCGGCCACCGGGCGATGAAGGATAGGAGCCGGTACGGCAGCTGGCGGTCATGGTTAAGGGCGAGAACCGGAGCGGCGAGACGGACGGTCGATCACGATGCCGCTATGCCAGCGAGGGTGGCGAGACTTCGACGCTACAGCGAGACGCCTGGGCATGTCTGCGGCCATGGTGGACGGAGTGGTAGGCACAACGGGGCCGACTTTCGCCGGTGCCGCCTGGCCCCAATCGGTCCTGAGCGGTTGCATTATGCTCACTCTATACCTAGTGTGGAATCAGGGTCCCAGCATCGATCGCCCGCGGCGGAGTCGATCCGCACACAAAGGAGGCCATCCATGGCTGTCATCAGTAACACCGTCTGGACGCGACTGCGCTCCATGACGCTCGCCCTCACCCTGGTCGCCCTGCTTCTGCCAACGGTCCTCACCGCGCCGGTCAGCGCTGACCGGGTGGAGGAAACGGATCACGCAATATCTGCCGCCTTCGACTTGCTACGCACCGCGATAGAACGTACGGACGGCTTGTCCCCGCAGCATCAGTCCGCGTTTTTGGCCAAGGCCGATGCAGCGGAGAGGGCCTTGCTGCTGCCGGCGGTTCAGGCAGCACGGGAGGCGCGAAACGAGAGGGCGGCGGTGCATATCCTGGAGGCCCTACAGCGGCAAAACCAGGCCCTCAGCGACAACCTTGGGTATGACGGCGACGCGATCGATTCGCAGGCGACGGCAATCCGGGGATACATCCTGACGGACGCCTGGCCAAAAAAGTTCAACTGATACACGCCAGAAATAGCCACACGGGAGCGTGAACCAACCTGATCGACGAGCTTGAGGCGCTGCGGACGGTCTACCGGCCGCATTGATTGGAAGCGCTCCGCGAACGGCTCCTTGCGATGGCGCTCACGGGGCTGATCCGACGGAAGGTGTTCTATCTACGCTCGGCGAGCGGAAGATGGACGGAGAGCCTACGTGGTGTGCGGATGCGAGTTCTTGGTCACAAGAGCGGTTCAAGCCTGAATTGCATCCGATATGGAAGGCAATGACATCGTTTCCAACCTGATCACCACCCTCGGACCGAAATCCCTTGACGACCTCGGGATGATCCTGCCGCACGAGCATGTCTTTGTCGATCTGCGGACATGGGATCAGCCCGGTTACGCCGAAGCCGATCCCGCGGATGTCGTGAAACTCATGGCGCCGGAGATCGAGCGGGTCCGCGCCGCTGGGGTGACGGCGATCATCGAGCCGAGCACCGTCGGTGTCGGGCGTCGCGCTGACATCCTGCTGGCGGTCTCCCGCGCCACGACCTTCCCGCTCGTCGTCCCGACCGGTGTCTACCGGGAGCCGTGGCTGCCGCCCTGGGTGCGCAAGGCGGACGAAGCGGAGCTCCGGGACTGGATTATCGGCGAGCTGACCGGCCAGATCGAGGATACCGGCGTGCAGGCGGGTTGGGTCAAGGTCGGCTCAACCGACGATGGCCTGACGGAAGCGGAAGCAAAGGTGCTGCGGGCGGCTGCCGGCGCGGCGATCGAAACGGGGGCGACCATCGGCAGCCATACGGTGCAAGGGCATGTCGCCCGTGCCCAGCTCGACCTGATCGAGTCCGCCGGGGCGTCGCCGGACTGCTTCGTCTGGATTCACGCGCATCAGGAGCCCAACGTCGCGATCCATCACGAGCTGGGACACCGGGGCGCCTGGATCGAGTACGACGGGATCGGCGAGCCCGGCGGCGATGAGCGGTTCATTGACCTCATCCGCCGGGGATTCGACGCTGGGCTGGGCGACCGTCTCCTGCTCGGGATGGACCGTGGCTGGTATGACCCTGCCCAACCGAGGGGCGGCACGCCGAAGCCGTATACGTACCTCCCGGAGCAGTTCCTGCCGCGCCTCGCCGATTCAGGCTTCGATGACGCCACGATCGACCAGCTTATGCGCCGGAACCCCTTCGCCGCGTTCGCCCGTGATCGCCTGGCGCCGTGATGGCGGGCCCGGTGGCAGGCGACTCTCGTAGCCCCGGTAATGATGACGCCATCGCCCGGGACCGGACGCGGCAACCGATTGGTTCTTTGTCCAGTTCAGGCACACCAACGCCCGGCTGGATATAACCGGGCGTCAGCTCGTTCGATTCATGGTGGTCATGGGATGATGACCTCTACCACCAGTTGGGCCGATCGTATGTTCGCGAATCCGTGCCGAACTGGCGGGCGGCAATCGCCAACGCCGCAATGAGTACAAGGATCATCAGGAATTCCATATCGAAATCTCACCTTTCTGTCGTCTACCGTGCATCATGGTCGATGCAAACCCGTCGTTCCCACCAATCGGTTGCTGTCTGGAATGCCCGGTGGGTCGAAGCGTTCCCTGATATGCTGGCGTCGCGGCTGGCATCGCCGGGTTGGGCCTGGTGGCGATCGGTGATGTCAAGCGGCGGGAAGGCGTGCGAGTCTACCGCGAAGCGACCACTGGCCGGTGTGAGCCGCGGCACTCGATCGAGCGGCGGCCGGGTTTCCACAATCGTCGCGCCCCAGGTGTTTTGGCTGCCCCCAGGACACTAACGGCCAGGATACGAGGAGATGTCCCTGACCATGTGCTTGAACGGTTGGATGGCTCGCCGGGACTCTGTGCGGATCCCAATACACTGTTGAGTCTCGATGTCCGGTTCCAGAACGTTCGTCGCATGATTGTGATCTCCTACCGCGCTCGATCAGGGTGGTCGCCGTTCCGAGCCGGGAAGTGGAACGATCCTTACGCGCCGTTCCCGATTCGTTGCGGCCGAGTGGCCTGCCTCGCTGTGAAACCATCATGCGCCGCAACCAGGCGGACCACCACCAGCAGGCTCTACACATCGACCCACACAGTTGAAGTGTGCAGGTGTGCGATATGATGGTCCTGAGGTCTCAGGACACGTCTTCGTCAGCTTGGACTCATGATGAAACTGCCAAACCAATCATTGACTGCGGAACATGAAACGACATTTGGCGCGCGGCTGCGGTATCTCCGTGAAGCTGCCGGTCTGACGCAAGAGGCGCTGGCGGAGCGAGCGGGTCTCAGCCTCAATGCCATCGGCGCGCTGGAACGCGGCGATCGGCGCCATCCCTACCCGCGCACCATCCGCGTGCTGGCGGACGCATTGGGAATCTCCGACAGCGAGCGGGCGGAGCTGGCGGCGCTGCTGCCCAAACGCATCGGGCGAGTCATCCAGCGGGATCCCGATCAGCCAGGATCACTGCCGGTGCCGACCACCCTGCTGCTGGGCCGGGAAGAGGAGGTCAACGCGGCAACCGGGCTGTTGCGCCGGCCAGAAGTGCGCATGCTCACGCTGACCGGTCCCGGAGGCGTCGGCAAGACGCGTCTTGCGTTGCGCGTGGCGAGGGAAATGCGGGACCAGTTTGCCGATGGCGCCTGGTTCATCTCCCTGTCGCCGCTCACCGATCCTCGCCTGGTGACATCCGCCATCATGCAGGCGCTGGGGTTGCGGGGCGGCGGTGACACACTCCCGCGCGATGTCCTCATGCAAGGGCTCCGTGAACGCCACCTGTTGCTCGTCCTCGACAATTTCGAACAGGTCTCGGACGCGGCTCCCCTGGTTGCCGACCTGCTCCTCGGCTGCCCTCGCGTCAAGGTGATCGTGACCAGCCGTCTCCCGTTACGGGTGGATGGAGAGCAGGAGTTCCCAGTCTCGCCATTGGCGCTTCCCACCAACGGGTCACTGGTGTCGCTCGATGCGCTCGCCAGCGTGCCGTCGATTGCCCTGTTCGTGCAGCGTGCCAGCGCGGTTCGACCGGATTTCGTTCTCACCGAGAGCAACGCCGCCACCATCGTGCGGCTGTGCGCCGAGCTGGACGGGCTGCCGCTGGCGATCGAGCTTGCCGCGGCACGGACCAAGCTGCTGTCGCCGCAGGCCATGCTGGGACACCTGAGCAGTCGCCTGCACCTCCTGACTGGCGGAGGGCAGGACCGGCCCGCTCGCTTGCAGACCATGCGCGGTGCGATCGAATGGAGCTTCAACCTGCTCAACCCAGCCGAGCAGGCGTTGTTCCGGCGCCTGTCGGTGTTCAGTGGTGGAGGCATGCTGGAATCGATCGAAGCCATGTTCGACCAGGATGCCGGTCCTCACGGAGCCGGAGTGGGCGATCCGCTCGATGTTGCCATGTTCCATCCTGTTGACGCATCGATCCTCGATGGCGTGGCGAGCCTGGTTGACCATAGCCTTTTGCTGCGGGACGAGGGCGCGGATGGCGAGGTGCGCATCAGGATGCTGGAGATCATCCGCGAGTACGGATACGAGCGGTTGAAAGACAGCGGGGAGATCGACGAAATCCGCCACGCCCACGCGCGCTACTTCCGGGAAGTCGTCACGGACGCCAGGAAACAGATCGAAGGTTCGCATCGGCGTGCCGCGCACGACCGTATCAAGCGTGAGCTCGACAACCTCCGTGCCGCGCTGACCTGGTTGTACGCCTGTGGCGATACCGGCGCGGCGCAGCTGCTGGCGAACGAGATGGCGCGATTCTGGATTGACCTGGGCTACATCGGCGAAGGGCGCGACTGGATGGAACGGGTGACTGCCATGGCTGGGGAGCCACCGCCCGCGGTTCGGGTCGAGGCGCTCTACTGGGCGTCCGGATTCGCCAACCTGCAGGATGACATCGCCCGGGCGACCGAGCTGTCCACTCAGGCGCTGGAGCTGGCACGCGCGACCGGCAATCGTCTGGGGGCGGCGATGGCGCTGACGGAAATCGGCGAAGCCACAGCCCCCGCGGACACCGATCGTGCCCGGAAGCTGGTAGGGGAAGCGCTGGCGACCTTCCGGGATTTGGGCGATCCCATCCGCGAAGGCATGGCGCTTGGACAGCTTGGCAGGTTCGCCCACCGGGCGGAGGCATACGATCAGGCCTCGGATTATCACGAGGCCGCGCTGGCGATCTGGCGACGCTTGGATCACCCGTGGGGCATTCCGGCCGCACTCCGTGATCAGGCTGGTGAGGCGCTTGTCCAGGGGAACCTGACATTGGCGTGCACCCTGTATCAGGAGAGCCTGGTGCGCTGGCGGCAGCTCGGCGAGCCAATCCATATGGGTGATTGTCTCTCGGGGCTGGCGCGGGTGGCGCTGGCGTCGGGGCAGGGCGAGAAGGCCGCGCTGTTGCTTGGCGCCGAGGATGCATTGAATGAAAAGACGGGCTATGTCCCTTCGCAATTGGCGCACAATGCCCTGATCGATGCCACGACGACAACCCTGGGCGACGACGCCTTCACGGCGGCATGGACGGCTGGACGTTCGTTGCCTCTGGACGCGATGTTCGACGAAGTGCTTACCATGACGATCGACGATTGACACCGGGTCCGGGTGAAGCCTTCTGCACCTCTCGCAGAGGCGGACCTCCGCCGTTGGGACAGCGCCAGGAAGCTTGCCCTGGGCAATCATGGACCGCGGCGCCATCGCGACAGGCAAACGAGGGCATGGCGCGCCGCTCCGGTAGGGCGCGGACCTTGTGTCCGCCCGGTCGAGGGTACCGGTGCCGGCGAAGGTCGACACACGGCTCGACCACTACCGGACCAGTGGCTATTTTCAGAGTTGGATCCCGCAAACCGGTGGAGCAAACGCCACGTGTCCAACGTGGCGTTTGCCTGGCGTGCCTTTTATGACGCCGGCGTTCCCGATTCAGCCCATTGGAACCCGGGCGCGCCGTTCTCGAAGATTGCCGACACCAACAGCACCAATGGCTCGTCACCATCGTTGCGCATCGTGTGCACGGCCTCTTCGTAGAAGAGGTGGTCGCCAGCCGGCATCTGGACATCGTCACCTGGCGCCATCTCAATCGCTGGTACCGGTGTGCCCGCTTGCGGCGCTGGCTGTATCGTTCCCTGGCCTTCGAAGAACTCGGTACCGAACAGGCCTTCCGCGACGTAGAGCGCAACCGGTCCGGGATGCGAGTGTGGTGGGATGACGGTGCCGGGCTCCATGGTCACCCGCAACAGGACCAGCGTGTTGCCGGGGGTGATGGACGGCTCGCCACCACTGAGCGCCTCGACTGTGGTGCCGGCCAACGGATCGTCATGGTCCTGATGCGCGAGCGCGCCGGCGGGGAACTTCAGGAGCGCTCCACCCAATCCGAGGATGCTGGCGGCGAAAACGGCGTTCCGGCGAGTTGTTGATGTCATCATCGTGTGTTGCTGTGACATGGTTGCCTCCATTTTGGCGTGTGTCGAACAAGGCGCGCCGGTGCGCGTGCCTATTGATAGAAATAGGGATCAAGCACCGAAACCTTCGTGATCGTGTCAACCGGCAGGCCGTTGCGGTTGGCGGCCTTCCGGATGGCCTCCGGATTCGGTCCGTCATACACGCAGAACGTCGTGCTTTTGTCGTCGCTCACGTAGGAGTGAACCCAGGTGACGCCGCACTCGGTGTTGCCACCGACCGTGGTACGGCAGACGGCCGCGCCTTCTTCGTCAACCGGAATGTGCAGGCCCTCCTCAAACGTCCGTACGACCAAATACCGTGGCATCGTGATTCCTCCTTGCATCGACCGTCTCATGCGCCGGCAGCCCCGGCACGATTGAGGTTGCCACAATCGCCGGCGGCTCGAATCGGGGAGATACCCTCAGTTTGGTGATTGATGTCCCTCGGTTTGGGGGAGAAGGTGTTGCTCTTTCGCCGCGCGGCTCGCGTCCCGACGAGACGTCACATCGAGCTTGGAAAGGATCGCTGAGACGTGATGCTCCACGGTTTTCACGGAGAGAAAGAGACGCCTGGCGATATCGCTGTTGGTGCTGCCGGAGGCGATTAGCTGGAGGACGTCAAGCTCGCGCGCGGTGAGCAATGCCGGATTGGAGCGCGTCGCGGCGCGGAGCCCGCGCGGGACGCTCTTCGCACCAAGGCCGCGCAGCCGTTGGGCGACCATCGCCGCCGCTGGTCGCGCGCCGAGTCGATCGAAGGTGGCGAACGCCTCGCGAAGTGCCGCCTCGTCGTCGCTTTCGGCCAGCGCCCGAGCCACCTCGTAGGGGCAGCCGAGCGCAGTCCACGCATCCGCCGCGGAACGCCAGTCGCCTTGCATCTGGAGGGCGTACGGTGCCGCAGCGCCCTCTGGCGGTCGGTCGAGATCCCCGGCTTTCCAGCGCCAGTACGCCAGCTCGCCGAGGTGCCACGGATGTTGGTACTGCAATGCGAGATCGTAGACCGCGGTTGCCTCGGCGATGACCTGCTCGCGATTGCTGGAGAGCCAGGCTGCCTCGGCCCGGGCGGCGTGAGCAGGAGCGAGGCGTTGCAGTGTTTTGGTAGGGATAGCCAACTCGAGCGCCGGGTCCAGCGCGATCCACACATCGGGATCCCCACGTCGGGCACGCACGCGTCCCAAGGCGATCTGGGCCATGATGATGCTGATGACATCGGTGAATGGCGTTTCGATGACCGATGCGGCGAGGTCAGTGGCTTTAGCCCATCTGCCCTGAAACATGCGGGTGAGCGCGAGCCACGCGCTCATGTACCATCGCCAGCCGTCGAGGTCGCGGGCATGGGTGAGTGCGATCCCCTCGGACAGGTACTTCTCGGCCAAGTCGAATCGGTAAATCTCGCCATGCCCCGATCCCAGGTTGGCTAGCATCGAGGCAATCTCGGCATCCAGGTTCGCCTCGTAGGCAATGGCAAGACCCTCCTCGAGCATGGCACGGCCACGCGCCTCATCCACACCGATCAGCAGGGATGTCCCGGCACCGTTCATGCCGCCGAGCAGGTCTTGTGTGTCGTCGAATAGACGCGCCATCTCGGTTGCGCGTTCCCCCCAGTGAATTGCTTGCTGGTAGTCGCGATTGAGCATGCGGATCCTGGATTGAACCTGAAACGCAAAGGCATGCACCTGCTCTGGTGGCACCCCTTCGAGGATGTCGAGCGCCTGCTGGTTTGCTTCTTCCGCTTCGGCATTGCGACCGTCGTTGACCAACATCCATGCCAGCCACGTCAGCCACTTCGCTTCGCTGGATCGGTCACTGGCCAGGCGAGCGATCTGCAGCAATTGCGCACAGGCGTCGGTGCCATCCGCCATCTTCGCCGTGGCGATCGATTCCCGCATCACCCCTTCCAGCAAGGGTACCCGTGATGCATCGGGCAAATGGTTCGCATATCGCAACGCACGGGCATATTGCCCTAGAGCCTCGCGGTGGGCCCTGAGCTCAACCGCATGTGCGGCTGCTGCAGGTGCATACGTGAGCACGGCCGTGGCGTCGTCGGCGGCCTCGGCATGGTGCGCCATGGCGGCGAGGTGTGGCCTGGTATCGATGCGAGACCGGAGATTGGCAAGCACCGCCGCATGCAGCTCGACAGCGCGAACCGGCGAGATCGCTTCCAGCACCGCCTGTTGCACCAGCTGATGCCGGAAGTGCAGCAGGTGATCGCCAGTCCTCAGCAGACCCACTGCCACGCATTCGTCAACAGCGTCAGCGGCCCCTCCAACGACGGATCGCAGCAACCATGGTTCCACGCGGTCGCCGACCACGGCCGCGGCATCGAGTGTATGTCTCCCATCTGCCGACAGGCGCGCGGCGCGGGTGAGGATTGCATCACGGACAGTTGCCGGGATGGTCATGTTCCCCGACGCCAGCACCTCGGTCACGAAGAACGGGTTCCCACCGGTGGTATGGTGCAGGTTCTCAGCGTCGAATCCGGTGTGCTGGCACAATGTCATGACGGCAGTGATCGACAGCAGGGAAACCGTGATGCGATGGACGGATTTGTGCGTCGCGAGGTCGCCAAGGACGATTTGAAGCGGATGCTGCGATGTCACTTCGTCATCCCGGTACGTCACCACGAGGACCGATCGGGTGGCATCGATCCGCCGTCCGAGATACTTGAGCAGGTCGAGCGTGGCCTCGTCGGCCCAGTGGGCGTCCTCGATCACCACCAGCGTGGGACCGCCGGTGGCGAGATCGTCGAGCACGGCATGGAAGAGCTCGGTCCGCTTTTCGGGCTCGCGGATCAACTGGCGCGCGGGCGTTCCAAGCGCGGGCGCAAGATCGAACAGCGGTCCCAGCGGTCGCGGGGACGAAAGCGCGTCGCAGGCGCCCATCATGACGCGAGCGTTCCCCCGCGCCTTCTCGGCGAACTGGTGGAGCAGCGAAGTCTTGCCGGCGCCCGCTTCTCCGCCGACGAACATCATGCTTCCGTGACCGCTTGCGGCATCCCGCAGGCGTTGATCAAGCTCTTCGAGATGATGTGCCCGCTCCAGCAATTCCACGATGCACACCTCCTCGCTCGGCACTGACGCCACGTCGAGTAGTTCACACCTGCGTTGATGGCGTCGACGCAGCAATGTGTTGATGAGCGTATTCTACTGGTTGGATCGATTCGGATGCGCCGCGGGCCCGCACCGGATGGCCTGGCTTGAAAGTGATGATGGTGGTTGTCAGCTCGTGACGCCGCCCTTGGCGACCGGCAGCGGAGGGTCGGGTCGACCGGGCGCCATACCGGTCAGCTGGACCACGATGCCCGCCAGCAACGGCAGCCACAGCTCGCCTACCCGGCAGAGCAGGGTGGCGCTGACCGCCGCAGCCGCCGGAACGCCAAGATGCTCCAGCGCAAGCGCCATGCTGACTTCGACGAAGCCGATCCCCTGAAAGACCGGCGCGACCAGCAGGAAGACCATACCGACCACATAGGCCATCAGCGGCACCTGGATATCCGGTGACTGTCCGACCGCCCGGAGCGCGATGAGCAGCATGACCACACCACCGAGCTTGGTGGCGAGCATGTAGCAGAACGGGCGGACCAGCGAGCTGAGCCGGACGTGGTGGCTGCGAACCTCGGCCAGGAAGCGCAATCCCTTGCGCGGGATGCGCGAGAGCAGCCAGCGCGGTGGCTTGCGGTCGCTCAGCGCCACACCCAGCAGCAAGCCCATCGAGAGCACCAGCAGGATCAGGCCGCCCGTGCTCACCAGCAGCAGGGTTGTCGGTTTCAGGAAAAAGAGCACGGGCACCAGCAGCAGCAGGAAAGCGAAGTTGCCGATCACGCTCTTGATGGAAACCGTCAACAGCGCGTCCGCCGGGCGAACCCCACGCTGCCGCAAACGATGGACGAAGATCAGCATCGACGACGGCCCACCGATAGGGGTGATGGCGCCTACGACCACGCGTTGCAGATGGACGTTGACCAGCGACCCGAACCCGACATGATGGCCGAGCCGGAGCAGCAGCGATCGATAGGTGATGGCAATGAGCGCCAGGATGCCGGCTTCCAGACCCACCAGCGCGAGAATCCAGCTTGGATCGGCGGTACGCAACGAGAGCAAGATGTCCTTGAGCTCTGCCTGTTGTCGCCATCCGAACCAGGCAGCAAACATGAGGATGAGCGCGAGCCAGATGAATGCGCCAAAGCGGCGAAATACCTGGCCAGTGATGCGCAACAACGTGGAAATCAGGGATGTGCCTTTCTGTGGTGCGGTGTGCCCAACGAGCGACCACTCTCCCCGGATGTCATCGCTGTGTCACGCCGCTTCAACCATCTAACATAACGCATTACGCACATGTCGTGCCGGGATAAACCCAAAAGTGCTAGTTCGGTGCGGCATGGGGTCATCGATTGTGCGCCACGTTGCGGATAACGTGTCCAATAAAAGTCCGTCATGCTGAGTAGTCTGTCCAGATAGTCGTGTCCAACAACACGACCGTCATGCTGAGCTTGTCGATGGACCGCGTCCGCTCGGTCCCTGCGGGACCGTCTATTGAGCATCCCCCGGCGAAGCCGAATCGAGGCGATGACAACCAAAGACCGAGCCATTGACGTGGATGCGGCACCTGCGGTGCCGAGCGCTTCGCGCGGAGATTCCTCGGCAAGCTCGGAATGACAGTGTTCTTGGGAAGTATCCATACTCGCATGGATGGTCAGGATGATTATCCGCAACTACGCAGCACGCGCACATACTCGGAGAGGATGGCCTCCGATACAAGCAACTCAAACGCGCTTTGCTCCCACAGTTCGATCAGCCGCGCGACGCGGCCATGTGGTGTCAGGTAGCTGCTGACGATGATGTTGGTATCGAGAACAACGCGCACCGCTACGGCTTGGAGCGAATGGCGCGCTTGGCTTCGTTGGTGAGCCGGATGGCTTCGGCTTCGGCCAGGTTGCCGCGGTCAGCTGTCTCATGGAGTTGAGCGAAAAAGCCCTCACGACGTCGCTTCCACTGGGCGTACAGCGCGAACGGAACCACGGCCGCGAGCGGTACACCGTCTCGTTCGACCACATAGCGATCACCCTTGTCCGAAACCTCTTGCAGCACGTTGTCAAACTGCTCAGGCGCGTTCTTCGAGGATACGGTTTTTTCCATTGCGCGACACGCTTTCCATATCAGTATCAGCGTGCAGATCCAGATGGGTCGCAACTCTCGCGAGGAATCGTTGCCCCTGGCTCCGAACTGTATGCACGTATCAAGGTTGCCTGTCCCCACCGAACGGTTTACGTCCTTCGTCACGGCGATGCGGGCTTAATGGCATCCTGCCTGTTGTCATTGTAGACCACATCCGGATCGATCCCTCGGACTCCGTGATTCAGGCGCGCAGTTCTCCCTGGTTTGCTGACCCGATCGATTCGGCCACATTCGGGTCGCCTGGATCGAGCACCGGAAGGTCGAGCGAAATCAGGTCGGTGTGTTTCATGCCGCTGCCGGTCGAGAACACCACCACCTCGTCGTCCTGCTTGAGGAATCCGCTGGCGCGCAGGTTCCGGGTGGCGATGAATGCGGCGCCGGCCTCGGGCGAGACGAAGATGCCCTCGTGGCTCGCCGCAAGGCGTACCCCTTCCATCAGCTCATCTTCGGTGACGGTCACGGCGATGCCCTCACTCTCGCGAACCGCGTCGAGCACAAGGTAGTCTCCGATCGCGACCGGCACTCGCAACCCCGCGGCGACCGTGCTCGCATCCTGCCACAGGTCGGCGTGGCGCTCGCCCGCCTCGAAGGCGCGGACCATCGGCGCGCACCCTTCCGCCTGCACCACGATCATCTTCGGTCGCTCCGGGCCAATGAGACCCATCTCCTCCAGCTCGGCAAACGCCTTCCACATGCCGACAATGCCCGTGCCGCCGCCAGTGGGATAGACGATGGCATCGGGCACGCGCCAGCCGAGCTGTTCGGCCAGCTCCAGCCCCATCGTCTTCTTGCCTTCGGCGCGATACGGCTCTTTCAGGGTGGAGACATCGAACCAGCCAAAGGCGGGACCCGCTTCCTTCGCGATCTTGCCCGCGTCGTTGATCAGCCCATCGACCAGGAAGACATGTGCGCCGTATGCGCTGCACTCGGCCTTCATTACTTCCGGCGCGTCGGCGGGCATGAAGACATAGGCGGGCAGCGACGCCCGTGCGGCATAGGCGGCCATCGCTGATCCCGCATTGCCGGCGGATGGGATCGCCACCGACGTTGCGCCCAGCTCCTTCGCGCGGGAGACGGCCATTCCCAGCCCTCGCGCCTTGAAGCTTCCGGTCGGGTTGAGCCCTTCGTCCTTGACCAGCAGCCGGTCGAGCCCGAACGCCTTGCCAAGCGTCGGCGCCTCCAGCAGCGGCGTGCCTCCTTCGCCGAGGGTAAGTGCGTGAGCCGGATTACTCACCGGCAGGATTTCGAAGTAGCGCCACATATTCCACGGTCGCTTGGCGAGTGCTTCGGGCGTCATCGCCTTCGCCGCCGCGGCGAGATCGTACCTGGCGTAGATCACCTTGCCGCAGCCGGGACAGGTGGTCATCAGCTGGTTCGCGTCGAATGTTGCTCCGCAGTCAGTGCATTCGAGGTGGGTGAGGTGGCTTTGCATGGATACTCCCGGGTTGTTGATTCAAGCTGTACTGCCGTCGGTTGGCTGCCCCCGCAGGGTATCGCCGAATCGTGGTGCGGGCAATCCGGGAATCGCTCATTGGTGGCCCTGACCGATGGCAGACGCGGGGTCTGCCGCTACGGGGACGTTGGGGTTGAGGGTGCCTCCAGCGGCACCTTGCGGATCTCGATCTCGTGACGCGGTCCGCCCAGCCGGGCGAGCAGGAGCTCGGCCTCGCTCGCATCGGCATGCGGGAGCGCAAAGTGCCCGCCCACGCCACCGGACGCGACTGACACCCGCATCGTGGCCAGATTGGCGCGGCGCTGGAACGGGTCCGTCATGAGCGCACGGCGCTGGATGCGCTCCGTGCGCGTGATCATCGTTTCCCTGGATATCCCCCGCCACCGCAGAAGGAATAATGGGGAGGCCACGGTCCATCCGCCGTCGCGCCAGCGCGCCCAGCCCAGCCAGCCAAATATCGGAACCGCCAGCAATAGCAGTGCCAGCTGCCGCCAGCTCACGGTGTCGATCCACTGGTCTGCCCACAATCCATGGACAGTCATCAGGAAGCCGACAAAGACCACCCAACCGATGGTCGCGGAGTACACATACCGTCGCAGCGCCCGTTGTGGCAGGTGCGTGGTCATGGCGACATCGACTGGGGTCGCGAACTCCGGAGCGGCCCGCTGAAGCAACCCTTCGACCTCGCGCAACGGCAGGAAGGGGAACAGCACGCCGGAGTCTCCCTGCGACCCTTCCGAACCGCCGCTCCCGCCCGCGCTTTCGAACCGAATATCGGCGTAGTGAAACGGCTGGCGCAACAGTTGCTCGCCTACCACAATCGCCTGGATCCGCTGGATCGGGATGGTCGAACGGCGTCGATCGAGCAAGCCGTGCTGAACCAGCAGCTGATCCCCGGATCGCCGCAGCTCGAAGCCACCGAATGCCAGCGCGGTGCTGCCGATTGCCATCAGCCAGGCGATCAGCGCCGCAATGAACAGCAGGGTGATGGCGACGCTGACATTGGTGAGCACATCAGCGCGTTCCCACGGAACACGATCCCACCAGGAATCGGGAAACAGCTCCGTACCGAATTGCAGGATGGCGCCAGCGACGGCGGCGGCTGGTCCGATCCTGCCGGACGTGGCGCCGAGCGCAAGCAGCTTCGGAGTTGAGAGCGTGCGGATGACCTCGCCCTCGGAGGCTGCCAGTGCCGTGGTTGGATCGGTGGCGGATGCCGGCGGTTCGGCTGTCGCTGGCGAGCCGCTTTCCTGGCGTTGGGCGCGTGCCCGGGCGGCGGCGAGTTGTTCCCGCAGGTCATGCGCCTTGTCGCGCTCCAGCGCGTCGATCCTGACATCCGCGTTACCGCCAGCCGCCGTTTCGACCTTGAGGCGGACAATGCCGACGAGCCGTTCGAGCGGCGCCTCTTCAACGTTGATCGCCTGGATGCGACCGTATGGCACCGCTCGCTCCTGCTTCTGGATCACGCCGGAGCGCACCACCAGCTGGCGGTCGGTGAAGCCATAGCGGAAGAACTGCCACTGAAGCAGGCTGAACACGCCCACAATCGTGGTGATGACGAACCCGATACCGAGATAGATGAGTTGCTGCACGCTGTTTCCGCTGAGCCCGCCGCTGGTGAGAAGCACGAAGATGGCGGGCACGATCATGCCCCGCAGGTTTCGCAGCGTGCCCACGATGATGAACTTCGGCGACATTCGTTGCCAGTTGATGCTGGTCGCGCCGTGGCCATCAGCCGGTTCGATACCGGGCGGCGCGGACGAAGTTGGGTGCGGTATGGAAGCCATCTCCTGTTGTGAAGCGTGATCTGGCAATGTGTCTGGCATGATGGTCCTCAGCGTCGAGGTTTAGATGTCGTCGTGGACATTGGCGAGGGTGGCGATGCGGTCCCGCACATCGGCGGCGACGTTGTCGGCCAGCGCCGGGATCATCGCGGGTCCGGCGGCGGTGTACAGCACCACTGATGCCAGCCCGAACCGGCGTTCCAGGGGACCGCGATTGGTGTCGACATGCTGGATGCGCGACATCGGCACCAGCTGCCGGGTGCGGGTGAACCAGCCATGCTGGAGATCGGCCTCGTCGGCGCGAATTTCGTAGCGCCAGTAGCGATAGCGCAGGTTTGGCGACAGCCAGACATTGAGCAGCACCAGCGCCAGCACGCCGCCGGTGATGCCAATTGACCAGAGGATGCCGTAGTTCTCTATGAGCAGCCTCGCGCCAAAGGTCACCAGCGCCACCAACAGCACGGTGATGCCGCCACTTATCGCCGCGCCCACCCGCCATAGTGATTTCGCGCGGGGATCGAGCTGATACCGCGCCTCCGGCAGTCGCTCCGGCACCTCGATGATGCGGGGCGCCGCCGGGCTGGGCGGGATCGATTGGTCAGCCATGCATGTTCTCCAGATCGCGGTTACCCTGCGGACAGGCGCCGCATGAGCCAAGTATGATTGATGTCGTCAGGACGGCGCAGCTTCGCTGTGCACCGCCGCCATGTTGCCTGCCGCGGCACGACAGAGCGGATCGCGATCACCGCGGCGCTCAGGGGATAGTATGACCGACAATCGACCTCACGATATCGAACAGGCTCCGCCGCATCCGGCGGAAGCGCCTCCGACCGATGAAAGTCCGGCACCGCGCCGGGTGCTGCTGATCCAGGCGCATCCGGACGACGCCGAGTTCATGTGCGCCGGAACTGTGGCGAAATGGGTGCGGGAAGGAGCGGAGGCGTACTACTGCTCCATCACCAGCGGGGACAAGGGGACCGCCGATCCGGGCGTCAGCGCGCCGGAGATTGCCACCACCCGTGAACGCGAGCAGCGCAATGCCTGCGACGTGCTCGGGGTGAAGCAGGTGATCTTCCTTGGTTATCTCGACGCGACGCTGGCGCCCGATCTCGCGCTGCGACGGGAGCTGACGCGGGTGATCCGGCGCGTCAAGCCGGATGTGCTGATGTGCCAGGATCCAACCATGCGCTTTTCCGGGCAGCGCTACATCAATCATCCCGACCACATCGCCGCCGGAGAAGCGGCGCTGGCGGCGGTGTTTCCCTCGGCGCGGGACCACAAGACGTTCCCCGAGCTGCTGGAAGAAGGGCTGGAACCGCACATCACTCCGGAGATTTACATTTACGGCGCGCGCGAACCCGACATGTGGGTGGACATCAGTTCATCGATCGATTGCAAGATCGCCGCGCTGAAGGAACACAAAAGCCAGGTTGGCGACGGTGATCCGACGGAACGCATGTATGCATGGGCGCGGGAGACCGCGAAGTCGCACCCGGACAGGCCCGATGATTTTGGTGAATTCGCCGAGTGCTTCAAGTATATGAACCTCGGCTGGCAGGAGGAAGACGCATGATTCCAGCAACGGTAGGCGCATTCATTCTCGATCGGGTCAAGAGCGAGATCTTCAGCTCGCCGGAGGAGGCCAGGGAGGCCGCCCAGGCGATCGAGCAACAGATCATCGAGGAGGACGACCACATTGGCACGGTCTACACCGACGATGACGGGAACGAGATCGGACAGGCGGTGCGGATGATGGAGGTGGCGGTGTACGTTGTGAGCAACGTCAACAGCGATCCCGAGCAGGATTTGCTTGCGGCGCTGCGTGATCCCGATACCGACGCCATCTTTCGCACGAGTGGCGGTCGAGTGACGGGACTGGTCTACATTCCGCCGGCCCAGCTGGACTACGCTGACGAGAGCGCCGGAAACCGTCCGAAGGGATTCCGCGCCGACGATATCTAGGCGGCAATGCACAAAGAGAAGCACCCAATGATTACGCCAGCAATGCGAGCACTGGTTGATCGTCAGCGACTCGGGTTCGTGGCGACGGTTAACGCCGATGGCACGCCGAACCTGTCCCCGAAGGGAACGGTGGTGGTGTGGGATGACACCCACCTGTTGTGGGTCGACATTCGCTCACCACGAACGATGCGGAACCTGCGCGAGCGTCCCGCCACCGAGATCAACGTGGTCGATCCATTGACGAGGAAGGGTTACCGGTTCCGCGGAACCTGCCGGATCGTCACCGACGATGCCGAGCTTGAGCCGATCCTGACGTTCTGGCGGGAGGAGCGTCTGGTGACGAACCCGATCCGGGCGGCGGTGCTGGTGGAGGTCGATGCGGTCGAGGAAGTGACATCGCCATCCTACGACGACCCGGACGCCGACGAGGAGAAAATCCGGCGGCGCTACATCGCCTGGTACACGGCCGATTCGACCGAGGGCATCGAACAGCCGTAGGACAGGAAGGACTCGCCGTCGGATGGGGTCCATAACGGGAATCTCGTCTGGCTAAAAAGGATGTCATTCCGAGCGAGCGCGTATGCGCGACGCCGAGGAATCGAGCTTGTCTCACGACCGCCTTGCGGCGAGTGTCTGCGCCTCGGCACCAGCATCCGCGCTGCATGTGCCAAAAGCCGTACCACGGCACGAACGTCCACCGACAAAGGCCGTGGAGCCTCTGCGGCGTGGCGTGTGCGCTCAGGGCATCCTGCAAGGCAATTTTGGGAATGTGAGACAGGCTCGATGCTTCGCTTCGCTCAGCATGACGGCTGTTTTGTTAGGGAGGGAGAAATGTGCATGAGGGGTACGGGACTCGGTGCTCCATGTCGGCCTATCCATGTCGTAATCGCGCGTCGATGTCATCCATCCCGTCGAATCACCACAAGGTCGAACCTCTCGCTCGGTGCATCCCACTCATCGAAGCGGCTGAACACGACGTCGACCTGCCCGGTGTCTCCGAGGTCGCGCTCGATGATCGCCGCCATCGTTTCGCCGGGTTCCAGCGCGGTCACGTAAAACCCGCGTCGCACCAGCTCGGCGGTGGCGATACCGGTGCCCGCGCCGATTTCCAGCACCCGGGCTCCGGCAGGCAGGTCGATCGTGTCGAACAGGGTGTTCCAGATCGCGTCAGGATATCGTGGCCGGACCTGGTGGTAACGCTCGGCAACCGTGTCGAATCTGAGGCCGATGAGATCGTCGTGTCGAGGCATCGTTGGACGCTCCTGAGTGTACCGAACTCGAGCATCATAAATCCCGCGTGCGTGGCCTGCCGGTGTACGATGAAGCTGTCGGAATCGTGACAGCCATCTCAATCAGGGAGTTATCCGTGTCCCCATCACCATGTACCCACCTCGACCAGATCCAGGATGTGTCGCCCAGTGCCGAAGGCTGCGAGGAATGCCTGAAGATTGGGCAGGGGTGGGTATCGCTGCGCATGTGCCTGATCTGCGGGCACGTGGGCTGTTGCGACTCTTCCCCCGGCAAGCATGCCACCGCGCATTTCCATGAGACCGAACACCCGATCGTGAAGCCGGTGTTTCCGGACCAGGAATGGCGCTGGTGCTATGCCGACAGGGTGATGGTGTAACCGCCCGTGCCTTGCCAAAACGGTTGCCATCGTGAAAGGGGGAGGACATGCAAGCAGTCCTCCCCCTTTTCGCCATCGTGCGTTTCAGCTTCGTTGGGACGCCTGGTTAATAGTGGATCACCACCCGGGTGCCAACCGATGCCCAGTCATACAGCCAAGTGGCGGTGCCCTCAGGCACGTTGATGCAGCCGTGGCTCATCGGCGACCCGAAGTTGTTGTGCCAGTAGGTGCCATGGATCGCGTGGCCGACATTCGTGAAGTACATGACATCCGGCACGGCCGGCACGTTGTAGTACTCGCCGCCGAGCACGCCTTCCATGTCGTCGGACTTGATCTTCGTATTGATATGGAAGGTGCCCGCGGGCGTTTCAAATCCAGCGCGACCGGAGCTGATGTAGGTCTCAATCACCGCGACATCACCTTGCCACGCGATCAGGTACTGGGAGCCGAGGTCGATCTCGATCACGCGTTCGCCGTTGGCCGGAGCAACCGGGGCATCGGGGGTCGGTGGGGGTGGTGGTACGAAGAGATCCTCGCTGTAGGCGGGGACATCGCCCTGATTCACTGGCGCCTGATCGAGCTGGTATTTTTTGGCCAGCACTTCGCCGACCGGAACCATCCACGCGTCCTTGCCATTTACCCAAGCGAGCTGGCCGCGCTCGAATACCTGATAGGTGACGCCGTCGATGGCGTATTCCTCGGTCAGGGGATTGCCCAGATAGGATACGTCGCCGGTGGATTCCCAAAAATCGAGGAACCCATACCGGATCGTGTGGCTGGTTTCTTCGATGTAGCGGACGCTGTCGCTGGTGATGGAAGCCTGGTCGACTGGCAACCACGCGCTGGCAAATGATGTCGCGGCAGCCGCGGACTTGCCATTGCCAGAGTTGCCGGTGGACGTGAAGGATGCAACTGAACGCTGCAGGCTGAACGGGCGAAGCTCTTCACCGATCTCGCCGAGGGCGAAGCGATTGCCGTCGGCATTCCCGTCCGGGTAATACTCGAAGCGGGCGAACTGCAGGTACTGGACGATGGTCCCATCATCCTGCGTGATCTCGGAGGTGACCGGATATCCGAACGCCGCCGCGCCGCCGCCCTCACGCCACTGGTCGAGGAAAACCCGATCCAGCGTGTGCCCGGTTTCGGGCATGTACACCGTCTGGGGGGGTGACCATCCCTGAGCGTCGGCCCGGTGCGACGACATCATTATCATTGGGGCGATCAGCGCCAGCACGAACCCAATCGTGATGGCGATCACGGCAAATCGACGTTGCCCTCGAATCCCGCGTGTGCGGCCGTCAACTGAGCCGGCCAAACCTGCGGGCATATCCGCGAATATCCTCACCACACATCCCTTTCTTCTCTCGGTTCCGGATCGCCCCGGAGGTCATGTCATCGATTCTTCCCACGATAGAATCGACGCCTGCGATCAGCCCCGGCGGCGTGTCATTGCGATCCGCGTCCGCCGGGTGAAACCGCCCAGTCTCTCTTCATGTGAACGCTGATTCGCCCATTCAGGTTTCGCGCGATTGTGCATGCGTTCCGCATCGCGTGACCCAGCTACCGGAACAGGCAAGATCGACGTCACGTCCCCACGAAGAGTGTACGTACATAGAGTATAGCGCCTTCCGGGGATTCTTGTAGAGCTACATGTACACGAAGGCTCGATGCCCGGTCGAGTGCGAATCGCGGCCACATCTTCGTGCGCTGGCGCTACCCTACCACGAGCGGCGCGTTTTCCGCCGGCGTGGTTGTCCCGTCGTCCCTGATACGGCAAGTATGCAGGATTCTGGACAGTCTGTCACGGTTGGATCGCGTGGCGACCATCCAATGATCCCAAGCCACATGGATTGCCGCTACGGGTGATAGATGTTTTACCTATCCGTGGCGAGGAATCTTCCCGGCGGGGCGTCATTCGGAAGCGACATGATGAGATGCCGCTACGGATTCACTTCGAACTCGAGGCTGATATCCAGCGCCCGCGACGAGTGCGTCAATGCGCCCACCGAGATCAGGTCGACGCCGGTCGCGGCGATCCCGGCGATGCGTTCGAGCGTGATCCCGCCCGACGCCTCCAACAATGTGCTGGGAGCCTGCTCATTGCGTTGCTTGACCGCTGCCGCCATGGTGGCGGTGTCCATGTTGTCGAGCAGCACGATGTCGGCCCGCGCCGCGAAGGCGTCGGCGAGCTCATCCAGTGACGTAACCTCAACCTCGATCTTCATGGTGTGGGGCGCCTGCTGGCGGGCGGCGAGCACGGCGTCCCGCACCGGATGATCACCGCCGATCGCGGCGAGGTGGTTGTCCTTGATCAACACGCCGTCGGCCAACCCGAACCGGTGATTGTCGCCACCGCCGTGCAACACCGCCCGCTTTTCCAGCATGCGCATGCCGGGGGTTGTCTTGCGGGTGTCGACGACGCGTGCACTGGCGCCTTCTGTCGCCTCAACATAGCGCGCGGTGATCGTCGCGACGCCGGAAAGCCGCTGCATGATGTTGAGAGCGGTGCGTTCGGCGGTCAGCAGCGACCGCGCGGGGCCACCCAGGCGGGCGATGGTGTCACCGACCTCGATCCGGTCGCCATTGTGTTTAACGGTCTCGAACATGATGTCTGGATCGACGATCGCAAACACCGCCCTGGCGACGTCCACACCGGAGAGCACACCTGCTTCCTTGGCGTGAAGCGTGCCGGTGGCTGTTGCCGCTTCCGGGACGGTTGCGAGGGTTGTGATATCGCCGTTGCCGACATCCTCGGCCAGCGCCAGCTCGATCAGGGCGCGCCAGCCGGAGGTGGCGGCGGGGAGGTCACGCGAGTTCATGGGTCGCATCCTTTGGCTCAGGTAGCCGGTGAATCGTCGGTGTCTGCCTTCGTGCGCTGACCGGGCGTGTGCCAGCCCACCCGGTAGCGGACCTCGCCCTTTGGTCCCTTGCGGCGCCCGAACTTCTTGAACCCGATAGCGGTGAAAAACGGCATCGTCGCTTCGTCCGTTTCGACCACCATTGGGCGCCCGCCGGAGCGGCGCAGGGCGTCCTGCATGATGATCGTGCCGATCCCGCGCCGTCGCATGTCCGCGCGAACGGCGAAGAGGATGATCTCGACTGACATCCGGGCAGCCGCCATGATGTAGGCGCCGATCGGGTCGTCGTCGAGCGTGATCACGAAGATCGCACTGCCGCTGGAGCCGTGGTGTGCTTCCATCTCGGTCCGTGCCGCGTCAACGGATCTCCCCGGCGTGGCGTCGGCGAGCAGCGCGGCAACCAGGTCGATTTCGGCGGGTTCCATCAACCGGACATTCATTTCGGCCTCGGTAGGTGGTTGTGGTGTGGCGTTGTCAGGCATGGTTGGCTTTCGTGGGAGTAAAGCTTGGAAAATGTGGCCAAGTCAAAAGTGTCATGCTGAGTGTCGTGTCAAGCTTTAACTGGCACATACGGGCTCGGGATAGACGGTCGGCATGGCGCGCCGCGCATCGTCCGGTCCGAAGCGCCAATCGACGCCGATTCCCGCCGCATTGCGCTCCGTCACCCATGCCGTCACCTCGCGAGCCAGGTCCTCGCGCGTCGCCACCCGCCGCCGGAGACACTGGTCGCTGAGCACGCGCAGCTCGATCTCGGCGATGTTCAGCCACGAGCCATGCACCGGCGTGAAGCGCAGGTCGAGCTTGCGCGCGATGCGGCGCGCCTCCGGGGCGGGAAAAACGTGATACAGCGCGCCATAGGTATGGGTGTTGAGATTGTCCAGCACCACGATGAGCCGCTCGGCGTTGGGGAAATGGACATCGACCAGCTCGCGCATCATGTGCGCCCACTCCACCCGCCGCCGCTGGTCGGTCACGGTGACGTGGCGCCAGCCCAGGTGCGGCGCACAGCACATGAACAGGCTGGCACTGCCGTGACGGTCGTACTCCGGGTCCTCGCGCGCGGGCTGGCCGAAGGTGAGCGGCTGCGGCGCGCGGGTATGCGCGTGCAGCTCCTTGCCCGCCTCGTCCAGGCAGATCAGCGGCACATCCGGGTCGGGTGGGGCCAGATACAGCGCCAGCAGCGCCTCCATCCGCGCCACGAAGTGCGCGTCGCGCTCCGGCGGGATCACGAAACGGGGCGTCAGCCACGGTTTGAGGTCGTTTTTTTTAGCGCCTGGCGCACCGTTTCGTGGGAGATCGCCGGCACGATCTCCAGCTCCACCACCCGGTCGGCCAATTGGCGCAGCGACCAGCGCGCCTGGCCGGCGGGCGGCGCGCCACAGGTGGCGGCAATCACGCGGGTTTCCTGCGCGGGATCGAGCAGCGGTTGGCGCCCGGGGGTGACGCGCGGGGTGCGGTCCAGGCTCTGCCGCCCGTCGGCGCACCATTGCGCGCGAGCGCGGGCCACCAGCCGGACCGAGACCTCGCAGGCGTCGGCGACCGCGGTGTCGGGTAGGCGGGGACCATGGCGGTCGGTCTTGAGCAGCACGCGGGCGCGGCGCTGGGTGTAGGCCGACGCGCGCCCGCGGCGCAGGATGCCGGTGAGATGGTCGCGGTCGTCGGGACTGAGCGTGACCTGATGTTGCATGCGGGGCATGGTATCCTCCTTGTGATCCATCGAACGCGAACCCGCAGCGTGCCACACCCCGTGCCATCATGTCAAATAATGGCTGACACGCCACTGAGTGGCGCCAGCTCAGAATGACACACCAGGGATGGTGTAGGGGCGGACCTCCCTGTACAGACCGGACACATGGGTAACAGAAGGACACGGACATAGGTAACACTTTGTGGGCATGAATGGACTCTTGCAAGGAGACAGCTCATGCCCTGGAAAGATGTCACCATCGTGTCGCAACGCTAT
>Ga0209176_10000106_pt1 | contig 22634 bp, 19 predicted proteins | sample NGEPer11B_FD_184511 | JGI IMG/M metagenome (GOLD analysis project Ga0209176, IMG submission 184511) | Arctic peat soil microbial communities from the Barrow Environmental Observatory site, Barrow, Alaska, USA - NGEE Permafrost305-11B... | ecosystem: Environmental > Terrestrial > Soil > Wetlands...
TTTCTGGGCCGATGTTGAGGGGCTCGAAGCAGCCGCTTCGACCCTGCTCCGTCAGATCGAGGCGCACTTCCATCCTGCCGAGGGGCCAGCGATCTTCCTGCGCAAAGACTTATGCGAAGCCGCTTAGAACAGCACGAGCAGCAACACCGCAATGACGGCCAGCACGATCGTCAGCACGATCACGATCGCCGCCCGGTCCTTCGGTCGCATGTGTTTCTGCCAGGTTGTACGATCCGGACGATCCATTGGATTCCCCAACTCGTGTTGCATCAGCCGCGGCGCGCGCTGCCGGGTTTCTCCCGACGGCGGATACGTGATGAATATGGTACGCATACCGGGTAACCGAACCCTGGTGTGACGAGCGATTATCGCGTCGCTTTGTCTGGTTCCGAAGAAAGGCATGAGCACGAATGTCCACCTCGCCCGTCGCCGCACACGACGCGACCCATCACCTCATGATTATGGCCTATGGCGGTCCCGATACGCTCGACGACGTTCGCCCATACCTGATGGATGTCCGAAACTACCGCCCCACCTCCGATGACGTGGTCGAGGAGATCACCGAGCGGTACAGGCTGATCGGCGGTCGCTCGCCGATTCTCGAGCTCACCCAGGCCGAAGCGACCGGAATCGAGCAGGCGCTCAACGACATTGCCGGAGAAGATGAACGATGGAAGGTGTGGGTCGCGATGCGTCACTGGCGTCCATTCATCAAGGATGCCATGGCGGAGATGGATGCCGCCGGTGTGGAGCGCGCCGTGGGCATGGTCATGGCGCCGCACTACTCCGCGATGAGCATCGGCGCGTATTTCAAGCGGGTGGCGGCGGCGGAGTCTCCGATCGAGGTGGCGCCGGTCGAGCGCTGGAACCTGAATCCCGGTTATCTCGACGCCCTGCATGACCGGCTCGCCGACGCGCTGGAGAAGTTCCCGGCGGAGGAGCGGGCGAGCGTGCCGATCATCTTCACCGCGCACAGCCTGCCGGAGCGCATTCTGGAAAACAACGACCCCTATCCCGACGAGCTGCGAGCCACCGTCGACGCGCTGGTGGAGCGCATGCCGGGTATCGAGTGGCATTGGGCGTACCAGAGCGCGGCGATGACACCGGATCCATGGCTCGGTCCCGACGCCGGGGACGTGATCCAGCAATTGCACGATGAGGGCAGGCGCAATGTGCTGATCTGCCCGGTCGGGTTCATCTGCGAGCACGTCGAAATCCTCTTCGATATCGATGTCGAGTACCGTCAACTGGCCGAAAAGCTGGGAATGCACCTTGAACGGATTGAGATGTTGAACGATCATCCGTCCATGCTCGCAGGCTTGGCGCAGGTCGCTCGGGGTCGCGCCGCCGATGCGGGTTGGTTGAAGGAATCGTAACGGAGACATCATGCGCCAGCGCGTGCTCGTCATCGGTGGAGGCATTTCCGGCCTCGCCGCGGCGAATCACCTGATTTCGACCCATCCGGAATACGAGGTCATCCTGGTCGAGCGGGATACCCGGCTCGGCGGCAAAATTCTCACGCTAGAGCATAACGGCTATGTTATTGAAGGTGGACCCGATTCCATGCTCGGCGTCAAGCCACGCGGAGTGGGTTTGAGCGAGGAGATCGGACTGGGCGATCGACTGATCAGCCCGATCGAGTCCAATCGCCGCTCGTTCGTTTTGCGCAAGGGGAAATTGCACCGCATTCCCGAGGGACTCACCGGCCTGGTGCCGACGAAGTTCGGGCCGATTGCCAAGTCCGGCCTGATTTCGCCGGCGGGCAAGCTGCGCATGCTCGGTGACTACGTGCGCAGACCCTCCCCGAGCGACGCCGACGAAACGCTCTCCTCGTTCATGAGCCGGAGGCTTGGACCCGAGGTGTACACCAACCTGGTCGAGCCGCTGATGGCCGGTATTTACGCCGGAGACGGTAGCGCCCTGAGCCTGCAGGCGACCTTTCCACAATTGCAGGAAGCAGAACGGCGGCATGGGGGCCTGATCAGGGGTGTGCTGGCTGAACGGTCGAACGCCCGGAAGGGTGGCTCGGCACCGGCCAAACCCGGGTTCGTCACCTGCCAGACCGGGCTGCATGAGCTGGTCGACGCGCTCGCAGGCAGGATCGAGGCGCAAGGTGGCGCGATCCACACCGGCGCAGCGGTGTCATTGCTGGAACGATGTGGTCACGGATACCGGGTGACGATCGACCGGGACAATGGCCCGGAGACGATGCGGGTGAGCGGGATTATCCTGGCGACACAGGCCTGGGCCGCCGCGCCACTGCTCGAATCGATCGATCATGCCGCGAGCGCCGCGCTCGATCATATCCCGCATGTATCCAACGCTATCGTCGCGCTCGGCTTCGACGATGCGTCGGTGGCGAAGCGGCTCAATGGCTATGGCTATGTCGTACCGCGCACCGAGGAGCGCGCGGTGATGGCGATGACCTGGCTTTCATCGAAGTGGCCGGGGCGGGCGCCGGAGGGCAAGGCGCTGATCCGGGCATTTGTCGGACGTGCTGGTCAACAGGAGGTGTTGCAGTCGCCCGATGACACGCTGATCGATGTGGTGCGCAAGGAGCTGGCTGACGTGCTTGGCATCACCGCGACGCCAGAGATCGCCAGGACGTTCCACTGGGATGGCGGCATGCCGCAGTACACGATTGGGCACCGGGACCGGGTGGCGACGGTGGAATCCGCGATGGTGAGACTTCCGGGCCTGGCGGTGGCGGGCAACATGTTCCGGGGTGTCGGGCTGCCGGATTGCATCGCCTCCGGTGAATTCGCGGCGGAGAAGATCGCCAGTGACCTGGCCGTGGTACATGCGCCTGTCATCGCTGGCGCCAGATAACAGCTCGTCGATCCAGAAAATGGTGTCATCCTGAGCGAAGGCCGTGGGCCGGAGTCGAAGGATCTCAGTCTCAATCGGTCGCGATGACCGAGCATTGGCGATGCCTCGATAGAGATCCTTCGACTCGCGGGCATGCGCCCGCGGCTCAGGATGACACCATCTTCGTTGTGTTTATTGTCACCTCGCTTGTTTCATTTTCGACCTGGGACGGTGCTTCGGCATTGGTCCGGACCTGCGTTGAACCCGCTGTCGTGGATGAGACTGTCTGAGCATCCGTGTTGGCGGCCGGTGCGGTCTGCCGTTATGGGATCGCTGTCACTGCATGCAAGGGATGCCCTGACTTCAGTCTCCTGATTTACCGTTGACAATCCGGCACATCTTGTCGTGGCACGGTCAACCCCTGTAGCATCGAGTGTACGGACACTATGTACATGCTTGTGTGTTCGCGACCCGATTCTCTGGATACCTTTTGGTATCTGCCTTGCATTCCTGTTCGGGGGAACCGATGCGCCATCGTGATCCATCATCTAACCCGCCGTTCCGGCGCTTCGTGCTCCTGGTTTGCACGGTCATCCTCTTCACGACTGCCTTGCCAGCCCTGGGCGCCGCCGCGCCGCCTGTGCGATGGGCGAGCCTCGACCGTCAGCTCAACCAGCTCGCGCCGGGCAACAACCTGCTTGTGGCGGAGTTCTCGGGCAACAGCTGCCAGCCCATCCACGCCGTAAACGCCGACAAGGAGCTTGCCATTGCCTCGACCTTCAAGCTCTATGTCCTCGGCGAGCTTGCCCGCCAGGTGCGAGCGGGCGATGTGACCTGGGACGAAAAGGTCACCTTGCAAAACGACCTGCGATCGATGCCGTCGGGCGACTACGCTTTTGTTCCCGCGGGGCAACAGGCGTCCGTGCGCCAGCTCGCCGAGGCGATGATGTGGCACAGCGACAACACCGCCACCGATCACCTGATCCATCGCCTGGGTCGCGAGCATGTCGAGCGGGCATTTGCCGCCTACGGCCACTCCGACCCGGAAGCCAACATGCCGTTGCTGCTGACGCGGGAGATGTTCCTGATCAAGATGTGGCAGCCGGACGCCTGGATGTCCAGCTACATGGCGGCGTCGAATGCCGAACAGCTGGCGATGCTCAAAAGTGATATCTCGGGTGAGGCGGTCAATCCATCCGGTGGATGGGGTACCTGGAACGGTCCGACCGCAATCGACGGCATCGAGTGGTTTGCTTCGGCGAGCGATCTCTGCCGGGTAGCGGTCGGATTGTGGACGATGGGGGCGCAACCTGGGATGGAGCCAGTGCGTGAAATCCTGTCCGGCAATCGCGGCGGGCTCTCCGACATCGCGACCTGGCCGCGGGTCGGGTTCAAGAACGGGTACGAAGCCGGCGTGGTGAACATGACCTACGTGCTGGAGCGCGGCGACGGTCGGATGTTCTTTGTTTCGGCCGGATTCAACCAGCCAGCGGGCGTGATCGACCAGGCGACCGCGCGAGCGTCGCTGAACCCGGTTTTCGCCTGTCTCGCGACACTTCAGCAGCGGAGTGATTGTGACGGCGCATAGTCTCGGAAACCTGCGAAACCTCTGAGGTGTGGCACTATGGGTGGTCACGACACTGCCGTGACCAAAGGAGCTTTCGTCCATGCTGAAACGCCTCATTGTCATTCCCGTGATTTTGCTGATCGCATCGAGCCCCGCCATCACCACCATGGCCCAGGAGGCGACTCCTGAATCGGATGTCGCGATCGAGCGCCACCTGGCGTGGGTGCTCGGTTTGTTCGCGAACGGGGCGGATGACCTGAACGTGACGGAGGTCGAAGATCATTTCGACGAGATCTTCCTTGGCGTCGTTCCGGCGGACGAATTCGTCGCCTCCATCCAGCAGCTTGAAAGGAGCCTGGGCGCGCTTGAGCTGGTGGACGACCAGTCGTCATCCGCCGGACCGGGCGAGTTCTCGGGATTGTTCAGGTCGGCGTCGGGCGAGCTTGTCGTAGTCTCATTCGCCGTCGACCCGGAAACCGGCCTGATGTCCGGGTTCTTCATTACACCCGGTCGAGGGGGGCCGGCGTCACCGGTCGCCACGCCAGCTGGATCGCCAGCCGCCACGCCGGAAGCAAGTCCGGTTGCGAGAGGACCGGTGCAGGCTGGTGACCAGATTGGCCTCACCGGGAACTTTGTCAACACGTCCGAGCCGCATATCCATATGCACGTCCAGGATTCGCCAGAGCTGCTTGACTTCAACGCGACCGGAATCCCGCTCCGGTTTTCGGAAATCGTGGTCGATGGGGAGCCAGTCGAGGATGCACTACCGGTGCAGGGCGGTTTCGTGGCACCGGAGTAACTCAACGATCAACAGCGATGGCGGATTGATACTGCCATACGCCCGTCGCTGGCAATCAGATAGAGGCACAGGGGTCGTGCGTCGCTGTGTACATCCCTTGCGTTCATCATCTACTTCTTCGGCGGGTAGGTACGGAGAATCGTTGAAACGGCATTGTCGACAGCTTCTTCGCTCGAAGAGCCCAAAGCGCGAACTTCGCGATCATTTCGGGGAAGGTGGTCGTTCCTGACATTAACACTGAACAGGCTTGTCCCATCAGGGTTGTCGCTCCTTCCAATCCAGCGAATTTTCCAACCAGCCTTTCTGAGGCGCTCAGGTATACGCATCGTCCACTGTTGGAGATGATTGAAACTGTTAATCATGAAGTTCGCCCCTTTCAATTTATGGAGGTCCAAACTGTCCTCCAATCGAATAATAGACAGCACTATCCCACTTCAACTGGTTCCGTCGTTGATCAATTTGAGCGATGTCGACGCAATCCCGAAACGAGAGCTCTCCAACGATAGACTGAGATGCTATTGTGCGGGTCCTACCTGAAAGTAAACGGGACTCAGTTCGCCATCTGGATGCTCTGGAACCAGGTATGTCTGAGGATTCTCTGACGTCAGAACCCATCCCGCTGGAAGTGTCGATTCATCCAACGTGAGAACCGTAGGTACACCGGGAATGTATTCGTAATTGCACTAGGCTCCGATACCGTTAGGGGTCTCGACGGATTCGGTGACGCAATACCCTTGAATGGATGCGTCCAACGATTCGTAATGAATCGTGACCCCCACCAGGGACGAACAACCAGCAGCATCACAGTTCAAAGCGCCTGTACCGAACGTCTGCGTCTCAACGCGTGATGTCGGAGCGCTTTGAAGGGGAGTCGGTGCGGCGAGTCCGACTTCGGCAAGCGTCGTTTGGCCAGTTCTCATTGTGAAATACTTTTCGAGCCCATTAGCTTTCTCAACAAGCGAGTATGTCCCCGACGGTACAAGAACCTGGCCGTATGCATCGGCCGAAAAAGAATAAACCTCACCGGAGTCGATGTTGGTCATCACCATCGCTGCTTCAAGATTCTCCCCACTTTTACCTCGCGCGACGTCCTGTAGCTTTGGACCCGTTGGTTCTGTCCAGTTCAGATACGGAGTCGCCGATGTGAAGACTTGCAAACTTAAGACCGCCGGAACTGCGTAAATGTCCGGCAGCTCAAACCATATGCAGTCGAGTGACGGTTGATACACATCTCCTGGAACCCCCGTGGGCACGAACATCCATTGGAGCAAAACACTCCGAGGTATGTCGGGGTGAACTACACTAAGGACGGAGGAGTGCCAGTTCGACCCAGGTTCAGATTCAAGACAGGAAACGACACGAACCCCACGCATCGCCGTGTCAAGTGAGTTATCTTCAAGGCGCCAAAGGCTAGAACCCGCAAAATACCGTTCGTCCGGCACGTACAGCTCGCCGGACGACAATGCTTCGGTATGAATGCCGCTGGGATCCTTAAGACTAAACGAAGCGCCTGGCACATCGACGCAGTGGCTCTCGACAAACACTGGGAAGATGTCCCGACCCTCACACCGCTTCTTGGTTACTTGAATGGAGGGGCTTTCATCCCCAGGATCTCGGCTACTGGAAAAGTCCTCACCTTGCTGGTCATTTGCCTGATTGAAGGCGGCGGGGGATTCAAAGACGATTGCCAGCCCACTTCCCCTCGGCACATTGGACGGGGCAGAGTGACTCATGAAGTCCACGCCTGCATGCACAAAAATCGACCCCCCGTTAGGTGCCTGCTCCGGCATTTTTAGAGTTAAGGAAAAGCTGGCGGGATTGTCTCGGTCTATCAGTAGACCGGAAATTCTTACGTCGGTCGAGTCACCTTGGTCTTGAGTTACCTCTGAATCTATTGCAGCACCTTCGCATGCAGCCACTGGCGTACATTGTGGAACGCGCAGCAATTCAACACCTCCTGGTAGCGTGACGGTGAGAACAAAACCTCCGCTAAATGTGGTGGTTGGAAGAGAAACAGCGATGTCTACGACTTCACCCGGCACAACTGTAAGCTGAGTCGGTGTGAAAACTGGGCCGGTATATGCTACTTCGGGTGGCGGAGATGTGTCAGTGGATGCTGGCGGAGCTGTCGGTGTCTTTACCGCGTTCTGAAGTGATGCGTCGTCAGGACTGAAGTCAAGCGGTTCTTGTCCCGTGAATGCGGCAATCGCAGCCGGGTCCGCAAGCTGCCACGGCCAAGGGAACTGCTGATATCCCCACTTATCAGTAAACCCCATGGCGGCCATGGGATTGAAGTTGTTTGCCAAGGTCATGAGGGTAAGATCTCGGCGAGCCATGAACCAATCCATGTAGTGGACAAGATCTGCCTCGGTCCCCAACGTACGGGTGAGGTACAGCATTACGGACTCACTGTAACCATCTCGCAATCTACTGTTGGGGGCCACACCAAATGCAATCGGTTCATTGGAAATGTCAATTGGATCCATCTCGCCGCCTGCCCCTACGACGTAGGCAATTGACCGCTCGCGATCAAACTGGACTGAGCTACTGAATGCGCGATCCGTCGACATGCGATCCACAGCTTCAAGTAGCGTTTTACCAAAGGGCGTCAACTGATCAATAACTGCACTGTCATTGGTTACCGCAATTGGTGGTATGTACCAATCGCCATTTGCAGCCTGTCGGCAGCCAAACGCGGGAGCAGAGATTTCAACATTCAATCCGGCGCGCGAAATCACTCCCACAATCGTGGAACACGAATCGCTTGGCCCGTCACCTGCGGAACTGGAACTCATAGGTCCGAGCAGACTGCTGACCAGGATCACCAGCGTTACGATTCCGAAACGTGCGGGCCGTCGAATGGCTACCGGTGGCGTAAGATTCACAAGAGACTCCTTCACGACAAGTCGTGTTCTGAGCTTGTCGGCCGCAGGATCCGAGTCAGATGCTGATTGTGGCGATGCCGTCTTCCAATACTCAGGAGTATACCAGTGAGCAAGACATTCTCGCGGTGGTCATATCCATGCCGATTCCTTGTGCTTGCCTGGTTTAGCCTGTTGATGCCGTTGGGATCGGCGCAGGCCCAGGCGCCCAGCGTATCTCTGGAAGAGTGGATGCCGGGCGCCTTCGACCAGCCGACGTATGTCACCAATGACGGCGACGAGCGCTTGATCGTGGTCGAGCAGCCAGGCATCGTGTGGGTCGTGGCGGACGCAAACGCGCCGGACGCAGGGGCGCGGGTCTTCCTCGACCTGACCGACCGGGTAGGCTCGGACGGTTCGGAGCAGGGCCTGCTCAGCATCGCCTTCCCGCCGGAGGGCTGGGCTGCCAACGTCGTCTTTGTCTCCTACACCGACCAGAATGGCGATTCGGTCGTGAGCCGGTTCGATGTTGCCGGCGATGGCATGTCGGCTGAGCCCACCAGCGAGCAGGTCGTGCTGACGCAGGACCAGCCGTACCCGAATCATAATGGCGGGCTGATCACGTTCGGGCCGGACGGCATGCTCTACATCGGGTTCGGTGATGGTGGCTCGCAGGGCGATCCCAATGGCAACGCGCAAAACCTCACCACCTGGCTGGGAAAGATCCTCCGCATCAACGTCGATCCCGCCGGGTTCGGCGAGGAGGCGGGTTACGTCGTCCCTGTCGACAACCCGTTCGTCGGCAATCCGGATGTCGCGCCGGAGATCTGGATGTACGGGCTGCGGAACCCGTGGCGATTCGCGTTCGACCCTGAAGGGACGATGATCGCCGTGGCGGATGTCGGGCAGAGCCAGATCGAGGAAGTGACGATCCTGCCGCTGGCCGATGCGCCGGGCGCAAACCTGGGCTGGAACATCATGGAGGGTTCGACCTGCTATGCCGTGGAGGATTGCGATCCTTCAGGCCTGATATTGCCCTCGATTGAATATACCCACGATGTGGGTGGCTGCTCGATCACGGGCGGGTATTTCATTGATGGTGCGTATGTCTATGGCGATTACTGTTCGGGGTTGGTGTGGCTGGCAACGCCTGACGGCGATGGTGGCTGGAGCGCGGGCGAACCGATTGACACCGGCCTGTCGATCTCCTCATTTGGCCTCGGCGGCGATGGCACAGTCTACCTGACCGATCTCGCCAGCGGCTCGGTGTACCGAGTCGTCGTCGACTGACGTTTTCGTGACGCTGGACGAGCAATGCCGACATTGCCGGGCGAGGCGTCATGCCCTTTCGGTTCGCGCAGGTACCACGGTATGTCGTGGAACAGTTGCACGCCGAAACCGCCTTCGACCCGGCGCAGACTGTCACGCAAATAGCGTCGTCTGTGATGAGCAGCGGGTGATCGCGGTTTACAGCCTGGCCGCTGGCGCGTTCGAGCGGGAGCGGGCGTCAGCCCGGTTGAAGCGCAACGGGCCTGACCCGCTGCCGGTGTTCGTGCTGGGGCGGCTGGCGGTGGATCGGGAGTATCAGGGCCGTGGCATCGGAAAGGCGCTCATTGCGGACGCCCTCAAGAAGTCGCTGGCGGCGAGCGAGGTGATCGGCGTCCGGGCCGTGCTGGTCCACGCGCTGACGCCGGATGTAAAGCCTCTCTATTTGCGTTTTGGATTCATCGAGTCCCCAGTCGACGAGGACGCATTGCTCCTGCCGATGGAACGCATTCGCGACGCGCTCACCGGCTCATGACCGCTTCGTCTTGCGCGAGGTTCAACTGATGAAAAGCCCCCTGCCAACTGGACATCGACAGGGGGTGGCTTCGGGTTGAGGAGAACCCGCGATGTTGAAGCCGGGCCGCTGTGGTGCGAACGACCCGGCGCTGCTGATCGGGACCGGACGTCAGATCTGGTCCAGCGCCTGCTCGAGGTCGGCGATCAGGTCGCCGGCGGTCTCAAGCCCGATCGACAACCGGACATAGTCCGGCGTGGTGCCCGTCTCGGCCTGCTCGTTCTCGGTGAGCTGCGAGTGGGTGGTGGTGGCCGGATGGATGATGAGCGACTTGGCGTCGCCAATGTTGGCGAGATGCGAGAAGATTTCGACCGATTCGATCAGCTTGCGGCCCGCTTCGACCCCGCCCACGACGCCGAAGCCGAGAATGGCGCCGAAGTGGTCATGCAGCCAGTATTTGGTGGCGACATCGTAGTTCGCGCCGCCGGGAAGACCCGGATAGTTGACCCACGAGACCTTCGGATGCTCGTTCAGGAACCGGGCCACCTGCAGCGCGTTCTGGCTGTGGCGCTCCATGCGCAGTGGCAGCGTCTCCAGTCCCTGCAAAATCAGGAAGGAGTTGAACGGGCTGATGGCGGGGCCGACATCGCGCAGTCCTTGCGTGCGGACCTTGAAGGCGAAGGCGACGTTGCCCATGCCGGCGAAATCCTGGAACACCTCCCAGAAGCTCAGGCCATGGTAGCTGGGATCCGGATCCACGAATTCCTTCTGGAACCGGCCGGAACCCCAGTCGAAGGTGCCGCCGTCGACGATGACCCCGCCGATCGAGTTGCCGTGCCCGCCGATGAACTTGGTCAGCGAATGGACCACGACATCGGCGCCATGTTCGATCGGGCGGATCAGGTAGGGGGTGGGGATGGTGTTGTCGATGATCAGGGGGACACCGGCCTCGTGCGCGGCATCGGCCACGGCGCGGACATCGAGTGTCTTGAGGTCCGGGTTGCCGACCGTTTCGGAGTAGACCGCCTTGGTCTTGTCAGTGATGGCGTTTTTGACCGCTTCGGCTTCCGGCTCGACGAACTTGACGGTGATGCCGAATTTGGGCAGCGTGTAATGGAACAGGTTGTAGGTGCCGCCGTACAGGCTGGTGGTCGAGACGATCTCGTCGCCGGCGCCCGCGAGGTTCATGATCGCCAGGACTTCCGCGGACTGGCCAGACGCCGCCGCGACGGCCGCCGTGCCACCTTCGAGCGCGGCGATGCGTTGCTCCAGCACATCGGTGGTCGGGTTCATGATCCGCGTGTAGATGTTGCCCAGCGCGCGCAGCCCGAACAGGTCGGCGGCGTGATCGGTGTCATTGAAGACATACGAGGTGGTCTGGTAGATCGGCACCGCGCGGGCGCCAGTGGTCGGATCCGGCGTCTGGCCGGCGTGAAGGGCGCGAGTCTCAAAGCCAAGGGTTTTCGTCTGAACGTCGGTCACGGTGAAGTCCTTTCGATCATGAATGTCTCAGTGCGACAGGAACGATCTCGCGGTCAGGGAAACGGGTAATTGGCATCAGGGCCGGGGCTCCGGATGCGCAATCTCAATGCCCTGCCGGGCATCAGCAGCTCGCGCGCCAGGGGATGAAAGCGTCCTTGTCGACGCACCATGGTCATGAGCGCGCCTCCCGCGAATGCTCGTTTGCCTCATCCCGACCCGAGCGAACGTCATCGATGAACGGACCAACGATGGCGTTGAGTTGATCCCAGTCTTTGAGGAAGCTGTCGTGGCCGTTGGGTGATTCGATTTCCTGGTAGGTGGCGTTCGCGCCGACGCGTTGCAGGTTGGCGGTCAGCGTGCGGATGTCGTCGGGGGGGAAGAGCCAGTCGCTGGAGACGCCGATCAGCAGCATCGGCGCGCGGACCTTTTTGAGCCAGGATTCCTCGTCGCCGCCGCGGGCGACATCGTACATGTCCATCGCGCGGGTGAGATAGAGATAGCTGTTGGCGTCGAACCGGTGCACCAGCGCCTGACCGTGATAGTGCAGGTAGCCTTCGACATCGAAGGTCGGCCCGATGCCAGGATAGAGCACGGGGCGGCTGGCGAGGGTGCGACCGAACCTGGCGCTCAGGCTGTCGCGGCTGTGGTAGGTGATCATCGCCGCCATGCGGGCGATCGCCAGACCCTGGTCGGGGAAGACGTCGTGGCTGGCGTACTCCCCGTTGCGCCAGTTTGGGTCGGCCATGATCGCGCGGCGCCCGATCTCGCCGTGGAGCGCGATACCCTGCGATCCGAGCGCGGCGCTGGCGGCGATGACGCCGGATCCGCCCACGACATCGCTGTGCCGTGTCGCCCATTCCAGCGCTTGCAGCCCGCCGATGGATCCGCCGATGGCGATCACCGAGGTGATGCCGAGCACGTCGATCAGCCGGCGCTGGGCGTTGACCATGTCGCCGATGGTGACCAGCGGAAAGTGCATGGCCCATTGCTCGCCGGTTTCGGGATTGATGGATGATGGACCGGTAGTTCCCTGGCAGCCGCCAAGGACGTTGGCGCAGATCACGAATTGTTGGTCGGAGTCGATCGGGCGACCGGGGCCGATCACCGGTTCCCACCATCCGCCCTCGCCGGCGGCGTTGCTGTCGCCGGTGAGGGCATGCAGCACGATCACGGCGTTGTCACGATCCTCGTTGAGTTGTCCCCACGAGCGCCAGCCGATGGTGACTTCGTCGAGATGCCCGCCGAGCTCGAGGTCGAGCGCGCCGATCTCCGTGGTTTTCAACACGCCGTCGTCGCGGGCGGGCTGGTTCGCTCGCAGCACGCGGAGATGCGGTCGACCGTGGGACGTTGAGGTATGGGTTGTGGTGGCATCGGTGTGCTTGGTCACGGGCCACCCACTCACTTTCATTTCACGCCAGGCGGACGGTCCGCGGTGGCGGTTGGTGAGAGGGGCAGGCACATCAGCCTGTGGATGGCTCCGTTGGGTCGTCTGAAATGGACCCGGGGCTGGTCTGGACTATACAAAACACCCCATGCACGAATGCAGGGGGGCGTATCCTCGCCATCCCTTATCTCGCAGATCACTCTGCCGGAGTTGGCACCTTACGGGAACAACGTGGTTGTTCTGGCAGGCTGCCGGGCTTCACAGGGCCGATTCCCTCCACCTCTCTGGATAAGGCAACGCTCTTCGGTTGTTGAGCAACATGCTACGCGGGCCGCGCTGGTGCTGTCAAGTGCAATCTTTCACAATTTCGCGAGTTGCGAATGTTTTCGAGGATGGGGGTATCCGGATGCATCCAGAGGTATGTATCATGCGAAGATCGGAACATCATCCGTTGGTCGATACCATTGACGACGCGACACCACGCAAAGGAGATCAGGATGGACAGGATCGCGCCAACACCCCTCTTTTCGCATTCGGAATCGATCCGCACGGACTGGGTGCGGATCAGCGTGATCGCGGGCTTCATCGCCACCTTCATGATGACGGCGACGGTCACCGCTGGCTACCTCTTTGCGAACGCGGTCGGTGACGCGGATGGCGCCACGATCGCCCAATGGTTCGAGGCGTTGTCCGGCAATGAGATGGTCGACCGTGTCGGCGATTCCTTCGCGGTCGGCATGGTGCTCAACCTGATCGTTGGCCTGGTCTGGGCGCTGATCTACGGGCGGCTCGCCGAACCGGTGCTGAAGGGGCCAGGCTGGTGGCGGGGAATCCAGTTCGCGATGATCCCGTTCCTGCTGTCGATCCTGGTGTTCTTCCCGTTGATGGGCGCGGGGTTCCTGGGGATGGAACTGGATGCTGGCCCGTTGCCGGTGCTCGGCAACCTGGTGCTGCACGTGGTGTACGGCGCGGCGCTGGGGTTCTTCTTCGCGATCGAGGAAGGCGCGGGTATCTCGGACGATCACACCGAGCACGAGGCGGCGGCATCCGCCGAACGGGGCGCCGCAATCGGCGTGCTGGCCGGTGGCGTTATCGGCGCGATTGGGGGATACCTGGTGGCGCCGGGTCTGGACGACCTGGCGGGACGCGCGGTGATCACGCTGGCCGGAGTGCTGACCGGCGCGGCGATCGGGACGCTGGTTGGCTCCCTGATGGGGATGACGACCGAGGAAGATACCGCGGCGCGGGCAGATGGCAAGCGCTGAGGGCACGCAGAAGGCTGAATCCGGCGCCTGGCCGCACGTTATTACGGGTCCCGATCGATGGCCATGGTGACCACGACCGGGACCGAACGTGTTTACTGGTTGGCCGGCGGTACCCTCTAGTAGAGGATGTCGACCTGCTCGGCGCGAAGACCGCGATCGGTCTCGGCGACGCGGGCTTCAACTTCAAGACCGGTCGAAGGCTCGTCTGTGCCCATCACCGATCGGTGGAAGAAGATGCCGGTCTTGCCGCTGCCGTCCGTGGCATCAATGAAACCGAAGCCCTTCACCGCGTCGTACCGCACGATGGAGCCGGTGACGAGTGGCAGGGTCGACGGGTCGACCTGAGGACCGCGGCTTCCGCCGCCGCCGCCACCGTCGTTGGTGCGAGGTGCGGGCGGCTCCCGGTTGATCTCCGTGATACGCACGTCCTCGGCTGTCGGTCCGCGTCGGCCTTCACCGATCACGTATTCAACCTTGTCACCTTCACCCGGGATGTCGAATCCGACGGCTGACCGGTGAACGAAGAGATCCTCTCCGCCTTCGTCAGGCGCAATAAAACCGAAGCCCTTTTCCGGGCTGTACCACTTGATCGTTCCGCTTGGCATGTGTCTTTGATCTTTCCTGTGTTGACTCTTTGACGCGATCACGTGCTCGCGTCGTCGCAATGATATGCAGTATCGACAAATCCCGCATCGGCGAGTTGTGCATCTGGACACACAACCCGTTTCCTCGGGGTTTGGTGACAACCGCATACACCATTATACCGGAATCAGCCTTGTAAATGCGATTCCACTTTAATTCCTTCCAGCGCGTCGGCTGTGACGGGTCTCAACGCGATGGAAAATCGCACCGGTTCGACCGGTACGAGGTACTGCTCCAACGGTTTTGGTCCACAGATCGACGAGCCCAGACCGGCCATCCGGTGGTCGAGATGGACAATGGTTTCGCCGCGCGGCTCGAGCTCATGCGCGTGTGACGCCGCCTGGAGGTCATGGGCTGAATACGGCAGCGCGCTGACATGCATCGGCTCGTCGGCATGCGCCAGCAGCCCACAACCGTGGGCTGGCATGATCGCCACCCATCGTGTACCGCCTCGCGCTCCTGTCTCCTGCGGCGCCACGTAATCCACGGCCATCTCCGACACGGCGGCAGTCCAGGTGTTGTATGTGGCGCTGAAGCAGCGATCCGGATAGTTCTCATGCGGTCCGAGGCCACGCCAGGTGACCTGCTCGCAAGCGCCGGGGAGATGCAGCTCCAGGCCGATCCGGGGCAGGGTTTCGAGCTCGGTCAGCCATTCTCCCGGTGTCGCGTCAGTGTCGACCACGACCTCGCCGGAGCCGTGGATCGTGAACCGGGTGACGACATCGAAGGCGGGAGGCAACGCCGGTGATGCGAGCGCCGATCGGATTTCGATGGTGACGCTGCTGTCGTCTTGCGCGATCACGTCGCATTGCCGCACATGGTGGTCGAGGTGGTCGAGCCGCGCCTTCGCCCAGGCATCGAGCATGTACTTGTCGTTGTCGGTTGGCGCCCGCCAGATATCGAGTCTCGGGCCGAGCAGCATCACATCCTGACCGTTCACGGTCCAGCTGATGATGGCGCCAGCGCTTCGATCGAAGATGATCTCGCCGTGCCCGGTGGCGACGATGATGGCGAGATCACTTTCCTCGACCATGATCTCGCCTTGCGGCAGCGCCGGGATGCCGGACGATGCCGGGGGGCAGATTTCGAGCTGGCAATGGGCGACCACATGTCCCGCCGGAGCCCACGGCGTCGGAAAGGCCAGGGTGGCGACCAGGTCGAACCAGGTATCCGGTGTGTCCGCGAGATTGCCGATCACATGGATGTCCGTCTCGAGGGATTGACCCGGCGACGGATCGATCTGATCGAGCCGCCCCGCCGCGACCACCTCGCCGCCGGTGTACAGATACCAGCGCAGGTCGAGATCGGCGAGGTTCAGGTTGATGCGCCGGTTGGAGAGGCGGATCGTGCCGTTGGCAGTGTCGATGAGCTCGACGGCAATCGGCTCGTAGACCTTCTTGAGCTCGATCAGGCTGGGATGCGGCACGCGATCCGGCGAGGTGAGCCCGTCGATGCAGAATTTGCCATCGTTGGGATAGTCGCCGAAATCGCCGCCATAGGCGAAGTATTCCTTGCCATCGTCGGTGAACTGGCGGATGCCGTGATCCGACCATTCCCAGACGCAACCGCCGATCAGCCGGTTCGAATTACGGATCGCCTCCCAGTACTCCTTCAGGCTGCCCGGACCGTTGCCCATCGCGTGCGCGTATTCACACAGGAAATAGGGTTTGGGATCGTTCTTTTGTCCCTGCCGAATTATTTCCTCGACCGTTGGGTACATGGTGCTGAGCATGTCCGTGGCATCGGATGGAGATTCGCGGTCGAGCTGTGTTTCGAAATGGATCGGGCGGGAGGGATCGGTCTCCTTCAACCACGCGTACATCGCGTCCTGGTTGCGCCCGTAGCCAGATTCGTTGCCAAGCGACCAGATGATGATCGACGGATGGTTCTTGTCGCGCTGGTACATGCGCTCCAGCCGGTCCATGTACGCCGCTTGCCAGCCGGGATCGTCGGACAGGCGCGACCAGTCGCCGATGCGGGCGAAGCCGTGCGTTTCCAGGTCGGTTTCATCGATGACGAAGAGGCCGTAGCGATCGCACAGCTCGTAGAAACGGGTGTCGTTGGGATAGTGGGAGGCGCGGACCGTGTTGATGTTGTGCTGCTTCATCAGCCGGACGTCGCGCTCCATTGCCTCGAACGGCACGGCATAGCCGAAATCGGGATGGTCGTCATGGCGATTGACGCCCTGGATCTTGACCGGGACGCCACTGACCCAGAGCTGCTGGTCGCGAATCTCGATCTCACGAAACCCGACAGTTTGGCGCTGCACTTCCCGCACATTGCCGCTGGCATCGAGATGTCGCACGAGCAGGGTGTAGCAAGCCGGAGTATCAGGCGTCCAGTGACGCACCTGATCCAGCCGGATGGTTCCTTTGCGCTCGGTCCCTTTTCCCTTGACCTTCGCTTCTCCCGCCGGATCGCCCCAGAGGTCGAGCAGTGCTGCTTCGACGGTGGCCTTGCCATCATCCCTGTTGAGGGTGACGTCGATATCGAGCTTCGCCGAGAGCCGGTATTTGCCGAAGGTGGTGCGAGCGGCGATGTCCTGGATATGCGTCTCCGGCAGCGCCATCAGCCAGACGTCGCGAAAGATGCCGTTGAGGCGCCACATGTCCTGGTCTTCAAGGTAGCTGGCGTCGGACCACTGATGCACCTGGACAGCGAGGGTGTTGTCGCCCGGCTCGACCAGGTCGGTGATATCGAACTCGGCGGGCATGTGGCTGCCCTTGGAGAAGCCGACCTCGTGCCCGTTGAGCCAGACGGTGAAGGCGGAGCACACGCCATCGAAGGTGATGCGGATGCGTCGACCGTCCCACCGGTCGGGGGTGGTGAAGCTGTGGCGAAAGCACCCGAGGGGGTGCTCCGGCACGAACGGCGGATCGACCGGGAACGGATAGTTGACATTGGTGTAGGTGGGCGTGCCATAACCGTGCATCTGCCAGCAGGATGGCACCGGCAGGATATCCCAGCCGGAATCGTCGGCGTCCGGATCGGTGGCGTCGACGGGGATCAGCGCTTCGGATCCGGCGTAATGAAACAACCATTCGCCGTTGAGCGACTGGTACCAGGGCGAGCGTGTACGGTCCCCGGCGAGGGCAGTGGTGTCGTCGGCGTAAGGGATCAGGAGTGGACGAGCCGGCTCCCGGTTGCGATGGGTGATCGCGGGATCCTGCCAGTCGGCGAGAGCCGGGGTCGAAGGCATGGAGGTTGTATGGTCCTTTCATGATCGAGCGGCGACATCGTGAAGCATCCGCGCTCGGCGTCAGGGGCATTGTAGCCAGTTTGCGATTTCGTGGGGTGCGCCACGACACATTTGGGTGGGAAGTGGCGGCAGGATTCCCGCCAATTGCCGTGGAGGATGCTGGACGCGCGGAAATGTTTAGCGAAGGGAGTTGCGCAGGTAGGTCATGCGGCTCAGGATGCGGCCCCGATCCGGTGGAGCGTCGGACATCAGCAAGGTGACCGCCAGGCCGTCCATGGCCCACACCATCAGCCGGGCCGCGTCCTCCGAGCCAACGTGCGGCGTCAGGATGCGGGCGCATTCGTCGTCCCAGCGGCGCGCGATCGGGCGGAGCGCCGAAACCCGGATCGCTTCCAGGTACAATTCGCGCTCGGCGACGTTGTGATCGTGCCAGGTGGTGACCATCTCGATGGTGAGGTCGGTGAGCCAGGTGGCGATATCCGTGTCGCCGGTCATGCGTTCTGCCCAGGCGCGCATCAGGTCGAGATTGCGGTCGGCGGCGAGCTCGAGTCCGGCGGTCATGAGGTCGTCGAGCGTGGCGAAGTGGTAGGTGGTCGAGCCCAGGGGAACCTCGGCGGCATCCGCCACCCGGCGGTGGGTGAGCCCCCGGAGTCCGAATTCCGCCACGACATCGACCACCGCCCTGGCGATGAGCTGGCGTCGCTCGATCCCCCGTGCGACGCGGCCGTCGATGCCTGTGGGCGGCGTCATCAATGCCCGCCCTGCAAGTTCACGAGGACAACCCCGCCGATGATCAGCGTCAGGCCGAGCGTTTTGGCGACACTCCCCGGCTCCCCGAAGGCGAAGATGCCGATCACGGCGATGATTGCCGTGCCGATGCCCGCCCACACCGCGTAGGCGACACCGAGGTCGATGGTGCGCAGCGCCCGCGACATCATCGCGAAGGCGAAGACGTAGCCGGTGACAGTGACCAGGGAGGGAACAAGGTTCGTGAATCCGTTCGAAAAGCGTAAGGCGGTCGTCGCGCCGATCTCGGCGGCGATGGCCAGCCCCAACAAGAACCAACCCATGGCGATCATCTCCGTGCGCGACTACTGAACCTGTACAAACGTACACATTCATCTACATGGACAAATGTACAGGTTGTTTGGGGCGGTGTCAAGCGGTGTTTGTGCCGATCAGTCGCATGCACTGAAATGCGGTCAATCCATAGATCCGCACCGCAGCCCGGATCTTTCGTATCGTCGTTCTGAGGGCAGGTCTACGAGATGGCGCCGCCGTGGCGTGCTCCCTCGTTGTCGATCAGACGACCTCTTCCTTCACCTGCCTTGGAGCCGCGTCGATCGGGCCCACGCGGTTACCGGCGGACTTGGGCAGTGTGAAGCGGAATGTCGTGCCCTTGCCGATCTCGCTTTCCACGGTGATCCGACCACCCTGCGCCTGCACCAGCTGCTGCACGATATGCAGACCCAGTCCGCTGCCATCGCGATTGCGCCGGGCGCGCTCGACCTGGTAGTACCGGGCGAAAATCTCTTCGAGCTTGTCAGGCGGAATGCCGACACCCGTGTCGCTCACCGAAATCTCGATCTCATCGTCGCGTACCCCCGCCTGCACCACCACGAGACCACCCTCAGGCGTATGACGCAGCGCGTTGAACAGCAGGTTATGGATGATCTGGCGCAATCGGCCGGGATCGCAAAAAGCGTGTGGCAAGTCGGGCGAGATGATGTTTTCCATCGACACTTTTCGCTGGTTCCAGGCCATGCGCTTGAGTCCGGTCACGTTCTCTTCCGCGACACCGTAGACGCACACCGGCTGCAGGTCGAGCCGGAGCTTGGCCTCCTCCAGGCGACCGAGGGTGGAAAGATCATCGATCAGGCGGGAGAGATTGTGCGCTTCGAGATGCACGAGCTCGACCGCCTGATGCGCTTCTTCGCGTGTCTTGCATTTGTTGTCCTGCAACCGTTCCACCGTGCCCTGGATGATGGCCACTGGTGTCCGCAGCTCGTGGGCGACATTCGACAGGAAGACGCGACGCTCGCGGTCGCTGGTTTCGATCCGGCCTCCCATTTCATTGAACCGCTCCGCGAGCCGGCCGATCTCGTCTCGCTTGGCGATGCGGATACGGGTGTGAAGGTCGCCATCGGCGAAGGCATCGGAGAGGTGCGCCAGTTTTTCGAGACGCCGGGACATGCCGCGTGATTGAAGGTAAGCGAAGGGGAGCGCCACCAGGATCGCCGGAACGATGTAAATCCACGAGGTCGTGAGGACGGAGAGCGCCGTGTCCCGCAGGATATCGGATCGTGCCTGGCTGTAGATCTCTGGAAGCGGATAGCCCTTGAACACGAGGTAGGCGTCGATCCCGCCGCCGGGATTGAACACCGGGGCGGCGGCGGCGGTGATGTTGCTGTTCACCCGCACGGTGTAGGCGATGCCGGACCAGTTGTCGGGTTCTCCTTCGAGGTCGATCGACGACGAGGCGGCGTTGCGCACCGCGGGTGCGGAAATGCCTGACAGCGGCTCACCGACGGCGCCAAGCGCGGGATTGGTGGTGGCGAGAATGACACCGTCAGGGGCGACGATCAGAGCCTCGTCGGGCAAGCCGAAGGCGGCTGGCGTTGTGCCGCTGGAGCTCGGATCGACCGACGCTTTGTATCCTGGCACCTCATTGTTGATGATCATCGTCAGTTGTCGGTCGAGCTCGGCGCGTGCCTTCGGCGTGTCCAGCGATCCATGCTCGGCGATGATCCCGCTGGTATCGAGCCAGAGCGCCTGGCCCCGGACACGTTCGCCGAGAAAGAAATCCTGCGAAGCGTCATCCAGCCCGATCACGGTGCGACCGGGCAGCCAGCCGACGATGACGGCTACCACGACCAGGTTGAGCAGCAGCAGGGTGATCAGCACGACGGCCGCATGGCTCGCGATCAGCTGGATCAGGGTGCGTTGCCGGTAGAGCCGGAACGGTGTCGTGATGATATGGAAAAGGCCAGCGTGAATTCGGCGAAGAGCGTTCATCATGCGTCCGATGGGGGCCGCTCGTATTTGTAGCCCACACCCCAGAGGGTTGAGATACGATCGGCCACGCTGCCCGAGCCGCCGAGCTTGCGGCGGAGGCGCTGGATGTGCGTATCGATGGTGCGTTCGAATCCACCATAATCGTCTCCCCACAGCCGCGTAAGCAGATAGTCGCGACTGAACACGCGGTCGGGGTTGGAGGAGAGCAGGTAGAGGAGGTCGAACTCGCGGGCGGTGAGCACGATTTCTTCGCCGCTGATATGGACTTCCCGGCTGACGGGGTCGACCACAAGCCCGGCGTCGTCGATCGGCGTGACCGAGTCGTCACTGGTGCGCGAGCGTGATTCCATCATCTCCACGCGCCGGAGGATAGCGCTGATCCGCGCCTGGAGCTCGCGCAGTGACACCGGTTTGGTGACGTAGTCGTCTGCGCCCAGCTCCAGTCCCAGGACCTTGTCGATTTCGGTTGATTTCGCGGTGAGCATCACGATCGGGATAATGCGTTCCTGGCGGACGCGGCGACAGATGGTCAGGCCGTCGACACCGGGCAGCATCAGATCCAGCACGATCATGTCCGGCTCGACCATGCTCGTGTTCATGAGGCGGTCCAGAGCCAGCTGGCCATGATTGAAGACCTCGGTCGTGTGGCCGTCCTCTCTCAACGTGCGGGCGATGAGATAGGCAAGATCCTTTTCATCTTCTACAACGACTATGTGCGCCACAGATCGACACATCCTTCTATATTAATCAACACCAGGCACCGCAAGCGTCAAGCGCCACAGGCGATCACGGCGGCGTGTCGCGTTCAGTGTACAGAGTCAGGCGACCAAAATCGCGTGTTCGGGATGCCAGGGATGCCAGGAAGAGGAGGGGACGGAGGCGCCACCTTTGGGATGGCTGGTTGGTTCGCCTCCGTCAGGGAGGGATGAGGCGTCGCGATTCGGGAGCATCCGGAGAGGAGATTCCGTTTGATGTGATGCGTCACCGTTGACCGCGACATTCACAGTATTGCCGGGAAATGGGGCGAAACCGTGACTGAACTGTCACAGAACTGTGTCGATTTGCGAGACCAGTTTGATCGACTTAACGTGACGCGTTCCTTGACGTGCGCAACGACGCCGCCCGATCCCTGGCCACGCGCTCCGGATGCAACCGGTGCCCTGGCTCGTGCGTATACATCGATGAACGGGGCCAAAGGCGATCATGTGCGATCGCGCCTTCGTGCGAGGCAGCGAGCGGATCGTGATCGCAAGGTGGCGGAACGTTAGCCGGAAATATTTCAGCCAACCGGACCGGCATTTCGGTTGGGCCAGATGGTATTCTTGTCAGCGACAATGTGTCCGAACGCGTGACGCAATCGATCCGATTTCCAGGGGCGGGTTCCCGATCACAGCCATCACCGTTTTTCGAACCGAAAGGGGTTCCGGACTGGCAGCGCGATCATCATGTGGATCGTTGCCAGCTTTTTGTGTCATCGGGCTGGCGTCACGGCGCTCTGTATCAGGGTTGGGCGAGGATTGAAACATGGTTCAGCAGACAGCGACAGAGGGTATGGGGGCCGGTCAGGAGACCGACCGGGGCTGGCGGCGCCGGATCGTGGGGACGGTTCGGGATTTCGTCATTCCGGGCGAGAACGCTGGCGTGACCCGTGCCGCGCATCGGGAATCAGGCACAACCAGTGGATCGCGCGCGCTTTTCATGACACGACTGGCCCGGTTGTTGCCGCGGCTGGTGCTGATCGGGGCGGTGGGGCTGCTGGCCTTCGCGATGCTGCTGTTCGCGTTCCGGGCGCTGTATGCCGGCAAGGTCTATCCGGCGGTGGCGGTGGGCGA
>Ga0209176_10000107_pt1 | contig 22515 bp, 12 predicted proteins | sample NGEPer11B_FD_184511 | JGI IMG/M metagenome (GOLD analysis project Ga0209176, IMG submission 184511) | Arctic peat soil microbial communities from the Barrow Environmental Observatory site, Barrow, Alaska, USA - NGEE Permafrost305-11B... | ecosystem: Environmental > Terrestrial > Soil > Wetlands...
GGTGAATGTTGAGGAATTCCGGATCCGGTCCGGAGGGAAGCTCCGCCACAATCTGCCGCGTGCCGACGTCGAGCACTTGGACGGCGTTGGAGTCGCTGGCGCAGATAAGGACCGTCTTGTCGTCCTTCGACAGCATGATGCCGCGCGGGCGCTGGCCCACGGGGATCGTGGTCAGGACCTGAAGTGTGTCGCTGTCGATGACCGTGAGCGAGTTCCCTTTCTCATTGGAGACATAGACGGTGTAGGCCTGGGCCGGCGAGGTGACCCAGACTGATCCCATGACCCCGACCAAGGCAATGACCCCGACCAAGGCGGCTGCAAATCGCAGTGCTCTCACGTCTTCCTCCCGGCGTTCTTGTTGGCGCGCGGCAACGCGCTCGTCTTGTTATTCAAACTTGCATTTACTTTCCGGCGCGTCGATCCCAAGCGTGTCGACCTCTTCATGCTCGTGCAGAAAGCCTTGTTGCGGCGAGGTCGACACCGGCAATTCCGGGCCGGCGATGATGATCGGTTGACGGAGCTGGCCGTCCCATTTGCGGAACGTGACCTTCTGGCCTTTGAACGCGGCGAGGTCGAACTTGTCGCCGCGAATGTAGGCGTTGATCGGCGCGTAATCCCCGGACTTGGTCCGCGATGCCGCTTCGCCGACAGCCCGCACCGCGATCCAAGCCTGATGATCCAAGGGCAACATGAAGCGGTGGGCGAAGCGTTGAAATCTGTTCTGCATCTGCGTCGCGCCCCATTGCTCATGCGCGGGGTGCCAGCTCATGGCCTTAAGCCCGGACGTGCCGGCAACGGGACGCGGGTCCCACGTGCGAAACGGAAGATATGGGCCGAAGATCCCCCGGCGGTCGGCGACAATCAGGACGTCATGGGACGGCGCGCCTTGGGTGAAGACCGGCATCTGCAGCTGGATCAATTGCTGGCCGGTGTCGGAGCGGCGCGCTTGCTGCGTCGCCTTGTATTCGCGTTCCTCCACGATTGTCGCGCCGAAACGTTTCGCCGATCGGCGCACCGCCTCGAGATAGTCCTCGTCCTCGGGGTAGGTGCCTTTCGCCACCAGCCAACGTTGCCATTTCTTCCAAACGAGGTACTGGGCCAGCGCGTCGGCCAGCATGGCGAGATCGGGCGCCGTGTGCAGCACATTGGCGCGACAGTTTTCCTGGCGGAGGCTCACCTCGGGCGCGCTCACGTTGAACAAGAGCACGTCCCGGCCTTTGACGGAGTCCGATAGCTTCAACAGGATCTCAGCCGGCGCGTCGACGAGCACGAAGTGGTGCCCGCCCTCGACCAGTGCCTTGAGCGCGGCAACGGCGTCGCCATCCACCGGGACACGCGCCACCTCGAGCGTGAAGCGCTGGTTGGTGAATTTGCCCGTTGTGTTGTTGTCCTTGAGCGCGATCTCGGCGCCCGCGATGCCGAGGTCGTCCGGCTTCACGTTCAGCCGCGACAGGGGAATGAGCTCGTTGACCTCCTGCTTGAGGTAACCGATCGGGACCAAAGTGGGCTTGGCAGGTGCGCTCTGCGGAGACGCGGGCGCGCCGTTTTCCGCCGAAATTGCGGGCAAGGCGCCGGAGACCAAAAAGCCCAGGAATCCAGCCACGAGCAGACCCGTCGAGGAAGTCCTGCATATGAGAGACCTCCGCCGCGCCGATCGTGGGAGACGTGCAGGAACTCGGAACGCCATACGATAACCTACTGACATACAAGGGTCTGAAGCGAATTTGGACGCGCTGGGAAGTGTACCCTCTCCAAGTCCAGAAGCGTAGCAACTCGCACGGGAATGATCGGCAGAAATTGCTGCCCGCCAGAAACAGGTAGTGCCAACACAAGCAAGGGTTTGTTGACAAATTCCCGGGCGGCACCCAACCTCAAAGGTGCGAACCCGTCTGGAGCTGCCGGTCAACACGGCCGGCTGAATGGGTGCACGCCCAATGGAGGAAAACATGGGGAGCTGTAGAACAGCCGCCACAATTTTTGGCGCGCTAGCGTTGAGCCTTGCCGGATCGACTCTGGCATTGGCTGGAGCTGAAACCGAAACCGTCGCAACGACAATGACCAGAGAAGCGCCTGTGCCATCCGTGACACAGGACATGCTCAGTGGCGCGGCGACAGACACGAAGAACAATCTTCACACCAATCTGAACTACGAGCAGACCCGCTACTACCAGGGCAAGCAGATCAACAAGTCCAACGTCAGCGGACTTCGTCCGGCGTGGATTTTCCAAACCGAGGTGAAGGAGTCGCTGGAGACAACGCCGATCGTGGTCGACGGTGTGATGTACGTCACCACGTCGTTCAACCATGTCTACGCAATCGATGCGAAGACCGGCGAGCAGTTCTGGCACTACAAGCACAAGATGGGGCCCGTCACGACCTATTGCTGCGGTCCCAACAATCGCGGCGTCGCCATCCATAACGACAAGGTCTATATGGGCACGCTCGACGCCAAACTCGTCGCGCTGGACGCCAAGACCGGGAGCCTGATCTGGGAGACCCAGATTGCAGATCCCGAGCTCGGCTACTCGGAGACGATGGCGCCGACGGCCGTGGACGGGAAGATCCTGATCGGCACCAATGGTGGTGAGTATGGTATCCGCGGCTTCGTCCGCGCCTACGACGCCGAGACAGGCAAGCAAGTGTGGAACTTCCATACGACGCCCGAGGATTCGACCGGCGTGTGGGCGACCCACGACGCCACCGGCAAGGACATGCACCGCGACATCGCGGCCGAGAAGGCGGCGCTCAAGAAGCTGGGCGACCCCTACAAGACCCTCGGCGGCGGCGTGTGGCAGAATCCGGCTGTCGACCTCGAGAACAAGCGCATTTACTTCGTCGTCGGCAACCCATCGCCCGACCTCGACGGCTCGATCCGTCCGGGTGACAACCTCTACACGGACTCTCTCGTGTCGGTGGACCTGGAGACGGGCAAGTATGTCTGTCACTTCCAGTACATCGCCCACGACGTGTGGGATTTGGACTCGGTCAGCCCGCCGATCCTGGTCGATGTGAAGGATAAGGACGGCAAGACGGTCCCCGGCGTGATCCACGCCGGCAAGAGCGGTAACGTCTATGTCCACAATCGCGACGACTGCAGCCTCATCCGCTTCTCCGAGGCGATGGTCGATCAAACGGGTATGTGGACCCTGCCGACGCCAGAAGGCGCCAAGATGCTGCCTGGCGCCAACGGTGGCGTTGAGTGGTCGGTGATGGCCGTCAATCCGGACCTGAACCTGACCTATGCGGTCAATCTGCATCAGCCGATGACCTATCATGTCGAAAGCTCGCCCTATCCGGGCGGCAAGCTCTGGCTCGGCGGCGCCTTCAAGGTGATCCCGGATTCCGAGCAGTTCGGCAATGTCACCGCCGTCGACTACAACACCGGCAAGATCAAGTGGCAGAAGAAGACGCCGCTGCCGATGATGGGCGGCGCGCTGGCCACGGCCGGCGGGCTGGTGTTCACGGGTGAAGGCGATGGCTGGTTCAGGGCCTATGACGCGGAGAACGGCGACGTGCTGTGGTCGTTCCATGCGGGCGCGGGCGTCAATGCGCCGCCTGCTGCCTATGCCGTGGACGGCAAGGAGTACATTGTGGTCGGTGCGGGCGGTAACACCCAGATCGACTTCAAGCGCGGAAACAACATCATTGCCTTTACGGCTGACTGATCGCGTTTCCGTTTAGGAAGAATGAGAGGACGGGGCATGATGGTGCCCCGTCCTTTTCCATGTCTACCCTCGCGGGGAGAAATAAGAATGTCTCGGATTTTAGACTGGGCTTTGACTGCCATGCTTTTCGAGTCCGCCCTCATCATGGGGGGCGGCGCCATTGCCGCCGAGGATATCGAACAGAAGGCGCAACTCTGCGCCACCTGTCACGGTGCCGACGGCGTGCCGATCAACAAGACGACGCCTGTGATCTGGGGTCAGGACGAGGGCTATATCTATTTGCAGCTGCGCGATTTCCAGAAGGGCACGCGCAAGAACGCGCTGATGGAGCCCATTGTCGCGCAGCTTGAGAGGCAGGACATGTACGACCTTGCGGCCTACTTCACAAAAAAGAAGTGGCCCAATCTCGGTCAGCCGTCGGCAGCGTCAGAGGTCGCTGTGAAGGCGGACTCAGCTGCAAGCTCAATCGGTTGCCGGGGCTGTCATCTCGAGCATTTCCAAGGCGACGGCACGACGGCCCGGCTTGCGGGTCAGTGGCAGGAATATCTCCTGAGCCAGATGTTGGCGTTTCGCGACGGCTCGCGTGGCAACAACCCGGGCATGTCGGATTTGATGAAGGCGACCCCGGAGGATGATTTCGAGCCGCTCTCGAAGTACCTGGCGGGTCTGCAGATCGATCAATATCTCGGCCACGGCCGCTAGAGGCTAACGCGCCGCAAGCTTCTCGCGCAGCGTCGTCAGTGAGGTGAGGTCGGCGGCGGACTTGCCTTGGTCGTCGCGCAAGGTCTTGTCGGCGCCGCGCGCGAGCAGAAGGTCGGCCGCGGCGGCATGGTTCAGCTCGGCTGCGATCATCAGCGCGGTGCGGCCACGGTTATCGCGATCGTCGATCTTTGCGCCGCGTTCCAGAAGCAACTTCATCACGTTCGTGATGTCCAGGACGCCGGCTTCGCTGGAATGACCGGCGGCCCACATCAGAACCGTAAGCTCATTACCGTAGCGGGCATTGACGTCGACCCCTTGATCGAGAAGGAGGCGCGTGACGCCGGGAAAGCCGCGGCCTGCGGCATAGACGATGGCTGTCTTCTTGGTGTCGTCGATGCGGTTCGGATCCGCGCCCTTGCCGATCAGAAAGGATACGATGGGCTCGCTGCCCATATAGGCGCCCGCCGAGAGCGGGGTGATGCCGCTGCGGCCGGGAAGATCGATCTCCGCACCGCGGGCCACGAGGAGTTCCACGATGTCGAGGCGTCCCGCCTCCGCCGCTTTGTAGAGCGCAGCCGAGCCGTCAAGGTTGCGCGCATCGATCGGCGCGCCCTGGTCCAGGTAAAGGGTCACGAGTTCGGCCTGGCCGGAGGCGGCTGCGTGCGACAGAGGCTTCGACCCGAAGCGGTCCCGTGCTTCCAGCGAAGCGCCGTCTTTTAGGGCCTGGCGTGCGAGCTCCTGGCAGCCTTTGTCGGTGGCCGAGAACAACGCGGCGTTGACCTCGACCGTGCTGGCGCCTCGCGCAATCTGCGCGTAGTGCTGTTCGAGGTTTTGGCAGGCTCTCCGGCTCGCGGCGAGCGTGACATCAGACCACAGCAGCGCACAGGGCAACGCCAGCCCGAGCGAAACGCGAACGAGAGATACTCTATCCGGCTTGATGCGCATGCTGTCCCTCCTGCGGTCCCATCACGCCGTCTCGGGGGCTTTGTGATCCTTCTCGTAGGTCTCGTAGATGATGACCGGGATCTGCAAATCGCCGAGATGGCTCTCGATAAGCGGCTCGACCTCGCTCCATTCGAGGCCGCCGACGCCTGTGGCCAATTTGGGCAGGGCGATGGAAGAGATGTCTTCCTCGTCGAGGATGTTGCGCAACGCTTTCAGCGCGTGCCCGACATTGTGTGCCGTTGCCTTGCCGGGATGGGCCTTGTTGTCGGGCGCCGGCTCTTGGGTCATCAGATTGATGATGACCCGCTCCGGTCCGGCCCAGAGCCACGCGTGCCCAGGCTTCGGATTCTCCTGGTGGCAATAGTGGCGGAAGTCCTTCGCCATCGCAGGGTGACGTTCGCGCAAAGCCAGGGCGAGCCCTTGGTTGAAATGATCGTGAGGGGCAACGCCGTGGGCGATGGCCTGCGCATCACTCAAGAGAATGTCACCGTGAACCTTGATAATCACTATCCCACCTCATCCAATGAACTCAGGAACCTTGAACTCAGGAACCTTGGAACCTGAGGCCGATCGGCCGGGTCTACTTTGATCTATCACAAGGGGCGCGCTCTTGGCGGACGGCGATCGCGCCCACGCCATCCTTGCGCAGGGCCTTTAGAGCGCTGGAGCCGACACTCACAGGTCTAGTGCTCGCGCAGGTCTAGTGCTCGCTGTCCCACTTGGAGATTGCATCGACCTGCATCTGATGGAAGCTGCCGTCGGTCGTCAGTTTCGTGACGCCTTCGCTGAACTTCGACGCCAACGCGGCGCAAGGCGATTTCTGCGAGAAGGCGATGAACATCTCGGCCGAGAGCAGAGCGGGCTCCAGCGCTTCGACCTTGTCCTCGATCCCCAGGACCGACAGTGTGGCATCACCAGGATAGTAACCGGCGATCACATAATCGACCTTGCCGGCGACAAGATCCTGGAGGGCATCGTCGATGCCGTCGGTGCGGGTGACGTCAAGCTTGTCCTTGATGAAGGTATCGAGCTTGGTGCCATAGCTCTCACCTTTGTTGGTGGCGCCCTTCTTGCCGATCAGGTCGTCCTGCCCTTTGAAGTCGAAGGTCTTGTCCTTGGCGACGAAGACGACGACGGGATCGAAAATGAAGGCCGGCTGGACGAAATCGAGATATTTGGCGCGCTCGTCGTTGTAGTAGACGCCGACGATCATGTCGGCCTTGCCGTCGCGTGCGGCGGCCTGCGCGTCGGACCACGTCCCCATGAATTTCGACTCGAGAGGAATGTCGAGATCCTTGGCAATAGCCTCGACGAGTGCCGGCGCGGCGCCGGCAATGCTGTCGCCATCCTTGAAGGCAATTGTCGGATATTGAGGATGGCCGGTCGAAACGATCTTGGTGCAGGTGTCCGCGGCATGGGCCGCGTTGACCGAAAATGTCAGGGCAACAAGCACGCTCAAGCAGAGAATTCTATTCATCATCTGGATCCTTGTTCCCGGTCGAGCCGACCGCGAAATGTGATGTGGTGTTCCCGCGAGGAGCAATTGGTGACGAGGAGATCGAACGGTCTACCGCCCCACCTGCGCCTTGACCTTATCCACTTCGGCTTGTGAGACCTTGCCGGCCTTGACCAGCGCCTGCACGCAGGCCGGCGACAGGCTTGGGCCCGCCTTGCGCATGCACAGATTAAGGCCGCTGGAGTTCAGGCCCCAGTCGCCGCAGAATTTCTTGTAGTCGTTCACGCAGTAGGTCTGCATGTCCTTGGTTACGGTTCCTGCTTGCGCCCAAGCCGCCGACGGCGCCACGCAGGCAAGGCCGGTGAGCAAGGCAAGAGCGATAGGTGGTCTTGAGCGATCAGTCATTGTGCTGCGGCCCCCTTGGCTGGCACTTTACTACTATCCTTGGAACCCGAATTTGCGGCGCCGCGATGACGGACGGAAACAAAAGCATGAAATCTGGCGGTGGAGGCAGTCATCGGCGAACCTGTCTCCGCGCCGAGTTCCCTGTTTCACGGGAAAATACAGGAAGTTTTGGCTCTTTGGCCCATAGACGGCACGTCGCCCTCTTATGCACCAGCAAAATCAATGTGTTGGCTCTGAATTCCCTAGGAATCGGAACAGAGTATTTCGCTGACTGAGCAGGGATTGCACGTAGCCCAACAGGGAGGGAAGGCATCCAGATCCAGCCTCCTCATTAGTACCTATTGAGTAGATTTAACACCAAGCATCTTCTCTCCAACCTTGTCGTTGAGGCGTGTTGTAGCCTGGCGGACACTACCGCCCCCGTTACCCCAGGCTCGGACATGCTGTGGCCGGCGTTCTCTACGTAGTGAAGCTGCGCGTTGTCCCCCACCGACCTGCTAATGCATGAGCCGTCTGTGGTCGACAGAGCAGGTCGTATCGTCCTTGAACGATGATGCCATCGAAGGAGATCCACTCAAGTGACCTGCTCCCGTGTTCCGACGACTCCCTTTCCAGATCAGCAGCCGGGTACGTCGGGCCTACGTAAGAAGGTCGAGACCTTCCGTCAGCCCCGCTACTTGGAGAACTTCATCCAGGCAATCTTCGACTCTATCGACGAGCATAGCGGAGCATCGCTGGTTTTGGGCGGCGACGGCCGGTTCCTGAACGCGCAGGCGATCCAGACCATCATACGCATGGCGGCCGCGAACCGCTTCGGTCGGATTGTAGTAGGGCAGGGCGGCATCCTGTCAACGCCGGCAGCCTCCTGCATCATTAGGAAGCGGCGTGCCTGCGGCGGCATTATTTTATCAGCGAGCCACAATCCCGGCGGGCCGGACGGGGATTTCGGAATCAAGTTCAATGCGAGCAATGGCGGCCCAGCGCCGGAAAGCGTCACCGACAAAATTTATCGCCGCTCTCGGGAGATCGATGCGTTCTCGATTATCGAGGCACCTGATATCGATCTCGGAAGATTGGGCGACACGCGAGTCGGTGACGCAGTGGTCGAGGTGATCGATCCGGTGGCGGACTATGCCGCACTGATGGAGGAACTTTTCGACTTCGAGCAGATCGCCGCGTTGTTCGCTTCGGGGTTCCTCATGCGCTTCGATGCGATGAGCGCGGTCACCGGCCCCTATGCCCGTACCATCCTTGAGGATCGGCTCGGCGCGCCGGAAGGCACGGTCGTGAATGCCGAGCCCCTGCCGGATTTCGGGGGACGGCATCCGGATCCGAACCCAGTTCACGCGCGCGACCTCATCGTACTAATGCAGCGTTCCGGCGATTACGGGCTTGCGGCGGCGTCAGACGGCGATGGTGACCGGAACATGATCGTGGCGCCAGGAATGTTCGTCTCACCGAGTGATAGCCTAGCCATCCTGGCAGCGAACGCGCACCTGGCCCCCGGCTATGCTAGGGGCCTAGTTGGTGTGGCGCGCTCAATGCCGACGAGCCGTGCTGTTGACCGGGTCGCGGAGGCTCTTGGAATTCCTTGCTATGAGACCCCGACAGGCTGGAAATTCTTCAGCAACCTACTCGATGCAGGACGCATTACGCTCTGCGGCGAGGAAAGCGCCGGAACTGGCTCCGACCATGTGCGGGAGAAGGACGGGCTCTGGGCAGTACTCCTCTGGCTCAACGTGATCGCGGTGCTTGGCGCGCCCGCCAATCAGATCGTCCGCGACCATTGGAGGCGGTTCGGCCGCCACTATTATGCAAGGCACGATTACGAAGGGCTCGAGCAAGAAGCCGCCGGCAATCTGATACAGCGACTACGCGAAAGACTGATATTGCTTCTGGGCAAGCGGTTCGGCGATCTGACTGTAGAGCACTGTGATGACTTTGCTTATACCGATCCGGTGGATGGGACCGTCCTGTCGAGGCAAGGTATCCGAATCTTCTTCCGCGAGGAGGCTCGCGCGGTCATCCGGCTCTCCGGTACCGGCACGAGCGGCGCAACCCTGCGGCTCTATCTGGAGCGCTTCGAGTCCGATCCGCAAGCACAGGGACACAGCACAAACCAAGTGCTGTCGCCGGTTGCGCGCGCCGCAGACGAGATCGCGGAGATCGCCACCCGCACGGGGTTGATTGAGCCGACTGTCATAGCATAAGTCCGAGGGTGAGCACCGCTTGACTCCGGACGGTGAAGCGCCCCGGAGCCTGGAGCTGGAGTAGAGGTCCCAAAGCTCGCGGCGGCGTCATCCCAGAGGGTGGAACCTCAAGACCAGGTAGATCGTTAAGCTTCAAACTAGGACGCGGCTTGAGCGCCTTGCGCATCCCGGTTGACGTGAATCAAAGCCGCCAATCCACCGCAATGCTATGGTACCAGCTTCCGTTTGATCGCAGCAGAGCGATGTCCCCTTCCCTTACAGGCCAGTTCGCGGGGATCCATGATCACTTTTAACGTTGTCAAAGAGCAGCACGGGTGGGCCATCCGGATGGGTGAGCGCATGGTGATGCCCTTCCGGTCGAGAGACTTGGCGGTCCGCGAGGCGACCTGCCTCGCCGACGCCATTCGTTGCCACGGCGAGTGCACGGAAGTGATTGTCGAAAGCGCCGAGCCGAACGAGCCGGCCAGAGGGATCAAGGGATCGAACTCGCTTAGTGGTGACTCAGCGGCGCCCTGGGCGGCTGCAGTGACATGAGCGACCTGCAGGCCCGCTGAAAAGGGGCCGCGAGACCATGCTTCTCGAGACGGATGCTTTCGCGCGCTGGCGCAGATTTCGCCAGAGCGCGGAGATGACTCCGCCGCTCATCCGCCTTCTCGGGGGCCCCCGCCGGAGCCCGGTATGGGACGAAGGCGCCCCCATACGGGCTGAGTTCTTCAGCGTCGAACGCCTGGAAGAACACGCACGCAGCCTCGCCGCCGCTCAGACGGTCACGCCCGGCGAGGTGAAGGGCGCCTCGCTGGTCAAAAGGCTCGCCGACAACGAGACTGTGCTGCTCGCGGCTTATCGCAGCATCGCCGAGGCGGTCGATGCCGGCGCGGAGATTACCCCCGCGGCCGAGTGGCTGATCGACAACTTCCATGTGGTCGAGAAGCAGATCCGCGAGGTCCGAGCGGATCTGCCGCCCAGCTACTATCGGCAGCTGCCCAAGCTCGCCGGCGGGCCGCTCGCGGGCTACCCGCGCGTCTTTGGCGTGGCCTGGGCGTTCGTGGCCCATACCGACAGCCACTTCGACCCGGAGGTCCTGCGCCGCTACCTGCGCGCCTATCAGGAGGTGCAGCCGCTGACCATAGGCGAACTATGGGCGGTGGCGATCACCCTGCGCATCGTACTCGTCGAGAACCTCAGGCGGATCGCCAAGCGCGTCGTCGACAGCCGGACCGGACGCCGCACCGCAAACATCATGGCTGACCGGTTGCTGGGGGCTGGTGGCCGTGTCGCCGAACCAGCCGAGGCGGTGTTTCCGCCTCACGCGGAGACGAAGGTTCCAGACAGTTTTCTCATGCAGCTGGTCCATCGGCTGCGCGATCAGGATCCTAGCATCGCACCGGCATTGGAGTGGCTCGACATCCAACTGGCCCGGCAGGGCACGACCGCTGACGCCGTCGTCCGCGACGAGCACCACAGACAAGTCGCAGGCAGCGTCACGGTGCGCAACATCATCACCAGCATGCGCCTCATCTCCGACGTAGATTGGACGGAGCTGTTCGAGCGCGTCAGCCTGGTGGATGACGTATTCAAGGCCGGAAGCGCCTTCGAGGGCATGGATTTCCCGACGCGCAATCTCTATCGCGACGCCGTCGAACACCTCGCCCGCAACTGTGAACTTACCGAACTGGAGGTGGCCCATGCGGCCGTGGAAATGGCACGAGCGCTTGGGGCGAACGGCGACGCCCGCTTGGCCGATCCCGGCTACTATCTGATCGCGGGCGGGCGCCCCGGGTTCGAAGCGGCGATCGGCTTTAGGCCGTCTCCGAAGACCTGGCCGGGACGGGCCTTCCGTGCGCTGGGGATCGGCGGATATGTCGGCGCCGGTGCGGTCGTCGCAGCCGGTCTGCTGGCTATCCCACTGTCATTCGCGGCGTTGCGCGGTGTGGAGTTGAGATGGTTGCTGCTGCTCGGGATTTTGGGATTGGTCCCGGCCATCGACGTGGCCGTTGCGCTCGTCAATCACATGGTTACCCGAGGTTTCCGCGCCACCCTGCTGCCGGCGCTCGATCTGAGGAGCGGAGTCCCCGCGGAGTTGCGCACCCTCGTTGCCGTGCCAACGCTGCTGACATCGCTTAAGGAAATTGAGGAGCTGATCGGCCGGCTCGAGATCCACTACCTGGCGAGCGCCCAGGGCGACCTCCATTTCGCGCTGCTGTCCGATTGGCGCGATGCGCCAAGCGAACGCGTAGACGGCGACAAAGAGCTGCTAGCCGCCGCGAAAGAAGGCATCGCGAAGTTAAACCAACGTTACGGACCTGCACCGGGCGGCGACCGTTTCCTGCTGTTGCATCGGCGGCGCGTGTGGAACGAGAGCGAAGGCTGCTGTATGGGGTGGGAACGCAAGCGCGGTAAGTTATGCGAGCTCAATCGGCTCCTGCGGGGTGCCAAGGACACCACATTTTTGGCGCCGCCCGCCGTGCCTGCCGACCTCCGGTATGTAATCACCCTGGACGCAGATACGCGGCTGCCGCGCGAGACGGTCGGCAGGCTGATCGGCAAGATGGCACATCCTCTCAACCAGCCGCGATTAGACGCCGGTCTTGGGCGAGTCGTCGAAGGCTACGGCATCATACAGCCGCGGGTCACACCAGCGCTGCCTGTGGGGCGCGAAGGCTCGCTCTTCCTGCGCGTGTTTTCCAGCGCCACCGGCATAGATCCCTACGCTGCGGCGGTCTCGGACGTGTACCAGGACCTCTTCGGTGAAGGCTCCTACACGGGCAAGGGCATCTACGACGTGGACGCCTTCGAGGCGGCGCTCGACGGACGTGTGCCCGAGTCAATGCTCCTCAGCCATGACCTGTTCGAGGGGGTCTTCGCCCGCGCTGGCCTGGCCTCGGACGTGGAGGTCGTTGAGGATTTCCCGGCCCGCTATGACGTCGCCGCCCTTCGCCACCACCGCTGGGCGCGAGGCGACTGGCAGCTGCTCCCTTGGATCTTCGGAGCCGGGCCTAGAAGGGCCGATCGTCGGCTGCGAAGGGGCGTTCCTGCGATCGGCCGCTGGAAGATGTTGGACAATCTGCGGCGGACGCTGTCGGCGCCGTCTGTCGTTCTGGCCCTGATCGCTGGATGGACCTTGCCGCTTGAAGACGCGGCGGTCTGGACCGGTTTCATTCTGTCGACGATCGTTCTGCCGCCTCTCATTCCCGTGATGGCGGAGATCGCGCCGCGCCGCCCAGGCGTGACACTCCGCAGTCACGTCCGCGCACTTGGCTCCGCGTTGCGCCTTGCGCTCACCCAGTCCGGCCTAATGATCGTTTTCCTGGCGCACCAAGCCTGGCTGATGGGTGACGCCATCCTTCGTACCCTGGTCCGGCTCACGGTGACGCGGCGGCGCCTTCTCGAATGGGTCCCGGCGGCCTACGCAGCATTCGGGCCGCGTCCGCGGGCGCTGCATTTCTACCGCCGGATGTCGGGGGCGTTGGTCATCGGCGCTGTGGCGATAGCCTCAGCTTGGTTCTGGGGAGGGCAAGCGTGGCCGTTGGCCGCCGTTTTCGCAGGCGTCTGGTTCACCTCTCCGGCCGTTGCCCTTTGGGCGAGCCTTTCGCCTCGGATCTTGGGCCGCCGTCCGCTGGCCGAAGCTGACGCGCATAGTTTGCGCCTAGTTGCCCGAAGGACGTGGCGCTTCTTCGAGGCCTTCGTCACACCGGCCGACAACATGCTGCCCCCGGACAACTTCCAGGAAGCTCCAGAGTCGGTGGCGGCCCATCGCACATCGCCTACCAATATCGGCCTCTATTTGTTGTCGGTAGCGTGCGCGCGGGACTTCGGATGGATCGGAACGCTCGAGGCCGTGGAGCGGCTGGAGGCAACGTTCGCGACCATGGTTCGCATGGCCAAGCACCGCGGCCACTTCTACAATTGGTACAATACACACGACCTGGGTCCGCTCGATCCACAGTATGTGTCCTCGGTCGACAGCGGGAACCTGGCTGGACACCTGATCGCGCTCGCAAATGCGTGCCATGACTGGCGCACCTCGTCCCCGGCGGAACAGCAGCGTTTCCAAGGTGTGGCGGACGCTCTCGACCTGGTGCGGGACGAGGCTCGCCGGTTGCGCGACCTGCGCAAGTCGCAGGCGGTGTCATGGCGGCGGCTCGATGACGAGATCGGACGCCTAGCGTCGGGTCTTTCTCAGGAGAGCGCCAACGGCGCTGGCATCGAAACGCGGCTGGCGGAACTCTCCGAACAGGCGGCGATCCTGGCCGACGCAGTCCGCCAGATCGTTCTCGAAGAAATCGACCAGGCTGGGACGGACCTACAGTTCTGGGCAGATGCGGTCCGCGCCTCAATAGAGAGCCACCGACGCGATATCGGAGCTCCGCGCCGGGCCTCGCTTGAGGAGCGGCTGCAGGCGCTCGGGAAGGCCGCGCAGTCGATGGCGCTGTCGATGGAGTTCGACTTTCTGCTCGACCCCGACCGGCTGTTGCTCTCAATCGGCTATCGGGTGTCCGAGGGTGTGCTCGATCCAAGCTGCTATGACCTTCTCGCCTCGGAGGCGAGGCTCGCAAGCTTCATAGCCATCGCCAAGAGGGACGCACCGGCGCGCCACTGGTTCCGCCTAGGCCGTGCGGTGACTCGGGTGGCGAACGGTGCAGCATTGATCTCGTGGTCCGGCTCGATGTTCGAGTACCTGATGCCCTCGCTCGTCATGAGGGCGCCGGCCGAGAGCCTGCTCGAGCAGACCAATCGGCTGATCGTCGGCCGCCAGATCGAGTATGGAGCGACGATGCGGTCGCCGTGGGGCGTATCAGAGTCCGCTTATAACGCACGAGACCTGGAGTTCACGTACCAGTACTCCAACTTCGGCGTTCCGGGTCTCGGCCTGAAGAGGGGGCTGGCCGACAATGCTGTAGTCGCTCCCTACGCCACCGCCCTAGCGAGCATGGTTGACCCTTGGGCCGCCGTGCAAAACTTCGAGCACCTCGAGGCCATCGGCGCCCGCGGCCGTTACGGTTTCTACGAGGCACTGGACTTCACGCGGACCCGGGTCCCGGACGGCGAGCGCGTCGCCATCGTACGCGCGTTCATGGCCCACCACCAAGGGATGACGATCGCTGCCATCGCCGACACCTTGCTCGACGGTGTGATGCGCAGCCGCTTCCACGCCGAGCCGATTGTTCGGGCGACCGAGCTCCTTCTCCAGGAGCGCGTGCCACGCCAGGTCACGGCGACCCCGCCGTCGGTCTCGGAGACGATGGCGGCGGCCAGGATCCGCGAGATCGAAGGACCCGCCGCTTGGCGAAAGGCCAGCCCGCACAGCTCAACGCCGGCTACGCAGCTGCTGTCGAACGGGCGCTACTCGGTGATGCTCACGGCTGCCGGGTCCGGCTACAGCACCTGGCACGACCTGGCGGTGACCCGGTGGCGAGAGGACGCCACCTGCGATGATCTGGGCTCCTACATCTTCTTGAGGGACGTCGCGAGTGGCGAAGTCTGGTCGGCGACCTACCAGCCAATCGGAGTCGAACCCGAGATGTACGAGGTTACCTTCAATGAGGATCGCACCGAGTTCTCGCGTCGGGACGGGGGGCTTTCGACCACTCTGGAGGTGCTGGTTTCCGCCGAAGACGATGCGGAAGTGCGCCGCGTGACGATCTCAAACTTCGGCGACCAACCGCGCGAGGTCGAGGTGACTTCCTACGCCGAACTAGTTCTGGCGTCCCAGGCCGGAGATGTGATGCACCCGGCTTTCTCGAAGCTGTTCACCGAGACCGAGCACCTCGCCGGCCTCGGCGCCATACTGGCGACGAGGCGGCGGCGGGTGCCCACGGAGCCGCAGGTCTGGGCAGCCCACCTTGCGGTTGTCGACGGCGAAGCGGCGGGCAAGCGCGAGTTCGAGACCGATCGCGCGCGATTCCTGGACCGGGGACGCAGCATTCGCGCGCCGGGCGCAGTGATGGGCGGCCGGCCACTCTCCGGCGCGACGGGGGCGGTGCTCGATCCCATATTTGCCCTGCGCCGCCGGGTACGGATCGCGCCGAACGCGACGGCGAAGATCGACTTTTGGACGATGGTCGCCTCCTCACGCGAGGAGATTCTTGTTCTGGTCGACAAGCACCACGACGTCGGCGCCTTCGAACGCGCCGCCACGCTCGCCTGGACGCAGGCCCAAGTGCAATTGCACCACCTCGGCATCGACCAAGACGAAGCCGGACAATACCAGCGTCTGGCCGGGCACCTCGTCTACGCGGCGCCCATGCTACGCCCGCCGTCGGAAACCATCGAAAGCGGCAGCGACGGGCAACCGAGTCTGTGGCCTCTAGGTATATCCGGCGATCTGCCGATCATCCTCGTCCGCATCTCCGATATCAACCAACTCGGCGTCGCCCGCGAGGCGCTGCAGGCGGTGGAATACTGGCGGATGAAGCGGTTCGCGGTGGACTTGGTCATCCTGAACGAGCGCGGCTCGTCCTACGTCCAGGATCTGCAGATCGCTCTGGAGACTCTTGTGCGGGCCAGCCAATCCCGCCCTCAGATCGGCGAGGAGCGGCTGCCCGGACACATCTTCATGCTCCGCGCCGACCTGATCTCACCTGAGGCTAGAGCCCTTCTCGCGTCCGTCGCGCGGGTCGTCCTGTTAGGAGAGCGCGGACGGCTCGCCGATCAGATTGAGCGGGCGCCCGAGGTTAGGCCATTCCCTCGGGCCGTGGCCAAGCGAGCCGCGCCCACTTCCGAGCTTCAGGTGCCCCGCCCGTCGCCCGGCGTGGAGTACTTCAACGGGCTGGGCGGCTTCGCCGAAGGCGGCCGCGAATACGTGACGATCCTGGGCCCCGGCCAGTCGACTCCAGCGCCCTGGGTCAACGTGATAGCCAACACTGGCTTCGGCTTCCAGGTGTCCGCGGAAGGCGGCGGCTACGCTTGGTCAGTGAACAGCCGCGAGCATCAATTGACGCCGTGGTCCAACGACCCAGTCACCGATCTCCCAGGCCAAACTTTCTATCTTCGGGATGAGGAGACGGGACGTCTCTGGAGCCCCACGGCGCTGCCAATCCGGGACGAAGCGGCCACCTATGTGGCCCGGCATGGATGGGGTTATAGCCGCTTCGAGCACGCCTCACACGGGATCGCCGCGGAACTGCTTGAGTACGTGCCGCTTGCCGATCCGATAAAGATTTCGCGCCTTAAGCTCCGGAACACCACGCGCCGCACCAGACGGCTGTCGTTGACCGCATACGTCGAATGGGTTCTCGGCGCCTCCCGCGGCGCAGGAGCACCCTTCGTAGCCACCCGCATCGACCCGGCGACCCGCGCGTTGCTCGCGAGCAATTCTTGGAACCCCGCCTTCGAGCACCGTGTCGCTTTCGCCGACCTCTCCGGGTTACAGACGAGTTGGACAGGCGATCGCCGAGAGTTCATAGGCCGCAATGGCGCGCTCGCCTGGCCGGCGGCGCTGGTCAACGGGACTTCGCTCTCGGGGCGTGTCGGATCGGGACTCGATCCCTGCGCCGCTCTCCAAACCACGGTCGAGATCGCGCCGAACGGCGTCGCCGAGATAGTCTTCTTCCTCGGTGACGCCCAGGACGAGGCAGAGGCGCAATCGTTGATCGCCCGCTACCGACAGGCGGACTTGGACGCCGTGCTTGCGGAGGTCAAAGCATTCTGGGACGAGACCACGGGCTCGGTCCAGGTCAAGACGCCGGACCGATCGATGGATATCATGCTCAACGGATGGCTTATCTACCAGACGCTCGCCTGCCGCGTCTGGGCCCGATCGGCGTTTTACCAGGCCGGCGGCGCCTACGGTTTCCGGGACCAGCTGCAGGACTGCATGGCCTTGGCCACGGTCCGGCCGCCGATGACTCGAGAGCACCTGCTCAGAGCCGCGAGCCGCCAGTTCGTGGAGGGCGACGTCCAGCACTGGTGGCTGCCGCATTCCGGCCAGGGCGTGCGCACTCGCATATCGGACGACCGCGTTTGGCTCGCCTACGCCGCCGCACATTATGTCGGGGTCACCGCCGATGCCGCCGTTCTGGACGAGGTCGTCCCCTTCCTAGCGGGCCCGACGCTGGAGCCGGACGAAAGCGAACGTTTCTTCCAACCGACCGTTTCGGACGAGACCGCCAGCCTCTACGAGCACTGCGCGCGCGCGCTGGACGCCAGCCTGGCGGTTGGCGGCCATGGCCTGCCGCTGATCGGCGGCGGCGATTGGAACGACGGCATGAACCGCGTCGGCGAAGCGGGCCGCGGCGAGAGTGTCTGGCTCGGCTGGCTACTGCACGCCGCGCTCGACGCCTTCGCAAGTCTCGCCGATGCGCGCGGTGATGCGACGCGAGCGGCGAGCTGGCGGACGCACATGCAGGTGCTGACGACCGGCTTCGAAAGCCAGGCCTGGGATGGCGACTGGTATCGGCGCGCCTGGTTCGACGATGGCACTCCGCTCGGCTCGGCCGTGAACGAAGAGTGCCGCATCGACTCCATCGCCCAATCCTGGGCCGTGCTCTCCGGTGCAGCACGGCGCGACCGCGCAGCCCAGGCCATGGCGGCCGTCGACCGCGAGTTGATCCTGCCCCACGACGGGTTGGCGTTGCTGTTCACGCCGCCATTCGATGGCACGCTGCTCGACCCCGGCTACATCAAGGGCTATCCACCGGGCGTCCGCGAAAACGGGGGGCAGTACACCCATGCCGCCCTGTGGTCCGTGATGGCCCTTGCGGGTCTTGGGGAAGGCGACAAAGCGGCGGCGCTCTTCTGGATCCTCAATCCGATCAATCACGCGCGCACGCGCACCGACACGCATCGTTACAAGGTGGAGCCCTATGTCGTCGCCGCCGATATCTACTCCGCCCCCGGTCATGTCGGGCGTGGCGGTTGGACCTGGTACACCGGCTCGGCGGCTTGGATGCAGCGCGCCGGCGTCGAGAGCATCCTTGGACTTCGCATCGAGGGCGGCGTCCTGCGTCTCGACCCTTGCATCCCAAGGTCTTGGCCCCGGTTCGAGATTATGTTCCGGCACGGCGAGTCACAGTACGAAATCCTAGTAGAGAACCCACAGAGCGTGCAGCGCGGCGTCGCCGCCGCCGAGCTCGATGGCGCTATGATCGACGTACCCCTCTCCATCCAGCTAAAGGATGACGGCGCCGCCCATCGCCTGCAGGTCTGGTTGGGTTGATCCGCGCGGCGCAGCCCTGCTTTAGAGGCTATGATGTTTGGCTGCTGATTTTTACCTGGGCCCTGGACTCATAAGCGCACAGCCATAGGCGAATGCAGGCGAGTTTGACGAAGGTGAGATAAGTTGGCTGCGAGCGCGTCATACCGGGTCGCAACGCGCCGGCACTGCTTGATCTTGTACACATGGCCGCCTCGGGATACTGAAAGGTGCGGGGCTCGCCCGTTTCGAGTCTCATCTGCGGTGAGGTTTGAGCATGCTCCAGGCTTGGCTATCTATCGGCTACATCGTCCTGCTCGCGATTCTCGTGCTCGCCTTTATCTTATGGCGCAGGGGAAGTCCCGTTCTGGCCATCGCTGCACTCGTGGTGGGTATCCCCCTCTGGTTTGGATGGGAATACGCACGTCCAACATGGACAACCGGCCTCATCACAGGAACGGAAGTGCGCCGCAGCGATCCCGACGCCCGCGGCAATACGACCGACATCGAATACATCTACATGCGCAACCGGTCCGACAGGGGGCTCGAGCTGGTCAACGACGATTCCTGGTGGTGGTTGAAGCGCAACAGCGAGCGCGTCTTCAACGACGCCAAGACCGCTCAGGATCGCAACACGGAAGTGATCCTCATGTGGAATCGGTGGCGCTCCACGCTCTTCAGTTGGTACCCTAACGCGATCGCCATCGGCTCCGCCGGCTCCTGGCCGTGGTGGTCGGTGCGAACCATCATCTTTTACGGCCTCTCCGTCGTCCTCTGGCTCAGTTATTTCTACGCCTTCTTCAGGCTGCGCCGATCGAGCGCACCGCTGCGAGATCGTGACCCCGATCGTGGGTAGGCTTCTCGAATCTTAGGTTGCAAAACGCCCAATTTGCCGAATGCCACAACCGCGTGCGTTTACCGACCGATCTAACCACTTAAGGCCATGGTGCCTTTGCTACCTAATGCCGTAACGTCCGGCCATCCCCACTGCTGCTGAAGGTGCTTAACTCCCACCGAAGGCGCCTCACGCTGAGGCAATTGCCGCCATCGATATGTGCGTTGTGCCGACGCTGACCTTTGATCTCTTGTTTGTGTTCCTGGTTCTGGGTCACGGCCGGCGACAGCTGTTGTGGTTCGAGGTGACACGGCATCCGACAGCCGCGTGGCTGGCTCGGCAGATCACCGAGGCGTTTCCCTGGACCTCGGCGCCAGGCTACCTGGTGCGCGACAACGACCGTGCCTACGTACATGTCTTCACGTCCCGGGTGAGGGCGATGGGTATCCGCGATCGACCGATCTCTTCCGGGTCGCCGTGGCAGAATGGCTGTGCTGAACGTTTGATCGGCACGTTGCGCCGCGAGTGCCTGGATCAAGTGGTAATTCTCAGTGAGATGCACCTGCGGCGAGTTCTTTCCGCCTATGCGGCGTATTACAATCAGGCGCGCACGCACCTGGCATTACATAAAGATGCGCCCTCGCATCGATCGGTCCAGCGATCTGGCGCCATTGTCGGCATTCCGATCTTGGCTGGACTGCACCATCAATACGCTCGGATATGATTTTCGGAAAGGACAGGCCTGACGTCGGAAGCATGGTACAGCGGTAAGCTCACGGGCACTATCGTGTCTGGTTCGGTTTTAGAGGCAAAGCCGACATTGCGGGTTCACAACTCAAGTTCTCATTCTTGGAGCGGAACCTTCCCGCCTCCAAAAGCCTTTACGAGATCGCTCGTCACGTGGGCCGCTGCACCAGGTTGCCCAGGCAATACCAATTCAAACCCTGGACGGCGCGCGGCGTTGACCGCGATTTCTGAGGCCTGCTGAAGCGAGGTGGCATAGGCATCGGCTTCCGCCGTTTCTTCCAAGGCCTTGACGGGCGCGCCTGCAGCATCGGCGGCCCAGTAGCCGACAAGGATCCTGCAGCCTGAGGGGAGGATGCGCCGTAGCCGCCGCACGAGATAGCGGTCCTGAGCTGGGCTGCTTCCAATGCCGAGAAAAGACAGGCAGACGAGCTTGGTCTTGGCGGCATCGAGAGAGACGATGTGTCCGGCCGAGATCGCCTCACTTTCAACGAGGCGCGCTTTCAGGCCGTGCTTCTTCAACAGCCCGGCAAGTATGGCAGCGGCTGCCTCATCGAGGATCGTTCGGCCACCGATGCATAGGACTGAGTCTTCTTCTTCCCAGCCTGGCGCGAGATCGGCCGGCTCAAGAATCGGAAGCGAGTCCTCATCCACCTCATCCATGGCGCTGACCGAATCCAATCCGGTTTCCGCCTCCTCCTTCTCGGCGGGCGCCACCTTCCTGAACCAGCGCCGAGGCTCGAAATCGGCGAGGTTGTCCATGATCTCTTTGACGGTAATGCTGATGCGCTGCAAGTGCTCGTCGCCGAGAGCGCCGCGTTCAGAATTGCGCTCGGCGAGCTGCAACCCCTTAAGTGCCACGTCGTCGAGGTAGGTCGCGAGCGGCTCATCCTTAAGGGCAAGCTCGGCATGATAAGTGGCATCCGCTGAATCGCCCGTTAACACTCGTTGAAAGAAGCTCTGCTGCGGTGTGAGCGCTGGCTTGTCGCCGAGCAGCACCTCGAAGAAATTCAATCCCTCGACATGGCGGCCGAGAACCACGAGGCAGACCGTGAACGGCATGGCGAGCAAGAGACCGATCGGCCCCCACAGCCACGCCCAAAAAACGGTCGAGACGACGAGCGCTATCGGCGAAACCCCCGTGCCGTGCCCCAAGACGAGGGGCTCCACCACCTGACCCATGATCGTCTCGGAGACGAGATAGAGAGTGACCGTGAGTACAAAGGTGGTCCAGCCAGGGTTCACAGCGGCTGCGAGGAGCAATGGAAAAGCGGCAGCGATGAACGAGCCCACATAGGGCACGAATCGCATCAGCATGGCAACGATGCCCCACACGATGGGGCTCGGCACACCAATTAGCCAAAGCGCGAGCGCGATGTAGACGCCGTAAGCAGAATTAATCAAAACCTGGCTCAGGAAATACTTGCTGAGGCGCTCCGCGGCGTCGTTCATACCGGAGGTGGCGCGCTGCATGTCCGAAGCGCCGAGCAGACGGATTGCCCTGTCGCGCAAATCCTCGCGCTGCAACAGGATAAAGATGGCGAAGAGAATGACGATACCGGCCGTTGCGAGCGGTGGCAGCACCGTCCCGGCGATCCTCTGATAAAGCTCCCAGGGCTTCGGCTCCGGCTCGCGGACCTCGACCGAGATCGGTTTGTCAGGCCCCCTGTCTTCAGCGGCCGGGTTGAGCGCCGTACCAGAGGCTGGATCAACGTCGGGCTCGGCGAGCTCGCGCTCCAATTCTTTTATCGCGTCGGCGGCCTTCTTGAAGACCGGCGAGGCCGCGGAGCTTTTACGCAAAGCAGCGATCTTGTCGGCGAGGACGTATTGATAGCGCGGAAGATCCTCGGCGAGCTGCGTCGCCTGTTGCGACATGAGCCAGCCAACAGCGAAGATGAGGGTGAAGGCAGAGGCCACGACGATCGTCACGCCGAGCACCCGCGGAACTTTCAGCCGGCGCAAGAATAGGAGCGCCGGCGTGAGCACGAAGCTCAACAGGATAGCGAAAGCGAGCGGCAGCAGCACCTCGCGCCCGACATAGAGCCCGGTTATTACGATGGACGCGATCAGCAGGAGAGCCGCGCTGCGCACCTCTGAACTCGATGAGCTGACAATCGGGAAGGGTGGTGGCATGACAAGACCTTTGGCGCGCTAATTACCGCCACGGAAATCGCCCCGACGCCGGCTTGGAGTCCGTGATCTGGCGACGCACATGCCCCGCCCGCGACGAGAACCGGGGCCCTTAGAATAGGCTCCTCTAGCAATTCAGCACCAGATAATAAGGTCTGCGGGCGGCATTGTCAGAGTAAATCGGCTTGAGCCGGGCGGGAGACATCCCTAGCCTCCGGCGATGCGCAATCCCTTCCGCTATTTCAACAGTTCGCCCGAGGTGATCCGCCTCGTGGTGATGATGTATATCC
>Ga0209176_10000108_pt1 | contig 22378 bp, 20 predicted proteins | sample NGEPer11B_FD_184511 | JGI IMG/M metagenome (GOLD analysis project Ga0209176, IMG submission 184511) | Arctic peat soil microbial communities from the Barrow Environmental Observatory site, Barrow, Alaska, USA - NGEE Permafrost305-11B... | ecosystem: Environmental > Terrestrial > Soil > Wetlands...
GGCCACGCTCATGATTGTTCGCGCCGATATTCGCCCAGCTCAACCCTTCCACCGTACCGGCCAGGGCGCGATCATCAACCTTCGCGGCGTGGTCCAGCGCCTCCCGGAGATACCGCTCGGCGTCGTCGTGTTGCGCCAGGTGGATCGAACAAAACCCCAGTGTCAGGCAGGTGTAGCTGAGACCAAACACATGATCGATCGCGGCAAAACGCTCGCGGGCGTCGCGCAACACCGGCATTGCCACGTCGAAATCGCCCTGGATATCGACAATGATGCCGTAGCCGGTCAGGAACCTCGCGCCATGCAATCCGTTGTCGATGGCATCGCGCCTGATCACGGTTTCGAACCATTCCCGGCCCACCCGGAAGTGTCCCTGCGCGTACCAGAACCAGGTCAGCCCACCGATCAGCTGAAGCAGCGCGGCATCGTCATTGTGGTCGCGCAGCCACGTCAGGGCAGAAATCAGGTTGTGATAGTTCACCGCGAGCTCAATGGTCTGGAACTCGTGTTTCGGCCTCAACCCGGAGTACTCGCGGCGCTCGGCGTAGTCGATCATGGCACGCGCGTGGGCCTGCCTGGCGTCGTCATATTCACCACGCTCGGTCAGCATGCGCCGTCCGCTCTCCGCCACCATCACGAGCATGTAAAACCGCGGTGTGTCGATCTCGGCGTCGGCCACCGGCTGGATCAGCTGATGATCGCTCAGCTCCACCAGGCAATCGAACACGACATCGTCCATCGGTGCCACCCGGCTATGGGCACGTTGCCGCTCGACCAACTCAAGTGAAAAGCTGCCGGTGAACACCGTCAGGTAGCGAAAGATCTGTTGCGCGCACGACGACACCAACCGGTAGCTCGTCTCGACCTCGCGGCGCAACGCCTGTTCGATATCGTTGGTCTGGCTGTCCTCCTCCAGGAATTGCCGCAACGCCGCTTTGGACAAGGAAGGGAGCCTGGCCGCCACGAGCTCGATCGCCAATGGCAATCCTTCGACGCGCTGGCAGACCTGCTCGACCAATTCAAGCGTCGCTTTGCTCGGTGGCTCGTCATCAATCTCATCCGTCATTAAATGAAGGAACAGCTCTGCCGCCGGAGATGGCTGCGTCGATGACGGGCTGTGCACCGGTAACGGTGCCAGGTGCAGCTCGTGCTCCATGGAGAGATCGAGCCGGTGCCGGCTGGTGACCAGTGCCCGCGTCCCCGGGCTGCTCCCCAGCCACGCGACGAGCTGGGAGCCGATCGACAGCACATGCTCGGCGTTGTCGATGACGAGTAGCATCTCCTTGCCGGTCAGGTAGGCTTCAACCTGATCGCCAAGCGTGTTCGGATCATGGGAAACCAGCCCGAGCCTTCGCGTCACTTCGCCCGCGAACTCACTGGCGTCGATCAGGGTGGCGAGGTCGATCGCGATCACGCCATCGGCAAAGTACGGTTCCATCCGCTTTGCCACCTCGATGGCGAACCGGGTTTTGCCGACCCCCGCTGGTCCAATGACGGTAAGAAGCCGGAGATCGCGGTAGTGCAGCGCATCGATGGCAGTCCGCAATTCCTGGTGACGACCGATCAAGGCCGCTGTTTCTGGATGATAGGCAAGGGTGGATGGCAGGAGCATGGACGATTCCAGATGATAGGTTGAAGCCTCTACGTGTGTCCAGTCGCCCGGAGCGGGAAGACCGTCACGTTTGCGCCTATTCTAGCCCTATCCTCGCACAGCTCACGTGAGGACAATGACCTGCGCCCAGTCGCCACCATTCTACATAACACCAATATCGTGCGACTTTGTGGGCCAGTTCGGTATCATATGCGCATGACCAAAAGGAGGTACGTGCATGGTAATCGTCATTGGCATCGCCTTTATTCTGTTCGGCCTGCTCTACCTGTTTGCGGGCGACGTCATGTGGTCATGGCAGAAGTTCGGCAACGACCTCGAAGGGCAGGTCTCCCGTCGCGGCGAGACCTGGGAGATAAAGCGCGTGTTCACCGGTGTGCTGCTGGTCATTGTTGGCGTCATTTTCGCGATCGCCGGGTTTGCGATATGATTCTGCGCCTTGCCTGCTCGTTGGACGCACTCGCAGAGAGTGTAATCAGTTTCGCCGGTCGGTGGCGACCGGCACGACATCGCCGGTGTCGAGAAAAAAGGTGAGCATGCGGTCCTTGATGCTGGCAAGCACACTGCCAAGCTCCGGATCGTCGATGCGATTGTCGAGCTCGCGTGGATCGGTCGCCAGGTCGTAAAGCTCATCCCGCTCGTACAGCCGGCCCACGTACTTGTACCGCCGGTTCCGGCACATCACCGCCTTGGTATGCGCGACCGGGTCGTTCGCCTGCTGGCTCACCCGCGGCCAGTAGAGGTTCCCCGCGTCGTGACTGCCGGCGCTGTCCAGCTCGGCGGCCTGCGGTTCGTCGTCCCGGCGACCTCCCTCGCAGAAGACCGCATCGCGTCCCGGTGCATTGGGATCGGCCAGCATCGGCAGCAGCGATCGCCCGAAATGCGTGTGTTGCGGCACGATGCCGGTGAACGCTTCGATCGTCGCCGGGACATCGATCAGCTCGGTCAGTCCATGACGCACACCCGGCGTGATTGGCACCCCGGCGGGCGGCTTGATCACCAGCGGGACACGCGTCAGGCACTCCTCGAAGGTGTTCTGCGTCTTTTCAACAATTCCGTAATCACCGGTGAAATCTCCATGATCGGAGAACATGAACAGCGCCGTATCGTCATAGATGCCGACGGCCCGCAAGGCGTCCAGCACCAGGCCGAATTGATGATCGACCCGCGCGCACATGCCGAGGTAGGTCGCGCGCAGCTCGTCCCAGCGGTCCTCGCTCCAGCCGCGCAGGTTCTGCCGGTCGGCGATGCCGCCCAGCAATGACGGCTTGCCGGCCCAGCTTTCGGGCTCGGGGATGCGTGGCGGCAAGGCGCGTCGATCGATCGCCGAGAACCAGGGGTCTTCGACACCGTACGGCGGGTGCGGGTAAGTGAGGGGGAGGTAGATGCACAGCGGCTGCTCGCCATCCCATGATCGGATCAGGTCGATCGCGCCGTGGACGTTGGACCAGTCGTTGTCGCACGGTCGGCCATCATCGGGGCGATCGATCCGGCCCGCCATGAACGAGTAGTAGCTGTCGCCATCAGGCGAACCCCGCCACGACTCGCCAGCAAGCGGCCGGTGCGGTGGGGGATCAGTCTGGTATTTCACATCGCAGTAGGCATCGTAGCCGTGTTGCGCCGGAACAAGGTCGTTCTTGCCGCCCCACCAGACGAAATAGCCACTGTCCTTCAACGTCTTGAGCAGGCAGGGCTCGTCCGGCTGCAACATGTGGAACATCGTGCGATGCCCGCGTACATGCGGATACCAGCCGGTCATGAAGGAACAGCGACTTGGCGTGCAGACCGGATTCTGGCAATACGTATTTCCAAAGGAAACGGCGTCGGTTGCCACAAGCTCGTCGATCACCGGTGTCCGCGCGGCGGGATGACCCAGATGACCGAGCGCGTCGCCTCGCCACTGATCCGGGTTGAAGATGACGACGTGCGGGCGCTTTTCAGTCATGACGTCGCTCACGTCCGGGGACGTGGTCCCACCCGGAGAGGTCCTGCCCTGGGGTTTCGGCCAGCGCGATCATGGCGAAAGTGAGCACTTCGCAGCCCGGCTCGAGGTGCCCGCCCATCGCGACCTTGTCGTCGGAGAAGGTGATGTGGGCGTGGACGCGACCGCCCAGCACGAACCCGGTGATGGCAATGATGTCGTACGCGCCCTCGCCCTTGACGAATGCGTTCTCCGGCGGAAGGTCGGTGCTGCTGACGACGTGGAAGTGATAGCTGGAGAGCGACCCGGCGCCGGAGATGAAGGCGCCGTTCTGGACGCCCTGATCGGCGACAGCGCGTTCGAGCGCGTCGAGCAGGTCTTCGTGGGGGTCGACCCGGATCATGACAACGCGGCTGATGTTGGTTTCATGGGAATGCATTGGTGGTTCTCCGTTGATCATCACATGACAGGAACGTGCCGCTAGCGTCGCCCAGGACGCACCTGTTGGCAAGACCATCACTGTGACCGCGCGCCCCTTCTGGTTGAGATTGAGGATCATCGGTGACGGCTGCCGCGAGTGGCATGCACACGGTCGGCCGATGCGAGGATGGTCGGGTAGAGTATGGGCATAAGGCAGGTGACGCGCTCAAGCCCCGCCGATTCCGCATTTTATACCGAGTCCGGGCGAACACGTCGAAGTTCCCAGGCACGGGACGATCGTACGCCGACCCAAAATCACGGCCCGACACGGAGTCGGGCCCTCCATACATGCGGGAGCTCATCCCCCATCGATTACCCGGATTTGGTATTACCCAGGAGGCCTCATGTCCATTCCACTTTCCGTTCTCGACCTCGCGCAGATTGAAAAAGGCTCGACCTCTGCCCAGGCGCTCGCCAACTCGGTGGAGCTCGCCCGGGAAGCCGAAGCGCTCGGCTACGCTCGCTACTGGTTCGCGGAGCACCACAACTCGATCGGTTTGGCCTCCGGGTCGCCGGAAATCATGATCGCCCATGTCGCCAACCAGACGAGTACCATCCGCGTTGGCTCTGGCGGGGTGATGCTGCCGAACCACGCTCCGCTCAAGATCGCCGAGGTGTTTCACCTGCTGGAATCGCTGCATCCCGGTCGCATCGATCTGGGGCTCGGGCGTGCGCCGGGCACCGACCAGCTCACCGCCTTCGCCCTGCGACGCTCGGAACAGGCGCTGGCGGCGGACGACTACCCGCAATTGCTGGCTGAGCTGCTCGCCTACGATACGCATGCCTTTCCGGACGACCATCCCTTCCGCAAGATCAAGGTGACGCCCGCTGATGTGTCGCTGCCGCCTGTCTGGCTGCTGGGATCGAGCGGCTTCAGCGCCCATCTGGCGGCTCAGGTCGGGCTGGGATTCTCCTTTGCCTCCCACATCAATCGCGGTCTCGCGGCGCAGGCGCTTCGTGCCTACCGCGAGCAATTTATCCCGTCGAATACGTGGCCGCGGCCACAGGCAATGCTGGCGGTCGGCGTGGTGGTGGGGGAGAGCCAGGAGCACGCCGAGCAGCTGATGCGCATCCTGCAGATCGGGTTCAGCGATCTTGTCGCCGGTCGCCCGTACCAGATGCCGACGCTGGAAGATGCACTGAAGCAGGAACCAGACCCGATGGAGCTGCAACGGGCGCAGGGGTTTCTTGGCAACTGGTTCGTGGGAACCGCCTCGTCCGTCACGGCGGAGGTCGCGGCCCTGGCGCGGGAATCGCAGGCGGACGAAGTGATGATCACGACCGCGTTGCCGAATCAGGCGGATCGGTTGCGGACGATCCGCGGCCTTGCGGAGGCGTGGCGATCAGGGAGTCGCGACATCGTCGTCAACGTGTAGGAGTTGACCCGCAAGATCCATCAAGGCGGTCTTTGATACCGAGTCCGGGTAATTGCTTGCTGAATGGGACGAGGACCGGCACACGGCACGGCCCGGGAGTCCCTTGTGGGCTCCCGCATCATGGCAAAACAGTTCACCCGACGTTCGTATCAGTCCGTTCCGGTTGATGCCTGGTCCGTGTTGTCAAAACCTGCCAGCAGCGCGGGATCCGGGGCGTTGGGTTGGGCCTCCAGCATCTCCTTGACGACCTGGGCGCGATGCTCGTCTCGCCGCGCCCGCTCCCTGAGCCGTTCGGCAAGGCTTCCGTGGTCGCTGTCGAGGGATCGGACCGCCAGCTGGCTCGTCATGGTCGCTTTTTCCTTCAGCAGCCGAACGCAGGCCCACAGCGCGGCCTCGACCTCTTCCGTCTTTTGCTCAAGGAGCGTTTCGGGGGCATAGGCGTGCCCCACATGACAGCGAAACTGTCCTCCCGTTTCGACGCCGGTCTGCCAAAGCACGCCGCCGCAATCGGGGCATGAGTACAGCGTGGACTGACTCCCGCGCCGGTTGCCCGCCTGCTCCGCAAAATCACCGGCAATCACGCGAGCGATTCGCTCCTCGTCATCCTCCATTGTTGCCTCACCTGCCTCCCTGGTCTCCCGCCGCACCAGCCGTGTCAGCTCAGCGCCGATGCGCTCAGCCGGAAGAATGAAATCAGCCTCCACCAGGTCGAAGGCACTCTGGGGCATGCTGGGGAACGCGGCATCATCTGGATCCTGGATGATCGCCGTACCGCCTTTCGTCTTCACCGCCAGTAACCCCGCGGCGCCATCATGGAGCGCCCCCGACAGGATGACCCCGATCACCCGAGACCCATAGGCGCGCGCCGCTGACCGGAACAATGGGTCAATAGCCGGACGGCTGTGGTTTTCTCGAGGCCCATGACTCAATTCGATCGCGCCGTTCCGGATCAGCAGATGCCGATCCGGGGGAGCGACATAGATCTGGCCATCTGCGATCGCCTCGCCATCACGAGCGTGCGCCGCCGGGAGATGGGTGGCTCGGGCCAGTATTTCCGGAAGGTGACTGTCGGCGATTGCGGGAATGTGCGTGACGATGAGGAGCGCCGCCGGAAGACCCTCCGGCAAGTCCCGTACGACGGACCTTAACGCCTCAATCCCTCCAGCGGACGCGCCAACGACGATGACAGTGCGTTCTGCCATGTTTCGTATCCTTTTCCTGATCCGCTGTCACATGCCAGTACAATGCCGAATCTCACATGCGCGGCCTGGAGATTCCGCGGTATCGCACAGGATGCCCGTCGTCGCCTACCCGCGGATCATGACGAACGGCAACTGTGTTTCGCGCAACGATCGCAAATGCCGTACCACAACGAGGATGAGCGGAGGCCAGCTGTCTGGTTCGTGTGTCTTGCGCGCGGTCAAAAGGTCTTCGCGCCGTTGACCGGCAGCATGATGGAATAAAGTGACGATGTGCCGCAGATGAAAAGCCGGTTGCGCTTGATGCCGCCGAAGACCAGATTCGCGACCGGCTCCGGGATGAAGATCTTGCCAAGCAGCGTTCCGTCGGGGTCGAGGCAGTGGATGCCATCGGCGGCGCTCATCCAGCAGCGCCCCTCCGTGTCGAAGCGAAATCCGTCGAAGCCGCCGTTGGTCGACTTCGCCCAGACATTGCCGCCGGTGAGCTTGCCGGCGTCCAGATCGACATCGAACACGCGGCAATGGCGATCCGGGTGGCCGGTGTCAGTGATGTAGAGCTTCGACTCGTCGGGTGAAAAGGCGATCCCGTTCGGACGTTCGAAGTCGTCCGCGACGACGGTGAGCTTCGCGGTGTTCGGATCGATCCGGTAGACATTATTCGACCCGATCTCCTCGTCCGACTTGTGCCCCTCGTAGTCGGATTCGATCCCGTACGGCGGATCGGTGAACCAGACCGCGCCGTCCGATGAAACCACGACATCGTTGGGGCTGTTGAGCCGCTTGCCGTCATGGCGATCGGCGAGGGTGGTGACTGTGCCGTCGAAATCGGTACGGGTGATGCCGCGGAGTCCGTGATGCGCGCTCACGAGTCGCCCCCGCCGGTCGACGGTGTTGCCGTTGGTGTATCCGGCCGGGTGGCGGAAGACCGACGTTTCGCCGTTGGTCTCATCCCATTTCATGATGCGGTCGTTGGGGATGTCACTCCAGATCACGTAGCGGCCCGCCGGGAAGTAAGCGGGGCCTTCCGCCCAGCGACACCCTTCCGCGAGCTTTTCGACGCGGGCGCTGCCCTTGACGCAGACATTGAACCGCTCGTCATGGTGTTCAAAACAGCTATCGACTGGCATTGAAACGTCCTCCCTGTTACCGCGTCGCACTATGGGTGTCATCCTGAGCCGCGGGCGCATGCCCGCGAGTCGAAGGATCTCGATCGCGGGAGCCGCCATATACCGATCAGTGCGGACCATCGAGATCGAGATGCTTCGACGCGGCCATTCGGCCTTGCTCAGTACCACGTCACACGCATGTTGGCACCTACCCAACCAATACGATTGTCATGCTGAGCAAGGCCGAATGGCCGCGTCGATGGGCCGCATCCGCTCGGTCCCGATGGGACCGCCTGTTGAGCATCTCGATCGCGCCGGGAGTCAGCGTGCGGACGAAACACCCATTACCATGGATCCTTTTGGCGTGACATGGCTCTTCCCAGATTGAGATGCTTCGACATCGCGCGTACGCGCTCGCTCAGCATGACACCGTTGTTGTGGAGTGCCTGTATGCCAACATGCCTGTGACAAGGTACTCAGTATGACAGCAATGTAGATTGCGACAAGAATCGAATCTCGCGTTTTGCGATTTTGGGCAGGCGCAGGGCCTACCGCTACGGGAACGTCGTCTTCAGCTGTTGAGTCTGGCCTGTTTCAGACGCCGTGTACGCCGCCTCGATGATCTCGATCACGTGGCGGGCATGCTCGGCTGTCACTGGCGTCGCCTTATCCTCCCGGAGCCAGTCGACCAGCTGCATGATGTCCTCGTAGACATGCTGCTCCGGCAGATCGCGATGCGTGCCGACCACATGCGGCAGCGTCACTTGCGCCCCCTGCACCCCGCCCCCGATTTCGTCGGCCAGATGCTTTTCCGGATAGTCGAGCGGCTCGCCGTTGAGCTCGAATCCGACGATCTTCCCTTCCGTGCCGAAGTAGGTTCCACTGAACCAGAAATTGATGCCACCAGCCGCGGCGCCATAGGCCATCGCGAACAACCCGGCGCCGAAGTCCAGCAGGATACCGGTGTTGTCATCGGCATCCGTCTGCACCGCCTTGCCATTGAACTCCCGTTCGGGAATCCGCACTCCCGAGATCGCGGTCACCTGCTTCGCCGGACCCAGCACAGTCGTCATGCCGTGCAGCGCGTACACCGTCATGTCATAGAGCGGCCCCCCGCCCGGCTTGCGAAAATACCAGCTGGGGTCGATGTTCATCGCCGGGTTGTCGCTTTGGCGTTCCTTCTCATCGAGGTGATAGGTGCCGAACGATGCCCCAGCGATCGCCCAGGTCGGGATGCCGATCCTGCCATCGGCGATAGCGCTGCGTACCGCCTGGACCTGCGGTCGCAGCACTTCGCCGGGCGATGCGACGATCCGCAGGTTCTTGCTGGCGGCGAGGGCGATCAGCTCGTCCGCTTCGGCGACGGTGGTGGTCATCGTCTTGTTGAAATGAATGTGCTTGCCCGCTTCGAGCGCCTGCTTGCCCTGTTCGAAGTGCAGGCCGATGGGGGAGGCGATACTGACGGCATCGACCTCGCCGTTGGCCAGCAGTTGCTCGTAGTCAAGAAAGGCGTGGGTGATGCCGAATTTCTCGGCGGCAAACCCGGCTCGACCCGGAACCGGATCGCAGACCGCCCGCAACACGACACGGTCCCGCACATCATCCTGACTCAGGTGCGGCAGGATGCCGCGTTGCGAAATCGTCCCGGCGCCAACAACCCCCATGCGAACTGCGTCTGGCATCAACAATCTCCCCGGCAACGCCTGCAAATTTCTGTATCAAGGGAACGTCGTCATGCACCGTTCCGCGTGCATCATCGCCCAGGGAAACCGATCTGCCAAATCACCAGGCGAAAGCGGCTTCAGCGACGTAGGGACAGCCCCTGTGCTGGTCCGCCACCTGCCCAGAAAGGTGGCGCCTGGTGGAACGCAAGTACGTTCCACCAGGCGCCACACAACGAAAAAGTGGCCGTCATGCTGAGCTTGCCGATGGACCGCGTCCGCTCGGTCCCGTTGGGACCGTCTATTGAGCATCCCCGCGCGAAGCGCAGCCGTCGTGGTGTCATGAAACGAGGCACAAGTGACGCCAACCGTCATGCGGTGCCGTGCGCTTTGCGCGGGAACCCATTCGCTGCGCTCAGGGTGACGGACATTTTGGGCAAGGAACTTCCACAACAGTTCGACCATCGTCGTTAATCGAAGAACGCCTGGTCCTCTTCTCGCAGGTACTTCTTCGCCGCCTCTGGCACGAGGTTGATCCCCATGCCGGGGCGATCCCAAACGTCGATGAAGCCGTCCTTCACGATCGGGTCGGGCATCCAGTCGACGACCTCCTTCCACCACGGCTCCTTGCCGCTGGGATATTCGAAGGCGATGTAGTTATCGGGCAACGTCGCTGTGACCTGCACCAACGCCGCCATCCCCAGCAGACCGTTGTTGGTGCCGTGCGGCGCCATCAGCACGCCGTGCAGATCAGCGTACTCGGCGATCCACTTGAGCTCGGCGATGCCACCAACATCGCAGGGGTCCGGCCCGATCACCGAGACGGCGCGCGTCTCGATCAGCTCGCGGTAGTTCTGCCGCAGGTAGATCTGCTCGCCAGTGTGGATCGGCGTGGAGGTCGCGCGAGCCACGTCGCGATAAAGGTCGGCCATCACAGTCGCCGGTGATCATGTCCTCAAGCCACATCAGGTTGAACGGCTCCACCGCTTTGGCGAACCGGATCGCGTCGGGCACGGTCCAGCCGGGTCCGCAATCCAGCGCGATGCCAACGCTGTCGCCCACCGCCTCCTTCATGGCGGCAACACAGGCGATCATGTGATTGAGACCCTTTTCGGTGAGCAGGCCACGATTGCGATGAGGATAGGGGCTGTTGTTGAGGGTGCCGTAGTAATAATCAGGATTGTCCTCGATCATGGTCGAGTGGAAGCCCATCACCTGCTTGACGATGCCGAACCGCTCCGGCGTGAGGGCCAGCGCCTTCGTGTGTTTGGCGAAGCCCGCCGGCGTGAAATCGGTGAGCCGGTCCCGCACCGACCCGTTGTAGACCCGCACCTTGTCGCGAACCTTGCCGCCGAGCAGCTTGTAGACCGGCACGCCAGCGGCCTTGCCGGCGACATCCCACAGCGCCATCTCGATCGCGCTCACGGCGCTGCCATACGGTTTGAACCCACCCCGCCGGCGAATCTTGCGCATGACACGCTCGACATCGGTCGGATCCTCCCCGACAAGAGGCTCACGGAACTCGAGCACCCACGGCTTCAGGTAGGACTTCGACCATTCCACTTGCCCGTACCCGCTGATGCCCTCGTCGGTCGCGATCCGCACGACCGGACTGTCACCGAACATCGCGCACGTGAGATTCGTGATCTTCACACCTGGACTCCTCGTTTCCTTTATGCAACGACCCACATGGCTTCGAGCCAGCATATCCGCAGTCCGCGGAACTGGACAGGGGTACGACGAGGAATGGCCGATGCGGAATTAGCCGCCGCAATCCGGTCGCCACGCAATGGCGCCTGGTTGGAAGCGTGGGCGCGGCTGGCAGTCGTTCAGCGACCAGCCGCGCCGGTCCGGGCCTGCCAACCCGCTACGGTCATGCGCACTGCTTCCAGCGCCTGAAGCGCGCCATCGGACGGTCCCTTCTCGAAATCCCCTTCCTGAACCGCCATGCCATTGGTGACGTGCGCGAAGCAGACGACGTCACGATGCCTGGCGCGAGCGAATGCATACAGCGCGGCCGCCTCCATTTCGACCGCGAGCGCGCCGGCCTCGCGAGCGGCGTTCAGGGCGGACGCTGTTTCCCGGAACGGTGCGTCCGTGGTCCACACCGTGCCACGAACCACCGGGAACGTCGCATGCTCGAGCGCCAGGTACACCGAATCCACCAATTCCGGCTCCGCGCATGCGAACTGGGCGGAAGGCAGGTACGCCTGACTGGCGCCTTCGCCACGAATCGCCTGGTCGACAAGGACCATGCATGATTCTGGCAGGTGGTCCACGAGCCGTCCCGCGGATGTCACGCTAACCAGCAGCTCGCACCCCGACGCGAACAGCTCCTCGGCCACAAGCACGGCGAAAGGCGCTCCGACCGCGCATCCGATCACGCCAAGCTGGAGTCCCTGGAAGGTCGCCACCCACAGATCGGTGTGATAGCACGCCCAACCCGACAGTTGCACCGCTCCCTGGCGCTCCTGGAGGAATCGCAATACATCCCCATCCGGATCCAGCAGGCAGATCGCCGGAACCAGCTCCGACGGGCGTGCCCGTTGGCGCCGCGCCTCGCGCAGCAGGTTCTCCGGCAGGAACATCGATGGCTCGTCGAAGTCGTCGCGGCTGGTGTTCAACGCCAGCGTTGTATCAGTGCTCGTATGCTTCACGATACATGTTCATCCTGGATCCGGCGAATATCATCACCCGCAAGGTATCGCTTCTTGACATGGCAAAACCGGTCATGGGCCGGAATTGACGGCGAATCGGTTGCTGGCGCCGCCGCATGGCATCTCCGCCAATCCGCAACCCGCGATCAGAACGGCCAGCGCGCCAGCTTCGGCCATTGTCTCACCACCACGCCGTCCAGACCCCAATAGCGACCGGTCGCGACGATTGCCAGGATGAACATCGGCACATATTCGTGCGGCTGCTCGAACATCCATCGCCCGCTGGAAAAGTAGACCGCGGCAAGAAAGAGCTGCATCCCCAGGCCGATCAACGCGCCGAACCGAGTTGCGATCCCGAGTACGAGCAACAGTCCCACGCCGACTTCGGTGCCCGTGACAACCCATTGAAACACATCCCAGTTCGGGAGGATGAAATCGTTGACGATCTCCTTGAGGAAGGGCACCCGCGTGCCGGTTTCCCCTCGCTTGTTGACCTCGAAATCGAGAATGTTGCGCGCCTCATCCCGCACGATCAGGAAACCGCGATACCATCCGATGTCGAAATTGCGCTCGCCCGTCACCTTGGCCAGGCCGTTCGCCAAAAAGATGACGCCGAAAAAGATCCGGAGCACCGCCAGCCCCCGCCCCATCGCGGTTGGACTGACAAGCGCACGTTCAGGTTCTGTGTTGCTCGGGGTAGCTTCCATTCAGAATCCTCTCCAGAATCTTCGATCGGCCGACGCGTTTGCTCAGCGGGCCGGTGATGTATCAGTATCGCAAGCCTTTCCTCCATTTACGACAGATTCATCAATTGCGTTTCATTGCCCGTTCCGGCAAGCATGCGCCCGTGGACACCGGGGAAAGGCGTCGACGCCGGGACTATGTGCCAATCAGACTAGCGTGGAAGCTTCCGGCAGGTGATCGATTCAGTGTCGACCAGCACATGCCTGATCGCAACCCACCCGGTCCAAGGCGAGACGGATGCCTGATGCGGACCCCGTCAGGGTTGTCCGCCCAGTGGGCGCGAAGCGTGCACAATTGGTGGTCTTGCCGCTGTGGCCGCTGCGCGCCCGCGGAGCGACTGATCCGGGGATCGCTCTGGGAAGGTGATGTATCGGGATTTGGCGCCGTTGGGGAAGCGGTGAAACCAGGCAACCGCCGAATGGGGTGGGAGTTTGGAGAGAACATACCCGGTCGGGTAGTGCCTGGTCTCACGTGGTGGTGAGTATGACGGTCATTCCTGAGTGTTTGCTGGGAATCACGCTCGCGCGGATACGCAGGACGTGCCCTAATGGCCGCGGGCAGATTGGCCAACCGCGTCATTCAGGGATCGAGTCCCCTCTACAGCGTTTCCCAGATGCGTTGGGATGACCATTGTGGCCGCCGCGCGACCACTGGGCGACTACCGCCGCGCGAAGTCGCCCCGATGGCCCGGCTGATGTGCAAACCGCTCTGACGGCTGGCGGGGTCGTGACGAAAAAACCGGTCGTCCCATTCAGGACGACCGGTTTCCGCGGTGACTCCACTACGAGGAAGCGGGGGTCAGGTTACATGCCGATTTTGGACATCACGTCGCCTTGATCCTTGAATTCCTTCGCATCGGAGCCCTCAATCTTGCTGACCACGCCTTCCGGCGCGCCGTTCTGTTTCAAGACGTTGACCAGATCGTCCTTGCCGATCGGCCAGCTGACGCCTTCGGTGTACTTCTTGATGTCGCCAGGGTTGAACCCACCGGCCATGTTCTTGAGCTTGTCCATTGAAAATTCTCCTTTTGATGTGCCACACCTGCGTGCGGCTTAGCGGAATGAGGGAGCGAGCATCGTGCCCTTGGGTCGATACGACTGACTAGCGGCGCTTTTTCTTGTCGCCCCGTTTCGATTTCGACCCGTTGTCCCGCGACCCTTCGACCACGTCTCCATCGACGGTGACCTCTTCGTGCCGTACCGTGTCGCTTACATGCTTGTTGCCCTGAACGGCTTCCTTGTCGACATCGACCTCACCGGTCACGCGCGTGCGTTTCTGCACGTCGACCTCTTCGCCGTGGACCGGTACTTCGATGGTCCCTTCCTGGAAGGTATCCTCGCCCGGCGCGGCGTCACGATCGACCGTTCGCCGGCTCACATTCACTCGTTCCTCGGTGACAGGGACGTCGATCTCCCGGTCTTCGGCGACGACGGACTTGTGGATACCGACATCGCCCCGGTCGACCTGGCGCTTCGTCGCGGTCAGCTCTTCCTCCGCGACGTCAACGCGCAGGTGGTCGTCCTCATTCACATGAGTCCGGGAGGAATCCTGCTCGTGATCGAACGGTTCCGGGTCATCGTTCATGCCCGCACCGGCTGGTGGCTGCTCCCAGGATGGATCCTGGCTCAGCGCTTCCTGCTCGGTCACGTTGAGGTAGATGGTTTTTTCGTCCGCGTTGGCGACCGCCGTCATCGGAATGTAGGCGCTCTTGGGAAAGAGGAATCCGTCCTTTGCGATGAAGTGATCGGATTGCACCTCATCGATCTTGCCTATCTTGCCACCGTCGGAAGCGACAACCTCCATACCCTCCGCAATCGTAATCTGATCGTTATACGTGCTCATTGCACCCTCCTTGCTTGATGAAGCGTTGTTTGAGAAGGCGTAGCCCGCATTGGGACTTCAGAACGCCTCTCGCCACCGGACAACCACGCAACCGGCATGCCACCATCGTGTCGTGCGCCTGTGAGCGGAAATCGGGTGTGCGCGGAACGATCTCCAAATAGCGTCAACAACCTTTCCCTGACCTATCCTGCTTTGATTTGCTGCCATAACGGGTTGGCATGTTACGTGCGTGGAATGTTTGAAGCCACGCATGTTTGGGCAGCCTCCGAACAACCGCGACGAACGGCTTGCAGATCGGTTCACACATCCAACGAGGGAGACAATGATGAGCAATCGCGATCCACTTTACGGCAGGACAACGGCGTCGGGCGTCGATCCATTTGAGGCATCACCCCGTCCTGGCAACACGGACGACACCGGAGACACGAAAGACAAGGCGAAGGATGCGGCCAACACGGCAAAGGACAAGGGCCAGCAGGCCATGGACGATGTGAACCAGAAGGGCCAGCAAGCGAAGCAGAAGGCGGGCGAAGGCACCGGCAAGGCTCATGACAAGGCCGATCAAGGCATGGACAAGGCGTCGTCGGGGCTCGACCAGGCAGCCGACAAGCTTCGTGAAAAGGGAGGCCAGCAGGGCGGATCGATGGGATCCACCGCGACGATGGCCGCCGACAAGCTGGAGTCCGCCAGCGGGTATCTGCGCGAGAAGGATACCGACCAGATCGTGGACGACCTGGAGGCGCTGATTCGCCGCAAACCCACCGAATCGCTGCTGGTTGCCGCTGGTGTCGGCTTCGTGCTTTCCAGGATCTTTCGCTAGAGGCATATCAGCGCCGGAGGAGGCATGAACGATGGCTGACAGCAGATCATACGACAAATCAGGGCAAAGCTCGCCTCCGGGCAACGAGAGCCTGGGCGACACGTTCATGGGGATCATCAAGGATGTCCAGGGCGTGATCCGCGGCGAAATCCAGCTGGCGAAGACTGAGATCAAGGAAGACGTGAGCAAGATCGGCAAGGCGGTGGCGATGATCGGCGCCGGGATCTTCTTCGGCCTGATCGGATTCATCTTCCTGATGCACGCGACCACCTACCTGATCAACCAGTGGATCGAGGAGTTGTGGATTTCGGCGGGTATTGTCGCGGTGGCGCTGCTTGTCATCGCCGCCATCATCGCCATGGCGGGCAAGAGCAAGCTGAGCAAGGCCAGTCTCAAACCTGACCAGACAATTGGCTCTCTCAAGGAGGATCAGCAATGGGCAAATCAGCAGATCAAATCAGTCAAGAAATAGATCAGGACCGCGCCGACGCGGGCCAAAAGATCGATGACCTGCAGGGCCAGCTCCAGGGCCAGGCTGGGCACATGCAAAAGCAGGTTCAGGACACCGCCGAGCATGTACGCGGGCAGGCGCAGGGCATCATGAACGATGCGGTGGATCAGGTTGAGAACTTCGATTTTCATCAGCAGGTAGAGAAGCGACCGCTGGTGTCGGTCGGCGCGGCGCTGATCGGCGGGTTCGTGCTCGGCGGGATGATGGGCGGCGGCAAACAGCAGCAATCCAGTCAGGCTCAGTCAGGACAAGGCTCGTCTGGAGGAAGCCAGGGCGGCGGCGGTGGCATGAGCAGCCAGCTTCGTAGTGCCGCGAAGAAGTCCGGCCTGGAGGATACGATCGCCAACGCCAGCGCGGCGCTGATGGGCAGCCTGACGGAACAGCTGAAGGGATCGCTCAACAGCAACTTCCCGGGTTTCTCGGAGAAGCTGGACACGGCGCAGAGCAAATCCGGCTCATTCTCCGAGAAGAGCCAGGCGACGCAGAAAGAGGCGCAACAGGCGTAAGGTCACGTTGCGCAGTCCGGATTGTCGTTATGTGGACCCGGCCCACGAATGGCCGGGTCTACATAATCCTAGCCATGCGGAGCCGTCCACCATCGCCGGTTATTCCGCGATATTCCGAACACCGGTCCAGTTGGCCGGGGTGAGCCGGCAGACCCACTCACCCTCGATACCGTTTTGCTGGCCGAATTCCTTGGCGCGGTCGTTCCCCATGTATCGGGCGCCCATGATTCCGGCCCAATGACGACTCGCTTCCGGGTCGGGATCCATCGTGACCCGGCCCTCCAGCACCACGAACGAATAGGGAGGCGATGGATTATCGACTGACAGCGTGGCATATCCATTCCGTTGCAGGTTCTTGCCCTTGACCGAATCATGCCAGGTGGTGAAGACGATGTCGTCGCCGTCCATCACGAACCAGATCGGCGCGACATGCGGCCGGCCATCCTTCCGGGTTGTCGCGAGGTGACCGGTGCGGGTCCCTTCGACGATGAACGCCTTCATCTCCTCGATCGACATGTCTGGCATTGGAGGCAACCTTTCCGTGGTGCGGGAGGGAGGGATCCCCGCGGGCAGGTGGGCGGGCGTCAGCTGGCGCGACGGCCACGATCCGGCGCTATCGTCACTCGCTCCCCGAACTGCGCGTCGTGCAGCCGCCGGTACATGCCGCCCGCGGCGAGCAGCTCATCGTGCCGACCCTCTTCGGCGATACCGGACTCGTCGACCACCACGATCCGGTCGGCGTGCTGGATCGTCGCCAGGCGATGCGCGATAACCAGCGTGGTGCGGCCAACGGCAAGATCGGCAAGGGATTGCTGGATCGCCTGTTCGGTCTCGGTGTCGAGCGCCGAGGTCGCTTCGTCCAGAATCAGGATCGGTGGGTTTTTCAGGAACATTCGGGCGATGGACAACCGCTGCTTTTGCCCGCCGGAGAGCTTGACGCCGCGCTCGCCGATGACCGTGTCCAGCCCTTCTGGCAGCGCGAAGATGACCGAATCAAGCCGCGCCCGGCGGGCGACATCCCGGATATCCGCTTCGCTCGCGCCGAGGCGGCCGTAGGCGATGTTCTCCCGGATCGAGCCGCCAAACAGGAAGACATCCTGCTGCACAATGCCGATCTCCCGTCGCAGCGACGCGAGCGTCATGTCGCGAATGTCGATACCGTCGATTGTGATCCGGCCCCCATCCACATCATAAAAGCGGGGAAGAAGCGAGGAAATCGTCGTCTTTCCCGCACCCGACGGACCGACGAAGGCCACCGTTTCACCGGGGCGGATGTGCAGGTTGACATGATCGAGCACCGTCGCGTGGTCGGAGTAGCCGAAGGTGACTTCCTCGTACCGGATATCGCCGCGAAGGTCGCCAACGTCGATCGCACCCGGCGCATCGGCGATGTCCGGCTCGATATCCATCAGCTCGGTATAGCGACGGAATCCGGCGATGCCCTTGGGATAGATCTCCAGCACCGCATTGATCTTTTCGACCGGTCGGAAGAACACGGCGACGAGCAGCAGGAAGCTGACGAATCCACCCTGGGAGAGCTCGCCCTCCAGCACGAACCAGGTTCCGGCGATCATCACGACCAGCTGGGTCAGCCGCATGCTGAGGTAGCTGAGCGACATGCTGGTGGCCATGATCCGGTAGGCCTGCATCTTGGTTTTGCGATACTTCGCGTTGTCACCGGCGAAAAGCTCGCGCTCGTGGTCCTCATTGGCAAACGCCTGCACCACCCGCATGCCGCCGACATTGTTCTCGATGCGGGCGTTGAACTCGCCGACGCGGCCGAACAGGCTGCGCCACGTCCGGGTCATGCGGCCGCCATACCGGCTGGTGATCCACCCGGTGAACGGCACGATGATGGCGGTGATCAGGGCGAGCTGGGGATTGATGAAGAACATCAGGGCGAACGCGCCGGCAAAGGTCATGATCGCGATGAAGAGGTCCTCCGGGCCGTGGTGCGCCACCTCGCCGATATCTTCCAGGTCCTTGGTCACCCGCGCGACCAGGTGACCCGTCTTGTTGTTGTCATAGAACCGGAACGAGAGCTTTTGCAGATGGTCGAAGCTCCGGCGCCGCAGCTCGGTTTCGATGTTGATGCCGAGCACGTGCCCCCAGTAGTTCACGACGACCATGAGACCGGTGTTGATGAGGTAGATCAGCAACAACGCGACACCGGCGGTGATGATCAGACCCCAGTCCTTGCCGGGGAGCAGGTCATCGATGAACGCCCGCACCGCCAACGGAAAGGCCAGCTCGAGCAGCCCGGAAACGACCGCGCAGCCAAAATCGAGCAGGAACAGCTTGCGATGCGGGCGGTAGTAGGTGAAGAACCGCCTGATCAGGTCGCGTGAGCCGAGTCTGGGGGCGTGGGTGGAACCGGAAAGGGACGACGTCGCGACCAAGGAGAACTCCAGAGGGGAAATGCCGCTTTTTGGGGCACGACGAAACAGGCGCCAGAATGCCACTGACACTGGGACTGTACCCGAATCGGCGGCAAATGGCGAGATTTGTGCGGCCTGCAAGGATGCAGGATGAACTGCGCAATTCCTGACCAGGGTGCGCGTCATGGCGGCGCCGATCCAGGCGGCGATCATCAGCTGGTCCGTATACAACGCTGGGGTACAAGCGGGATCCTGCCGAAAACTACATCGTTTCGATCACCAACACCTCATGATCCATGATCTGCAATATCTCAACAGATAGGCCACCATCGTCATTTTTCACCGGGACCTCCTGCCCCGCAACAAGCAATCGCGCACTCCGTGCGGCGACACCAGTCAGCCGAATGCTCAATGGCCCAGCCGGGAAGTAGTCGGCCACCGGGGCATGACCGGTTTCATGTCCCGTGAGGTTCACGAGGTGAATCACCATGCGATGCTGCTGCCAATACGGTGTGCAATGCACGAATCCTGGTCCGTCGATCTGCATGGGCTGATGAGTTCCAGTTGTCCAGCGCACGAGGTTGGCCAGTATCGTCGCGTGATCGGGCAGGCGGCCGCGGCCGAATGTCCGGTCGAGGTCGACGGCGAGGTAAGCCACCCGGCCACTGGAATCTGCCTCTCGCAATACCAGGCCCGGGACGTTGCTCGATGGATGACGCATCCAGCTGGTTTCCGGGGGATAGATCGGGAATGGTGGGATGAGGGTCAGCGGGGTGGTCACACCTTCCTCCGGCCGCACGACCTCGATACGGCCGCCGAACGGGATGATATCGGTCTCCTCGAATCCGTCGAACACCGGGTGCCGCGGCGTGTCGTCGTCCGGCTCGTCACCCGTCGCGGGACCGTACACCCACCGCCGGCGCTCCGGTGCGATCCGGAGATAGGTGTGCTGACTCCATTGATCCCAAGCCGCCCGCTCGTCGTTATCCGCTCCGTGGTGCGTCCTGGTGGCATGCACGCCGAGCACATCAGCCAGGCCGAAATCTCGACGCGGCAACCCATCGGCGTCGTAAAGACTCGTTTCGCCTGTCGCCACCAACCCGCCACCGTTCCTCACGAACTCACGAATGGCATCGCACTGGGTATCGGTGAGCCGGCCGACATTCGGCAGCACCAGGGCGGTCAATTCCAGTCGAGAAACTGTTGCGGCAATGTTGTCGGCGTGGACGGGAACGTAAGAAATTCGAGCCCGGATCAGGGCGTCATTCATTCCGTTCCAAGGCATTCGCACTCGTGTTTCTGGATCGTGCCGACCATAGAAGTCCGCGTTCTCCTGCGACCAGACGACACCTACCGTCGCGGCCGGCTTCCGGTCGAGCAGGTACTGCTCGTTTTGCTCGTGCCAACGAAAGAGCGGCTCCGCCGTCCGGTATTGCCGCCGGTCTTCGTGATAGGCGCCGATGTGATGCCACCACGGCTGAATGCCGCCGGAGAAGCCGTCCAGCGCCCAAAGCCGCGCATCGCCTGGCGACTTGCTCGCCACCCGGAAGCTGGGTTGACCCGCGCCATACATGGCCATGCTCTCGGGGATCAGCTTGTCCCATCCCAGCATGTCGTGCAGCTGTGCGCCGGCTTCCCCATTGCGCTGGAACCCCATACCCGGATGCCGGTACTGGGAGTCGAGGAAGATGAGCTCGGCGCGCTCGGCGATGGCCTTGTAGTCTCGGAAATGCTTGCCCTGCGCGAGGATATCGCCGGCGTTCATGCCGACCCAGAGACAGTGCTCGCCACCGTGCCGCCGGGTGGTGGCGTTGTTGTGATCCCAAACTTCGATCCGTCGGGCGTAGTTCCACTGAATCCAGTTCCGGTACACCGGGTCATCCCAGTCGTGGGTCGTCGGCAGGTCGGCGCCAGCATGGTCCCGGAATTTGCGGCGGCAGTTGACGCAGTAGCAGATACGGTCCCGCTGCAGCCCGCTCCAGCTGTTGTCCGCGAACCCTTCCGGCTGGTAGCGCTCGATCACTTCTTCGAGGACGGCAGGCAGGAACGTATCGTAGTAGGGGCTGAAGATGCAGGCAATGAACAGGTCACCGGCGCGGTACGGTATGCCTTCCTGATCGACCGTGAACCAGTCCGGATGCTCGAGGTAGAACCGCTCATCCGCGCGGTTTGAATCCATACGGGCGACGACGGCGAGACCTTCCTCTCGCGCATCCTCGGCGATCTCGCCAAAGAGGTCACGGTCGCCTAAATGAATCGCCCGGTGCTGTAACTCCAACGCGCTTGGGTAGTAGGCGACAATCCCACCCGCGTTGACGATGACGCCCTGGACCCGGGTGTTTCGCCAATGCTGCCGCCACCAGTCACGATCGTATCGAATCGGATCGAGTTCCGTCAGGTTCGTCTGGCCCCATCGGTAGCAAACCTTAAACCAGGGCCGCGCCTTGTCCACATTCATTCGTTTTCACTCCAATCCCTAATCATCCAGTTGTCGCAATGCATCACCGACGCCGTCCAGGAGCTCCAGCCGCAGCTCTGAGTATTTCCGGCTCAGCACAACTCCTTGTGCACCACCGGCAAACGCCGCCAGCACCGCGTCTTTCACCCCTTCACGGGTGCATTCCGTCACATTCCAATCATCCGAGAGGTCGGCGCTCGTTCCCGGGCTTGCTGACTGAGGTGTGGGCACATCCAGGTCGATGCCTGGGTAGATATGACAACGGCCATCGACTGCCTCGACGGCACGCTCCGTCTCCCGGCAGACATACTCGGCCGAAAATCCGGCTGCCGGAAGGTCGTCGTACGGCGCTTCCTCGATCTGGAGCAACTTGAGGAGGAAAGGGTAGACCTCGGCCGGTGAGGCATCGGCAAAGAGGCTTTGGCAGATGTTTTCCACCCAGCGATGGAAACGGGGTCCGGCACAATTGTTGTACGCAACGACCTTGATGAAGTCGGAGAAGCGACTCATCTCTTGGTAATCCTGATCGGCGCGATAGAAGGGGCTGAATGAGATATTGTGGTACACATGCCAGCCCACCTGAAGCTCAGGATTGCACGCTTTGGCGACGCCGTAGATGTCGCGGTAGAGCTGCCGTTGGCTTTCCGTCCAGAGCGTTTGCCATGCGAGCAATTCGGGGTACTGGAGCAGCAGTCGCCAGAAGCTGACGAAGGCGCCGTCTCGCGGGCGATCCCCCGACGCCACCCTCGAGTTCCAGTCGATCGCCTGGCGATACCCCTCCTGCGCGCGGCGTACATCGATACCGCGGTCGCGGGCGACGGCCTGGCAATATGGGCAGAAGCAGGTGATCGCATCCGCCTTGACCGGTCCCTGCATCAGGAGATTGAGGGGACCCGGCCGTTCGGAGCACCACGCGATGCCGTCCAGATCGTAGCTCTTGGCATAGTCCTCGACGATGCTGAGGTGCCAGGTTCGGTAATCCGGATTATTGAAGCAGAATCGTGGTGCCGGTCGACCCCAGGCGTCGACTTCAAGACACTTCGGGAAGTTCGGGTAGCGACGCAGCTCAGCCGCGTAGCTGCTCTCCTCGATCCAGGCGATGCTCTGCAT
>Ga0209176_10000109_pt1 | contig 21859 bp, 21 predicted proteins | sample NGEPer11B_FD_184511 | JGI IMG/M metagenome (GOLD analysis project Ga0209176, IMG submission 184511) | Arctic peat soil microbial communities from the Barrow Environmental Observatory site, Barrow, Alaska, USA - NGEE Permafrost305-11B... | ecosystem: Environmental > Terrestrial > Soil > Wetlands...
CTCAGTGGCGCGTCAGCCTTTGTTCGTCATACTCGTGCGCGGGAGCACTTGTGGCCGCTGCGCGACCACTGGGCGGACAACTCCCGCGGGAGGTCCGCCCCTACACCATCCCTGGTGTGTCATTTTGAGCTTGACGCGCCACTCAGCATGACATTAAGGGTTGGAGCTGTGCGGTCAACCGGACGGTCGATCCGAGACGTAGCGCCGCCATGGCAACAGCAGGCGCTCCAGGGCGCTGATCACCGCAAAGAGCCCGACCCCCATGAACGAGAGAATGAAGATCGCCGCGAACACCCGCGCGGTCAGGAACTGCGGCGCGGCCCGCGCCATCAGGTAGCCGAGCCCCTCACTCGCGCCGACCAGCTCGCCGAACACCGCCGCGATCACGCTCACCGCGATGCCGATCCGGGCACCGGAAAAGATCGACGGTAACGCCGCCGGCAGCTTCGCGAGCCGGAACCGGGTCCAGCCGTTCGCCCCGAAGGAGCGCAACATCGCCATCACCTCGCGGTCGGCGGCGCGCATGCCATCCACCGTGCTGACCGTGATCGGGAAGAAGGCGATCAGCGCGGCGACGATGATCTTGGGGGCGAGGCCGTAACCGAACCAGATCAGCAGCAGCGGCGCCAGCACCACCATCGGGATCGTCTGGCTGGCGATGATCAGCGGGTAGAGCGCGCGTTCGAGAACGCGGGAGCTGTCGATGGCGATTCCGATCGCGACGCCAGCCAGCAGCGCAACCCCAAACCCGATCACGACCTCGAGCAGCGTGACCTGGGTATGCCGCCACAGGAGCTGACGATCTTCCCGGAAGGCAGTGAACACCTCGGTGGGTTTCGGCAACATCCACGTTGGGGTGTCTGTCACCACGACCACGATTTCCCAGGTCACCAGGAAAACGCCGAGCAGCAGGAATGGCCAAATCCAGCGCTGAAGCATGGCGCTCATGCCATCACCCGCGCCCCGAATGCCGGTTGTGCCCCATCTGGCTGGTTGAGCAGGCCGAGGGCTTCCAGCAGCGCGACCCGGTGATGGTGGAAGGTCTCGCTGGTCAGCATCTCGCGCGCGCGAGGACGCGCCAGGCTGATCTGCTCGATGTGGGTGATCGCGCCGGGTCGCGCGGTCAGCACGATCACGCGATCGGCCATGTAAACCGCCTCGTCGACATCGTGGGTGACGAACAGCACCGCCTGGCGTTCTCGCTCCCACAGCTCAAGCAGCCAGGTTTGCAACACCACGCGGCTCAGCGCATCGAGCGCGCCGAACGGCTCATCGAGCAGCAGCAATGGCCGTTCGGCCAGCACCGTGCGGAGAAAGGCGACGCGTTGGCGCATGCCGCCGGAGAGCTGGGCGGGCCAGGCGTCTTCGAATCCTTCCAGCCCGAACTCGGCGAAGCGCGCCAATGCCCGCCGTCGCGCTTCCTTGCGGGAGACACCATGCACCTCCAGCGCCAGCGCCGCGTTGTCCAGCGCCGAGCGCCATGGCAGCAGCAGGTCGCGTTGATGCATGTACGACGATGCGCCGAGACGGTCCGGCGTCGCCAGCGTCTCACCGTTGATGGTGATTTCTCCGCCAACCGGCGCGTAGAGACCGGAGATGATATCGAGCAGCGTGCTCTTGCCGGATCCGGATGGCCCCACCAGCGCCACGAACTCATCATCATGCACCGAAAAGGTGATATCCCGCAGCGCTTCGAGGGTGACGCCATCCTCAACATAGGTGGCGTCGATGTGATCGAGCTGGACGCGGGGGATGGTGGTGGGTGATTGCATGAAGCTGCCTCCCTGCGCCGGCATTACCCGGATCAGGTACCAACGGTCGGCGACGGTAACGGTCGCCCTCTCAGCCCGGCTATCCCCGAGCCCCCGTAGCGGAATGGCCGGCATCATCTGATGCGGCATTGCCGGAGAGTATAGCAGTGCGTGGCGCCGTCTCAGGCGCGGCCTCGCTCCAGCCGTCAGCCCTTGTTGTTCTTCGCTGCCTGCCCTCGACGCAGCTTCTGCTCCATAAAGGCGTTGAGTTCGTCCATGGTCAGCGGCGGGCCGTGCAGCGGCATCGCCGCCGACGAGGAGTGGATGCCGATCAGGAAGATATCCAGGTAGCGATGCCGGAGTTCGCGGCTGCGCCCCTCATCGTCGTAGTAGAGCCGTTGCGCCAGGTGGAAGAACTGCACGATGTCGGAGCTGGTGATGTCGTCGCGTACCACGCCGGCCGTCCTGGCGCGCTTCAGCAGGCGGCTGTCATTGGCTTCGATCACGTCGAACCCCCGCCAGATCTCGTCGGTGAACGGAAACTCGCCGACGAAACGGACGGAGAGCGACCCCAGGCCGGCGTCAAGGGAGCGGTGCATGTAGCGGCAGAAGGCGTCCCAGGGGTCGCCGTCGTCGGCCAGGGCGATCTCGGTTTCCGCGATGAGACGACGCATGTTGTCGACGTAGAGCCGGGCGAGGAGCTCCTCCTTGGAGCGGTAACGGCGGTAGAGCGCGCCGATCCCCACCCCGGCGCGCTCAGCCACCGCGGCGATGGGCGCGGCGGCGTCGGAAAGAAAGACCGCGCGGGCGGCTTCAAGGATACGTTCGTCGTTGCGGGCCGCCTCGGCCTGTCGGCCCGGCAGGCGTGGCGCGTCTGTGTTGTCCATGAGTCCAGCATACCACACACTTGACCGGAGCGTTCCGTTCCGTTACAATCGCGGCGTGCATCGAACCGGAACAGATCGTTCCGTTCAGACGCATGGCGAGCGGTGCGATCTGCCGTCGTCGAGACACTGGAGGGAGCCAGGTCCTGGACCGGCGTTCCCGAAGCGACCCGGCGGTCCACCACGAGGCGGATCGGCGATACGGAAGGAGCAACCGCGATGCGCGTGAGAATGCAGATGAGGGCAGACGGAAGCGGCCAGGCGGGCATGGGCATGAGCGAGCCTCCACGCCTCGCGATGGGCGATCTCGCCGAGGCGCTGGTCTCCGCCGGCATCCTGGTGGTCAAGGAGGGGGCGCACGTAGCGTCGACGGGTATGCGAGTGCATTTCACCCGTGGGCGCCGGATGGTGACGGATGGGCCGTTCGTGGAGACCAAGGAGCTGATGGGCGACTAGGTGAGGCGCGCCGGTGGCCGGGATGGCCGTCACTCAGGCTGCGCGGCCGACAGAACTGTCGCGAGCCCGGTTCGGGGCACGGAGCTGATCCTGCATGACGGTGCCGGCTGATCGAAAGGGGTGGCTCGATTGGGTCGCTGGATCTGTCGATTGGGACGGTCGGCGTTCGACTATAGGATGACCACACTATCCGGCATCGGGCGTGTCGCGGCTCGACGTCGAGGAGTGTCGCGGAACAGTGGAGGCAGATGACAATGGACAATGCCATGGGACATAACGGCGGCGCGCCGCGCATCATCGAACTGGACACCCAGGACCCGATCGCATTCAAGGTGGTCTGGGCATGCTGCGTGGTCGGTGCACTCATCGTCCTGCTCCTGGCGGAGGGCGCCGTCGTGCCGCCGCCCCTGGATGCCGGCGTCGAGGGAATGGTCTATCTCGGATATCCCGACAGAATCGCCGCCTGGCTCGGGCCGGCTCAGTCCCCCGCGCCGCCGGTTGGCTGATCCCGCTCACCACGTTACGGGAAGGAGGACCATGATGAACACGGCCACGTTAGTACCAGCGAGAACCGGCACATTGCAAGGTACGCGACCACATATGCGGACGAAAACTGTCCTGAAAACTCGGTACACTTGTCGACAGGGAACGTCGGAAGGGGGCATTGACAATCAGGCATTTTGAAGGCATAATCCCAAACTGGATATTCCGTTTGCGGAGTATGCGTACGGACAATAGAGCGTGAGGTACGCGATGAGTAAACATCAGGATGACTGGCGCGATGCAGCGATCGTCGTCGAAGGGCTCGAAAAATCGTTCGGGTCAACGCAAGCGCTGTGTGGGATTGACCTGCGCGTTCCGCGCGGCAAGGTGCTCGGCCTGCTTGGGCCGAATGGCGCCGGCAAGACGACCGCCGTTCGGATTCTGACGACCCTGCTGAAGCCGGATGCGGGCCGCGCCGAGGTGGCGGGGATCGATGTTGTCGCGCATCCCGACCAGGTACGGGCCAACATCGGGCTCACCGGTCAGTATGCCGCGGTTGACGAGATCCTGACGGGGCGTGAGAACCTCATCATGTTCGGCCAGCTGTACCGGCTTTCCACCCAGTCCGCCAGGGAGCGCGCCGACGAGCTGCTGAAGCGCTTCGATCTCGCCGACGCCGCCAATCGCACCCTCAAGACCTACTCGGGCGGCATGAGGCGGCGGCTCGATCTTGCCGCCAGCCTGATTGTTTCCCCGCCGGTGATCTTCCTCGACGAGCCAACGACCGGGCTCGACCCGCGCAGCCGGAACGGCATGTGGGATGTCATCCAGGATTTGGTCAGTGATGGCACCACGGTCTTGCTGACCACCCAGTACCTCGAGGAGGCCGACAAGCTCGCGGACAACATCGTGGTTGTGGACCACGGTCGGGTGATCGCCGAGGGCACCGCCGATCAGCTCAAATCGCAGCTCGGTGGCGAGCGGCTGGAGATCAGCGTCCCCAGCGGGACAGATCTCGCTTTGGCGGAGCGGACGCTGCTTGAGATCGCCGGCTCAAATGGCCTGGCGGACAGCGAAGTGATGATCAATCCCGAGACCAACCAGCTGACCGTGCCGTTCGCCTTGGGCGGGCGAGGCCTCCCCGAGGCGCTGCGCCGGCTTGACGCGGCCGGGCTGGAGCTGACGGACCTGGCCCTGCGTCGCCCAACACTCGACGATGTCTTCCTGACGCTGACCGGACACGCCGCCGAAGCTGAACAGGACGATGACGCCTCCACGGAGAACGCCGCATGAGCACCAACACGTATCCCGCGCCGACAACGATGCCGGAACGGCACGTTGCCGCTCCCGATCTCGATTTCGTCCGGCGAAGCAAGCCGGTAAGTGTCATCGCCGATTCGCTGGTGCTGGCCAAGCGCTACCTGAAGCGGATTCCGCGGCAGCCTGACTGGCTGGTTGGCGTCACGGTGATGCCGGTGATGTTCCTCCTGCTGTTCCGCTATATCTTCGGCGACACCGTCCAGGCGACGCTGCCGGCGGGTGTGGACGCGGTGAACTACCTGGTCGCCGGCATCATCGTCCAGGGTATCGTGTTCGGTGGCATGAACACCGGGCTCGGCCTGGCGATGGATTCCAAGGAAGGCCTGATGGACCGCTTCGCCTCGCTGCCGATGGCACGCTCGGCGGTGGTGCTCGGGCGCATCCTTGCCGACATGGCGATCGCCATCTTTACCACCACCATCACCATCCTTGTTGGCCTGATGGTCGGCTTCCGGCCTACCTCAGATGTGGTCGACTGGATCGCGGCGGTCGGGCTGATGCTGCTGATGGCCTTCGTGCTGGCGTGGATCGGCGCGATCATCGGGCTGGCGCTGAAGACCGTGGAGGCGGTGAATTCGATCGGGTTTACCTTCATCTTCCCGTTCACCTTTCTCAGCAGCACCTTCATCAACCCGGATTACCTGCCGGGTTGGCTGCAGGGCTTCGCCAAAAACCAGCCGTTCACCTTGCTGCTGGATGCCACCCGGTCGCTCCTCACTGGATATCCGGACTCGGGCGACAAGGGCTGGATGGTGACGCTTTACCTGCTGCTCGCGCTAGTCGTGCTGGTGCCGGTGGCGCTCTGGATGTACGAGCGGCGAATCTCCCAGTCGTAAGTCAGACCTATCTGATATTCGGGCGGTCGGGATGCGTTGGGGGGCGTATCCCGATCCGCCGCGTGAAGGGACAAGGGGACATGATCGGCGATACGCAGCTTTCGGCCACACAGAACATCTTGCCTGGAGGCGAAAACGAATTGCCGGTCCCGACCTGCATCTGCAACTCGATCATCTGGATGTCGCATCTGATCGAGCGGTATGCCAACACTCGCCTCGCCTCGTTCGGGTTGCCGCCGGCATTGACCATGCCACGCGTGCGATTGCTGATGGCGGTGGCCGCGGGAACCGGTGAGCAGGCCTCAACCAGGATGAGCGATATCGCGCTCGACCTTGGTGTCACGGCGCGCACGATCACCACCATGGTCGACGCGCTGGAGCGGGAAGAGCTGATCGAGCGGGTTCCTGATCCGAACGACCGGCGTGCCATCTCGCTGGTGCTGACCGAGCATGGCGAAGCGGTGATCCCGAGCCTCGAGACAGCGCTGAACGAGATCAGCAGGGCGGTGATGACGCCGCTTGCCGGCTCCGACCAGGAATCGATGCTCAACCTCATGACCCGCCTGATCGAGCGAGACGCTGGCTGACCGCGGAGCGGAGAGGCTGAAACGGCGCATGGGTGGCCCGCACGCTGCTCGGGTCCGGCTGAGGTTGGCGCGCCGGGGCCGCGCGGGGCAGGTCGCCATGCAAAGTGACGGCCAGGCGATGGCGATCAGCCTGTCACCGGATCTGTTGCGCGAATGTGAACGTTATCCGGCGCCCACCGGAGGCAGCTCGCCGGTCAGCATCAGCATCGTCGGGATGCCGTCCGCGTACGGGCTGTTCTTCAGGATCGGCGCATCATCGGCCGGCCACGCCTCGACACGCACGCCTTCCAGCGCGGCGTTGTTGCCGTAGCGCTCGAACAGCGGGATCTTCGGCAGCAGCTCGTTGAAGGCCTGCGCGATGGTGGTGAGGTTGTCCTTCTGGGCAGCGACATCGAGTCCCAGCGCGCTTTCGACTACCAGCTTCTCGATATCGACCGTGCCCGCCACCTCGGTCTCCTGCTCCAGCGGGAAGGATATCCCCTCGCCACCATTGTTGACCGCCAGCGTATTGTGGACGAAGAAATCTGTGGTGTATGAGAAGTGCGGATGCGGGTTGTCCGAGTTGCCCCAGCCCCGGATCGCGAGCTCGAAGTTGCCCTTGTCAACATCGATCGGATGCTGGGTGTAAGTCACCGCTCGCGGCTCGCAAATGATGCCGAAGTTGGTGAGCTGCTCGGCCGCATCGGTGCCGGAGGCCGACCAGTCGGCGAACTCGGCCGGGAAGGAGAGCTCGAAGCGGGCTTCCTCGCCGTTGTTCATGGTCCAGACGTCGGCACTCTTGGTCCAGCCTGCCTCTTCCAGCAGGGCCGTCGCCGCCTCCAGGTCGAGCTCATACTGGTTGAAGCCCGCGACGGCGTCTTCGTTGATCCAGTTGGGCACGAGGTTGTCGCTGATCCCGATCATGTATTGCACCGCGATACCGGACTCGGCCAGCGACACCGTGCCGTTCTGTTGGCGATCGATGACATGGGCGATCGCCTGGCGCACCGCTGGCAGGCCCAGCGTATCGCCGAACTTGGCGAAGTTCATCAGCAACGCCGGGCCGGAGTAAATGGGCGGACGCAGGATCCGGATACCCTGGTTTTGCATTTCCTTTTCGGTGGCGGGGGCGAAGCCGTGCGTCGCGTAGTCGACATCGCCGGACAGCACCACCGCCGAGATGGTGTCAGTCTCGCCGTTGTAGTTGACGATGCGGTCGTAGCGCACGGTGTCGGCGAGGTAACCGGTGTCGTTCTTCTCCATGTTGAAATTGGAGCTGGTGATCGAATTTGGATCGATGTTGAACGGGCCGTTGGCGACGATGCCTTCCGGGCGGAAGTTGTTGAACTGGTCGAGCAGCTGCGCCCCTTCGGGGTCATCGATCGTCAGTCCGCCGCCGAACAGCTCGGCGGCCCTGTCCCCGAATTCGCCATAGACACTGGCCGGGCGCGGGCTCATGCGGATCACATAGCGTTCGACCACGGTCGACGGCACGCTCATGTGGAAGGTGAGGTTGTAGTCATCGACCGTGGTGACCTCGTCGACATACTCCCAGACTGTGTTGGACATGATGCGCAGGCAGTTCATGGTCGCCTGCACATCGGCGGCGGTGAAGTCGGTACCGTCCGACCAGACGACACCCTCCCGCAGGGTGACAGTGAAATTCTCGCCATCCTCGGCGAAGGCCCACTCCGTGGCCAGCAGCGAAAGCCATTCGTCGGACGCCCAGTAGTACAGGCCGAGCGGCAGCGTCATGAGATCGCCGTAGATGTTAGGCGGGTTCATGATGCCATTGGTGACAAACGTGTTGAAGTGACCGGTCGGCGGCGCCTGATACGGCCAGGCACCATGGAACTCGGCTCCGCCGTCCTGCGCCATCACCGTGCGACCGAGGCCGCCGGGAATGGGCGCTCCGGCGAGTATTGCGGCGCTAACAGCACCGACGCCTGTGCCAACCGCACGTCGCCGTGACATGGGTGCTTGCAAAACGCTACGACGCGTGTCCTCTAGCAGTTCTTTCGACATTCCAAACCTCCTTGGGGTGTGGATGCGTGCCATCGGTCGTCCCTGGGAACGCCCGCAAAATTAGCCGTGAGACGCATGCGGCAAACCATTGCCACCCTCATCGAATCGAGGAGCGTCATGCCGGGCCCGAGATCAATCCGCGACGTCCGTCACCGCTGGCTCATCCGCCAGCGGCAAGTGACGTCCGTCGCCTCCCTGCTCGATGTTTGCGACCACGACGTGGCAGGCGACGTCGCGTCCGTTTCCGATATCCACCAGTGGTGGCATCTGCCTGTCACACAATCCCTGAACCCAGTAGGGGCAACGAGGATGAAAGACACAGCCATCGGGCAGGTCGTTGAGATTCGGTATATCCAGACTCCGTAACTGTAGCTTGGTTTTCGATCGTGTCAAGTCCGGGTCTGCTTCCGGGATGGCCGCGGCCAGCGCTCGCGTGTAGGGATGCATGGAGCGTCCGATGATCTGTGGCGTGCGGCCATGCTCGATCAGCTTGCCGACGTACATCACCCCGACATGCCCCTCCCAGGCGAAATATTTCACCACGGCGAGGTCGTGGGTGATGAACAGGAATGTCACGCCAAGCTCGTCTCGCAGCTTCAACATGGTATTGAGCAGCGACACCCGGATCGAGACATCGACCATCGAGACGGATTCGTCGGCGATGATCAGCCGGGGATTGAGCGCCATCGCCCGCGCGATCGAGACGCGCTGGCGCTGCCCGCCGGAGAGCTGGTGCGGATACTTGTCGATGAAGTTCTCTACTGGTTGCAGATCGACCAGCTCCAACAGCTCGCTCACGCGCTGCGTCGCCTCCCGCTTGTTTTGGCTGAGCTTGTGAAACAGCAACGGCGCCCGCAGCGCGTCGCCAATGGTGTGGACGGGATTCAGCGACGCATATGGGTCCTGATGGATGATCTGAACCGCCTTGCGGTATTCCTTGAACTCATCGCGGGACATGTCCGCGAGGTCCTTGCCTTCGAAGATGACGCGACCATCGCTCGGCTTCAGCAGCCCGCCGGCCATGCGGGCGACGGTCGTCTTGCCCGACCCGCTCTCCCCCACCAGGCAGAGGATGTCGCCCTTGTTGAGGGTGAGGGAGACATCATCGGTCGCCTTGATCGTGCCCTTGCGGGTTTTGAAGCGACGGGTGAGATGTTCGAGCTGCATGATGGGTTCGGTCATGATGCGTCCCTTGTGTCAATTGTCATCGTGTCGACCCGGTTTCTGTAGGGGCGGGCCTCCGGCAGCCGTCGCCGCATGGCGACGAGATGGCGGAGTTGTCCGCCCGGTGGTCGCGCAGCGGCCACAAAGGTGATGACGCCGACGTTCCACGCTGGTCGTCGAGCCGACGCTCCGTAGGGGCGGGCCTCCGGCAGCCGTCGCCGCATGGCGACGAGATGGCGGAGTTGTCCGCCCGGTGGTCGCGCAGCGGCCACAATTGTTGCGATTCGCGAATTCGCGCCATGCCAATTCCATGCGGCTATTCCTGCTATTGCGTATTGTGCGCCCTTCGGGCACACCGGGCGGACAACTCCTTCGGAGGTCTGCCCCTACGGATTCGTGCCTCATCCTCTCGACTCATAACGCTCCTGCCACCTCGCGGGGTTGGCTTCGATGTAGTCGTGAATCTGCTCGAATTCACGATCATTGCGAATGATCCGGTCGTTGAACGACCTCTGCCATAGTTGCGCCTGATAAGGCAACCACATTCCATCCTTAACCTGCTTCCGATAGGTGCTCCTCATGCATACCTTGAACCAGCCAACGATGTCCGGCACGGACACTCCAGCTTCGATGTTGGGATCGGTTCCCATCAGGAGAATGCCATGTACGTGATCGGGCATGATCACGAACGAATCCACCATCGCACCGGGAAAACGTTCGGGAATGCGGAGCCAATACCGCTCAGCAGCCACACCCGGTGGGCTTAACGCGACTTCACCATTGACAACGGAGCCGAACAGCCGCTGCCGATCGTGAGTGCGGATCGTCACGAAAATCGCGCCAGGCTGGCTGTAGTCATAGCCCGGATATCGCAATGAGTTGCGTCTCACGGTTGAGCTGGTCGTTGCCACCGCTCGGTCCTTTCGGTCGTCATCCTGGCACCACCGTTGTGCATTGTGCGCCCGGTCGCCGCTGATCGCCGTAGGGGCGGACCCCGATCGATACTGATCTCGCGATGGCACGCAACGAGGGTTGTCCGCCCAGTGGTCGCGCAGCGGCCACAATTGTTGCGATTCGCGAATTCGCGCCATGCCAATTCCATGCGGCTATTCCTGCTATTGCGTATTGTGCGCCATTCGGGCACACCGGGCGGACAACCCTCCTTCGCCGCCCCGCGGGCGTCTCACACCGGGGTCCGCCCCTACGGAGCTCTCCCACGGTCATCCCACCGCCTCCTCAACGTCATCCATCGATTCCCACAGCTCAGGGTCCGTCACCACCTCGTCGTGGTGGTGGCAGGCGGCGTAGTGCATGCCTCCCAGATCCTCGAGCTCGGGATGGTCGGTGACGCAGATCTCCGTGGCGAATGGGCAGCGGGGATGGAACGGGCAACCGCTGGGAATATCCAGCATATTTGGCGTGGAGCCGGGAATCGCCGTGAGCGGTGTGAATTCCTCGCCGGCGATCGGCGGCACCGCGTTCATCAGTCCCACCGAATACGGATGCTTTGGTTCGTAGAACACGTCCCGCACCGGACCGTACTCGACAATCTCGCCGGCGTACATCGTCGCCACCCGATCGGCCAGCTCCGCCGCGAGCGAGAGATCGTGCGAGATGAAGATCATGGTGAAATCGAGCTCTTCGCGCAGGTTGCGCACCACGTCGATGATGGCGCGCTGGGTAATGATATCGAGCGCGGTGGTTGGCTCGTCCAGGATAATCAGCTCCGGCTGGAGCAGCATGCTCAGCGCGATCGAGACGCGCTGTCGCATCCCGCCGGAAAGCTCGTGCGGATAGGCGTTGTAGACACGATCCGGGTCGAGCTGCACCTTGGCCAGCAGGTCGAGCGTGCGGTCACGCACCTCGTTGCGGTTGCGGATGCCATGCGCCCTGGCGGTTTCGAGGAAGGTGTCCTTGACCCGCATGACCGGGTTCAGCGAGTTTTGCGCCGCCTGGAAGGTCATCGCGATCTCCTGCCAGCGGATTTTGCGGAACTCCTGGTCCGAAGCCGCGAGCAGGTCGATCTCCCTCCCATCGCCGTTCGTGAACCGGATGCCGCCCTTCGAGATCCGGGCCGAGCGCACCAGCATTCGCAACAGCGCGAAACCGAGGGTTGATTTGCCGGAACCACTTTCGCCGATCAGCGCGACCGCTTCACCCTTGCGAATATCCAGCGTGGCTCCGCGCACGGCTGGCATCCATCCGCTGGGCGTTCTGTATTCCACCCAGAGATCCTCGATCGAGAGAATGGTCGACGCGCCGGACTCCGCGGTGCCGCGGAGCTCCGCCTTGCTTCTGGTGTCGATCAGCTCGGTATCGCGTGCCACGGCGTTACACCTCCCGCAGGCGTGGATTGAAAACGTCTTCCAGCGTTCGGGAGATCATCACGAGCGAAAGCTGAAGCATGATGATCATGAACATCGGCGCCAGCAGGTAGACGATCGAATCCTGGTAGAACATGGCGCCCTTGGTGTACGCCTGCTGGATCATGAGACCCCAGTTGTCTCCCTGGAGCGGTACGAGCCCGAGATAGTACAGGATGACCTGCGCGTAGATCGCGCCGGTCATCGCGATCACGAAGTTGATCACGATGTACGGCATCATGTTCGGCAACACTTCCTTGAACAGCACGTGCCGTAGCGGCAGGTCGAGCATCCGCGCCGCCTCGACGTATTCCCGCTCTTTCAGCGAAAGCACCTGGGCGCGCACGGCCCGCAACAGCGTTGGCCAGGCGAAGATCGCCAGGATGAACGCCAGCAGGAAGATATTGTCGAGCCGGATGAACACGGCCATCACGCCGAGCAGGATGATCGCCGGCACCGTGAGCACAACATCGGTGATCATCAGGACCGACGTGTCGAGCTTGCCGCCTAGCAGTCCGGCCAGAGCCCCGAACACCACCGCGATCAGTGTCGAACCGGTCGCCGCCATGGTGCTGACGATCAGCAGCGTGTCGCCGCCGTTGACAACCATGTACAGCACGTCCTTGCCGCTGAAGTCCGTGCCGAGCAGGTGGTCCCATGTGGGTGGCTGATAGATTATCGAGACATCGGTGGGGTTCTCTTCGGGCAGGAACAGCGGACCGATGAAGGCGATCCACACGATGGCGAAAAAGATCGCATAGCCGATCATGCCGACCTTGTTCCGTTCGACGAAGAGTCTCAGGAATCCCTTTTTCTTGCGAGCGACCGCGGCTGATCCGGCATCTGACGGGGAGCCCGTGTGCACGACTGCTTCGGCCATGATTATTCCCCCTCTCCGGAGCGAATGCGCGGGTCGAGCCGGCTGTACAGGAGATCGGCCGCTAGGTTGGCGACGACAACAGAAGCCGTCACCACCAGGAAGATGCCCTGAAGCAGCGGGTAGTCGCGCCGCTGGATCGCACCCCAGAGCTCGGTGCCGATGCCTTCATAGGAAAAGATCGGCTCGATCAGCAGCGAGCCGCCGACGACAAAGCCGATGGCGATGGTGAGCTGGGTGAACAGCGGCAGGATCGCGTTCCGACCGACATAGAACAGCGCGATCCGCCATTCGGCGATGCCGCGCGCCCGTCCGGCGGTGACGAAATCCTCCTCCAGCGCGCCGATGGTGCTGCTTTTCATCAGCAACATCCAGCCACCGATCGTGGTCAGGAAATACACCGTGATCGGGAGCGCGGCGTGGTAGAAGGCATCCGCAACGAAGGCAAGGCTGAACTCCACCTCCTGTCCGGACGACAGTGAGCCACGCATATCCGTAAACGGAATCCATTCCAGCCTGATGGAAAAGAAGATAATCAACAGCAATGCCCCAATGAAGTTCGGGACCGAGCTGCTGATGGAGGCGATACCAGTCAGGGCGCTGTCAATCCCGCTGCCGCGCTTGTAGGCCATCACCATGCCGAGCAGGATGCCGCTGATGAAGGACAGGATGAGGGCGGTACCGACACTGAAGATCGTCCATGGCAAGCGGGCGGCGATGATCTCCCAGACCGTGGTGCCGGGGGACGTGATCGACATGCCCAGATTGCCCTGGGCGAGATTCCCCAGATAGTCGAAATACTGCAGCAACATTGGCTTGTCGGTGTCGATGGCAAACAGCGACCTCGCCTGGTTGGCGGCCTCGTCGTAGGAATAGCCGTACAGGGTCATCTGCTGGTTGATGTAGACGTCGACCGGGCTTCCCGGCAGCAATCGGACCAGGAAGAAGATAAACGTGGTCACGAAAAAAATCGTGATGACCGCGCGAAGGAGCCTGCGGGCCAGATATCCCGATGCCCATCCGCGTACGCGAGTCACCGTCGACACCGATTCGTCATGATCGGGTGCGGTGACGACATCGCTGGTGACAACAGCCATATCAAATACCGTCCTGCCGCCGGTTCTATGGGCAACCTGCCGGGATTGCGTCCCATGCCAGGTGACAACTGTTGTCATCGGCAGGCACGCATATTTTTCCGGTTCCACCGCACAGACTCAGCTAGCCGTAACCTGCCTGTTTGTCTGTTTCAATCCTCGCCCTATCCGTGGACAGAGCGCAACCGACGCCGTCGCCGTGCATGAACACCTTTGTATTGATGACGACAGCATACATCCGTCACTTGCCGTATCGCAACGTGGCGGTATCTGCGACATGGCCATCCACAGGCGATCATTCCTTCGAATATTGCTCTGTTGCCGTGATGAACGCGCGAATATCCGGCGGCAGGTTGTCCAGACCAACGATTCCGGCGAGATCCTGGATCCACACCGCGACCTCGTCCATGATGCCGAGAAAGTCGCCGGGATCGTAGGCGTCGATCCCATCGAGGGTTCCGCCACTCGCGGCGGCGTCTCGCTGTTGCCGCACCCAGCCGATCGCGTGGCGATACTGATCCGCCTGGCGGGCGAAGCGTTCCAGCGACACCCCTGATTCGCTGTGACGAGCATGCCCGTGCCAGCGCTGCAGGAACTCTTCGGAAAGCACGGGGATTTGGCAACGATGCGCTTCCAGCCGGGCGATCACCTGGTCGAGCACCGCGACCGTGGTTTCGGCGTACACTCCCCTTCCCTGTGCCGATTCAAGTGTTTCGGCGAGCAGTGTGTACGTGTCGTACCGGTCGGCGAGCACGGTGAGCTGGAACGCCGAAAAGCCGAGCTCATGCCGGATCGCGGGATCGCGCACCTGATCGAGCAGCGGAAAGATCGCTTTCGCCCCCTGCCTGATCGCATCCATCCGGTCAACCGGCAACGCGTCCAGGAGGCGCTTGTCCAGCGGATCACCCCAAAACGCCGGGCCGGTCGCCATGTTCGACATCCAGTCGGCGTCCAGCGGCGCGATCGCTTCCCCAAGATTCCGGATCGCGGCAACCTGCTGACCGCTGGCGTCGCGGTAGAATAACCGGCTTACGGCGGTATCGTAGTCGTCAATATCCGATTCGGCGCCATTCCAGGCGGTCTCGGCGGCCCAAAGGTAGAGATACCAGTTGTTTTCGAACATCGTGAAATGCCCGAAATCGCCCCAGTCGGTCATCAACATGCCTTCGGCGCCGGCGGCGACACCATCGCGCACGAAGCCTTGCACATTGGCGATCGCCCGTTCCACGCGCGGGAACAGCGACAGCCATGCTCCCGTACCGGGGCAAACGTAGAACCGCCGCCCCGTGAGCTTGTCGACGGTGTCGTAACGCTCCTTCGGCTCGTACCACCAGTCGAGCAGCACGATATCGTCCGGCACGTCATCCATCATCTCGGGATAGTGCCAGAAGACGTCGGCCCACATCATCATCGTGCGGTCGTGGCGGGAGACGATCTCGTGCAAGCGGCTGATGTGGTCGATGTACATCCGCCCGCCACCGAGCTCGTCGGTGCGAGCTTTCGACACGCCGAGCCCCATGTCCCACGGCTCGTCGGCGTCGATATTGAAATAGGAAGACGAGAAGTTCGGCAGCAGGTCGCTGTAGATCTCGTCGACAACCTCGAACGCCTCGTCGCTGGTCGAGGAGAACGACCAGTGCCAGTCGGTTTCGGAGAGATGCGTGTAGCGCGGGTGCTCCAGCATGATCCGCTGATGCCCGAGCGATTGCCAGTTGGGCACCAGGTCGATGTGATGCTGGCGACAGAGGGTATCGAGCCGGAGCAGGTCGTTCGGCGTGAGCCCGCCCACGTCCGGCGCGACCGACGGATGCGCGCGACCGGCGAAGGTGTGTTCCATATAGAGCTGAAGCTGGTTGTACTTGTAGTGCGCGAGGGTGCGCACGAGCTTCTCCAGCGTCTCCGCTGTAGGCACCTTGTTGCGGGAGATATCGAGCATCAGGCCACGATTCGGCAGCACGGGTTCGTCGGTGATGCGCAGGTGCGGCAAGCGTCGACCCGCTTGCTGGATCACCTGGTTCAAGGTCTGCGCGCCGTAGAAAAGGCCGGCTTCGGTGGCCGCGACGATCGTGACACCGGATTCGTCGATGCTGAGAGTGTAGCCCTCCTCCCCCAACCTATCGCCGCTGGACCGCTGTCCATCGAGCAGCGGGCCGTCGCGACCCGTGAGCACCAGTCGAATGGGACGATCGCCGGTAGCGGCTGTCAACGACGTGATCGGCGGATCGATGCCGACGATGTCCCGAATCGTGTCGCGCACGGTTTCCGCGGCGAAGCGGGTATCGGCGCTGGCGTCCTGCCCGATCAGCAGCCGGGTGGCGAGGTCGATATCGCAGTGCGCGCCCCCTTCCTCGACCGCGAGCGAGCGAGGCTGCGGCAGGAAGACAAGCGTTGAGGATGGTGCATGTAGCAATACGTCGCTCCTTTCGAGTCAGACATCCATATCAGGCAGATACACCGCGATCTGGCAGCCCTTGCCTCTCCGTGGGCGGGGTTGGAAAGGCAGCCATATCGCACGGTCCGGGTCCACTTGTTCCGAGGAACTGTACCTCGCCCGGGCACGGTGACCCAGGCCTACAAACCACCTCGCTACGCTCCCGTCGTAACTACCTCGACTGGCTCGCCACGGCGTACCGACTCGTAGGCGGCCAGCGCGACCTGCATCGCGCGCATGCCATCCTCTCCAGACACCTGCACCGGCTCGTCACGCTTCACCGAATCGATGAATGCCGCCACCATCTCGGGATCGCCACTCGGGTTCACCGGTTGCCATGTGTACGACGGGCCTTCGATCTCGGCGATGTGCAGGTTGTCGTTGAAGGCATCCAGCTTCAGCGCCCCCTTCTCCCCGATCACCTCGATCTCGACTCCGCCCCAGATCGGCCAGTTGGCCGGACGCGACCAGCTGGTGTCCAGCGAGCCCCGCAGTCCATTGCTCATCCGGAACATGACCAGGCCCGTGTCATCTACGGGTATATCGTAAATACGCGTGGCCGCCTCGGCGAAGACCTCCGTCACCTCGGCGTCGAAGATGTGCCTCAGCACGTCGATCACATGGACGGTGTGATCCATCACCGCGCCGCCACCGGCGAGCTCCGGATCGACAAACCAGCCCAGCGGGCAGGTACCCGGGTTCCGCGCGATGATCGCCAGCGGTGTCCCGACCTGTCCGGCCCGGATCGCATCCCGGAAGGCAACCGTGGCGGCATTGAACCGCACCGGGAGGGCAGTTTGCAGTTTGACCCCGGCTTTCGCGCAGGCGTCGATCATCGCCTGCGCGTCCTCCATGGTGGTGGCGAGCGGCTTCTCGCACAAGACATGCTTGCCCGCTTCGGCGGCAGCGACAGTGAGCTCGCGATGCCGCACGTTTTCAGTACAGACGATCACCGCGTCGAAGTCATCGCGGGCGAGGGCGTCGTGGTAATCGGCCACGAACTCGACGCCGAATTGTGCGGCGGCTGCCCTGCCCCGCTCCTCGTTGGCGTCGGCAATCACGACGAGCTCGGCGCCGGGCAACGCCGCAAGCACGCCAGCGTAGCCAATGGCATGCCCGTGGGCGAAGCTGAGGATCGCGCACCGGACCGTTCCGGTGCCACTCGTAGTTGACATGATCTGAACCCTTTCAAATGGTCAGGCGACGGTCGCGGTAGTGGCGTCCGGCGCGAAGGTGATCGGCTGGCCGGTGCGCATCGATTCGAGCACCGATTCGGCCAGCGCCAGCGAGCGGGTTGCCTCATCGCCATTTGTCATCACCGGTGTGCCGGTCTGGATCGCGGCGACGAAATGTTGAAGCTCGCGCATGGGCGGGTTGGCGGTGGACGGTCGCACGGAGGCAGTGGTCACTCTCGGCAGGCTGTTGCCGATATCGATGTCCTCACTGCTTTCAAAGGTCACCGTCGCCGCCTTGCGGCTGTTGTGCGACAGCAGCCCCTTCTCCCCCGCGACTTCAATGGAGGTGTAAAAGCCTCCGTGCGCCCAGCTCGCGTCACAGTGCGCGATAACGCCGTTGCGGAACCGCAGGGAGGCCATTGTGACATCGCGGGATTTTTGGTGCTCGGTGTAGCTCAAACCATGGGCGAACACCCGCTCGACATCGCCGAAATACCAGCGCAGCGTATCGAGATCATGGATGAGCAGGTCGATCACGATGCCGCCGTTCTTGTCCAGGTCGGCGAACCAGGGACTCCGTTCCATCACGGGGCCACTGCGCCGCTCGGTGCGGACCATGGCGATCTGCCCGAGCGTGCCAGCGTCGATCACCTGCTTGATCCGGGCGTACTCCGGATAAAATCGCACGACATGCCCCACTTGGAAGATCACCCCCGCCTTTTCACAGGCGGCGGTCATGGCGCGGCCATCCTCCGCGGTGCGGGCGATCGGCTTTTCGCAGAAGACATGCTTGCCCGCCTGCGCCGCCCGCTCGACAGCCATGCGGTGCAGCGATGTCGGCAGGGCGATCAGCACTGCATCGACCTCCGGATCGTTGAGCGCCTCGTCCAACTCGGCGGTGGCGCGGGCGCCGGACGTGTCCGCCCACGCGGTTGCTCGCGGTAGATCGAGATCGACGACCCAGGCAAGCTCGGTATCGGGAGACGCGATGAGGTTCGCGGCGTGGGTGCCACCCATGCCGCCGGCGCCAATGAGCGCAAAACGTACCGGCGCTTTGGCCGGCTGTGCTGACGATGACATTGGGGTGCATCGGTCCTTTCCGTATCGCTTCGACATGATCGAGCAGGATTCATTCATTCTACGACTGGTTCGGATGCACGGTACACGGTCCCGAGGATGGGGACAAGGTCGCAACGTGAGAATGACCTTGCGTCGGCCAGCGCAACCGGCTCTGTCTCGATGCGCAAGGCGCCATGTGGTTACGCCAGCTCCAGCGCGTGCTCCAGCAATGACGATTTGGTGGGATCGCGCTCATCGACCGCGAGCGCCCGCAACGCGTCAATCAGGTGGACATCCCGGCTTGCCACAATCGACGTTACGAGAATGCCGTAAATGTCAAGGTCGTCGGTTGTCGCAAGGTAGCGCAGGATCGATTCATACCACCGCGACCGCTCTCGATGACCCAGCAGCAGGTCGAACAATCCCAGCGTGATCTGCTCATCCTCGGTGTCGAGATGCTGCGTCACCAGCAGGTCGACCAGATCGGCGCGCAGGTCGACCAGGTTCCGCAATGCTTCCGCGACAACCTGGGAATTGCCGCTGTTCCACGAGGCCAATGCGAAGACCGCCTCCAGCCGTTGTTGTGCCGCCAGCACGCGCACCGCCGTCAACGCTGGCTCGCCGGAAAACGATGTCAGGGGGTCCACCAGGAATCTCGCCGCGAACAGGGATGCGGTGTCGGGGTCGAGGTCGTTCATCACCTGCAACGCCGTTGCGCGCAACTCGGCGCACAGCTCGTACAACCCCTGCATCTGGTAGGTGGTCAGCGCCCGCCGCAAGAGGTCGTCGTCATCGGCGCGCACGATGGGATGCAACGCCCGCACGATTCCGGCGCGGATGAAGCCACTGGAGTCGCGCTTCGATGGCGATTGCTCGCACCACTGATACTTCTCATGGAGCAACGGGCGCAGCGCCGGATCCCGTTCGTCCGTGAGCACGGCCAGCGCCGCCCGCACGACCTCCAGGTCGCGGGATTTCGCGAGGAGCTCGATCGCCACATCGCGACGCGCCTCCGGGCCTTCCGTCTCCCGCGGGCGGGCAAGCTCCGACTTTCCCTGGTTTCGTTGCCTGCTCACCACCCACCCTCGCATGTCGTCAGACGGCATATCCCCGGTATCACCGGAATGCCCCGAATTTCCACAACGCAATGAAGATAGCCGCCAGCGCCACAACCTGGACTCCAAATCCCCAGATCAGGTAGTCGGTCCGCGATGCGACCCCGTCGGTCATATACGTGAAGTTCTGTCCGAAATATGCCGCGATGAACGACAGCGGCAGGAAGATTGTGGCAACGATAGTGAGCTGTTTCGATACGTCAGTCCGCTGCAACGTGATCAGGGAGTTGACCATCTCGAAGAGCCGTTGCGCGGTTTCTCGTAGCATTTGCATCCGAGTGGCCATGCGCCGGACTTCTTCGTACACCCCAGTCGACCAGGTGACGCCGTGCTCGTTTCCCAGCCATTTGTCATTGTCCATGAGGCTTTTCATCACATCCAGCAACGGCACCGTGATGTCGTGGAGATCGGTGATCTTCTCGGTCAGGTCGAACAGCTTGTACATTGCCTCGCGCTTGGGGGTACCCCGGTTGGCGGGATCAAGCGTCGCTTCTTCAAGCTGCTCCAACGCATCCTCGAGGCGGTCCGCAAACGGATCGAAATCGGCGATCGCGACATCGAGCATGGCGCACAAGAGTGAGCCAGTGCTGGATCGCCAACGATCAGGCGTCATGTGCCACCGATCAATGACCTGCTCGAAATCGATCGAATTCGCCTTGTGGATGGAAATCAGGAAATTTTCGCCGAGGATGACCTGGATTTCACCGGGCCGGATCGTTTCCTGGACCTTCAATGGGAAATGCACCACCACATGCGCCGAGCCATTGAAGGATCGCACCGCCGATTCCTGATGGTCATCCCCGATGCGCCTCATGATCAGGGGATGCAAATCATAGGTGTCCCGCAGGAAATCCAGTGTCTCCTCGTCGGGTTTGACAAGATCGATCCAGGTGAATCCCTCATCGACACGAGCTGGCAGCTCCCGCGTGTGGACGGCCGCAAGCTCACGCTCAATGGCGCCGTTGGCAATAATGCGAATGCGACTCAACTGCGCTGGCGACTCTGGCTGTTGTTCATCGTGTTGCGGCATACCTCTTCCCTCCACTCCCGCCCCCATCCAGCAACGTCCAAAACCAGATGATATACTCGGCCATCCTGACGTAGCGGATCTCGTCATTCATCGACTGCACGCCCCATGCCTGACTCAGCATCCGATATCGAACGCGTTCGCACCATCTACGACCATCTCGCGCCCTCGTGGGATCAGCGTGAGGGGTTCGTCGAGCGCGTCCTGATGGGCGAAGCCATGCGAAAGGAGCTCGTCCGGCACCTTCGCGGCGATGTGGTGGAGCTCGGATCGGGCACCGGCGCGACCTTCCCTTTTCTCGACTGGAACGCGGTCACCTCGCTGACAGCGACCGATCTCTCCAGCGGCATGCTCGCCCAGGCCCGGCAACACGAAGCGATCCGCGACAAACCGGTCGTGTTCCGGCAGGTCGAGGCCACTACCCTCCCCTTCCCTGACGCCAGCTTCGACACCGTCACCACCAGCCTGATGCTGTGTACCGTACCCGATCCTGAGGAAACGCTCCGCGAAATGTCGCGGGTGGCGCGGCCCGATGGCCGGATCGTGCTGCTGGAGCATGTGCGCGCGCCGAATCGCCTGATCGCCGGTATGCAGCGGTTGCTCAGCCCGTGGCAGCAACGGCGGATGGGCTGTCACCTCGACCGCGCCACCGACCACCTGGTGCGGGATATGGGCTTCGGCATCGAGCATCATGAAACCCGGTTCGTCGGCGTGTTTCACCTGTTGGTGCTGGCGCCGTTTGCGAAGCCCCAGCAGCCGTGCCCGTAGGGCGACTTCCCTACGGAAATGACGCCATTCGAAAAGATGTATTCGGGAGGCAAGTGATGAGATCACCAATACTGACCTGTGACCGCGAGGCGAACGCCGTCTATATCCGGTTGTCGGATGCCGATGTGGCGGAGACGGTGGAGCTCTCCGAAAGCGTCTACGTGGATATGGACAGCCAGGGCGAGCCGGTCGGTTTTGAGATCCTGCATGCCGAACCGTCAGTGCTGGCGCGAATTCCGGAGTTGCCTGATACCGCGGCGTTGCGCGACCTCGTGAAGCACAATGCGCTGTAGCCGAGGCTCATTCAGCGTGCACAACCGCCAAATCACCCCAAGGATGTAATGCCGTCCGCGACGGCCGCGCGGACAGGCACAAGGCCTGTCCCTACGCGCAGGTCCGCCCTTGCGTCCGTCATGCACCTGCATACAGAAATGTGAAACGCCCTCTTCAGGCCGGGTTGTATGC
>Ga0209176_10000113_pt1 | contig 21546 bp, 22 predicted proteins | sample NGEPer11B_FD_184511 | JGI IMG/M metagenome (GOLD analysis project Ga0209176, IMG submission 184511) | Arctic peat soil microbial communities from the Barrow Environmental Observatory site, Barrow, Alaska, USA - NGEE Permafrost305-11B... | ecosystem: Environmental > Terrestrial > Soil > Wetlands...
ACCATGAGCGAGAACGAGAAAGGATATGCGCCCACCCGCGACGCCGTCTTCACCGAGACGATGCAGATCGGGATCGTGGTGCGTAACCTGGATGCAACGCTGCGGCGATACGTCGACGACTACGGGGATCGGGCCGTGGGAGATCTTCGAGGTCACCCCTGAGAATGCACCGGACCTCTACCATGACGGCCAACCGGTCAAGGGCTCCACGCGCGCCGCCGCCACCATGGTCGGCACCGTGATGTGGGAGCTGATCCAGCCGCTCGACGAGCAGGGCGTCTTTGCGCGCTTCCTCGCCGAGAAGGGCGAAGGCGTCCACCACATCGCCGTCGCCACGCCCAACTTCGACGGCGTCGTTGCGGAGCAGACCCAACGTGGAAACACGCTGCCCCTCAGCGGCTCGTTCAGCGGTGTCAACATCGCCTACCTCCCGACCGACCGCGACCTCGGCGTGATCCTCGAGATCTTCAGCGGCATGCCCGGCGCCGAGCAAGAGCCCGACGCGGCCTAAGAGCGACCGGCACTAGGCATTACTTGAGCCGCCGAGTTGTCGGTCGCTCTTAAGCGTTCTGGCATGGCTCAGTACAATGACCAGGAGAGGCATCATGCGGTTTCTGCTCACGTCCGCCGGCATCAAGAACACGAGCATCCACAACGCGCTGGTCGGCCTCCTGGGCAAACCGATCGCCGAGGCCAGCGCCCTCTGCATTCCCACCGCGGTGTACGCCATACCCGGCGGTGCTGACCACGCATGGCGGTTCATCAGCGGACGAGAAGCCAGAACCCCCATGTGCGAATTGGGTTGGAAGTCCTTGGGCGTGCTGGAGCTCACCGCGCTGCCCAGCATCGATGAAGAGCTTTGGGTCCCCATGGTCCAGGAGACTGACGTTCTGCTGGTGAATGGCGGCGACCCCTTGTATCTGTGCTACTGGATGCGGCAGTCCGGACTGGCAGACCTCCTGCCGTCGCTGCGCGCGGTCTACGTGGGACTGAGCGCCGGGAGCATGGTGATGGCCCCCAACATCGGGGAGGACTTCGTCGCTTGGAAGCCGGCCAGCGGTGGCGATGAAACGCTGGGACTGGTTGGTTTTTCGATGTTTCCGCACCTGGATCACGAGGACCTGCCGGACAATTCCATGGCCGACGCAGAAAGATGGGCCGCCGGCATGCCGGTGCCGGCGTACGCGATCGACGATCAGACTGCCATAAGAGTGGTCGACGGAACCGTCGAAGTCGTCTCCGAGGGGCACTGGAAGCTCTTCGCCCCCTAATGGAGGCTTAGCGGATTCGCCCGCGATTTCTGGCGATGGTGGCCGAAATTTGGTGGGCTCGAAGGTGAATCAAAAGCTCAGATTCAAACTGAACCACTTCTCAAAGCCGGACGTAACAGGGGAACAGGCAAGCCGCTCCGTGAATTAGAGCGACCGGCAATAGGCTGAGGCGGTTGCACGTGGCTGCGGTACTTGGCAGCGATTTTTGGGCATCTGCACGCGGCGTTCTTCAGGATCGGATCGCGACCCAATCCTCCCCCATGCCCCTATTGCCGGTCGCTCCAAACCGTTGTTGGCGAACGCTGTGCCGACCGCGCCACCCTCACCGGCGAGCACCTCGCGGTCTGCGTCGGCGCCTGACCGGGGTTCTCCCGACCAGGGTGGGACGAGATATTCCACCTGATTCGAACCGTCGCAACCGTGCCGGGCGCTCAATGGAGAGTTGCCCGGCCTTGTGCTGGCAGGATGCGGGATTCACGCAAAACATCGGCCTCGTTCGGTAGGACCCAACGCGAGCTTCACCCAGGGTGATGACAGGGCGGCACAATCGGCGACGGGTCGATATCGCGTATGGAGCGTGTTGACGCCATCCAGGATGGCGGCCCCGTGCAGCGCCGTGTCGAACCCGACCACGTAGTTCCCACTGACGTTAGAGCCGTTTGCAATGCGACTGGCGGTTCACTGTGACACCCACGATGCCCCGGCTGCCACCGGGCGGCGCTACTGTGCGCTGCTTCGAGCCAACCGACCTGCAAACGACTCTAAGCCCGAGGTCTTGGCCGTGAGACCCCTCTGGGGTCAGGCAGCAGAACCTTGGCTATCGCCTGGTGACTACTAGCACACTCCGCGGCCGGCTGCCTTGTGGCCATATCAATTGCTGCATGATCGGCCAAGTGATTCGTTTCAGGCTATTGCCGGGGAGCGCACCTTACCTGCCTTCGACCCGGCGCAAAAAACGACTCAACACCTTGCGGTAGTGAACCGGTTCCTCCAGGTGCGGCATGTGGCTGCTCTCGGCGAAGACGACCATCTCCGACCCGGGCACTCGGGCGTGGTCCTGCGCTGTCTCCTCGGGTCGCGTCAAGTCGTGCCTCCCGCAGGTGAACAGAGTTGGGACCCCGATCTCCGGGAGCCGGCTTGTGATGTCGTAGTCCCTATGGATACCGGTGGCGACAAACTCGCTTGGCCCCCACATCGTGGCGGAGGCTGCGGCATTTCCCGGGCTGCGGGTCATGACCTCCGGCCAGGGGTCGAGGCGACAGAAGTGGCGGCGGAAGAACTCTGTCAATGCCTCCTCGTACCCTGGGACATCAGTCGCACCGGCCGCGATGTGTCGCTCAAGGGCATCTTGCATGTGCGACGGCAGCATCGCCCGAAGGGGGCCTAGGCCCGCGACATAGCGCCTGGCGCTGAGGCACGGGCCGGCCAAAATGAGACTGTGGAGGCGGGTGGGGCGCCGGAGCGCAAACCCGGTTGCAAAGATGGTCCCATAGGAGTGGCCAAGGAGATGGATGCGGTCGACTCCGACAGCGTGGACAACCTGCTCCAGTTCATCGACGAAGCGGTTGATGCGCCACAGGTGTGGGTCATCGGCGCGATCGGATCTGCCAGCGCCGAGCTGATCGTAGAAGACCACCGGCCGTTCGTCGGCCAAAACCGCTAACGACTCGAGATAGTCGTGTGTTGCTCCTGGCCCGCCGGCCACGACGACAAGCGGCGTCCCATCGCCCTCGCCAACAATCTGAAACCAAATGGTGCCACCGGTGACGGGGATGCGGCCCTCGCGGACCGGGTTGGTCGCTACCATCGGATGGCTCCTTCGGGACTGTCCATGGTTTGGTTAGGGAACCTTAGGATGGAGTTTACATCAGTTGAGCACGCCCAGCCATGACCGTGGCCCCTGTTGTCGGACACGTGGTACCATGCCAGCAAGAGATCCTACAGATTCTCCAAAATTGAACGAGATCAGGGGTTGAGTGCCAATGGATACCGAGACGATCCAGTCCAGCCTCGCTGCCGAAGCCGCGAGGAACCTCGCCAACACCACGAAGACGCGGCCGCAGATGACCGGCATCACGCCCCGCTGGCTGCTGCGGTTCCTGCCGTGGGTGAGCGTGGAGGCCGGCACCTATCGCGTCAACCGCGTGAGTTACCGTGGCGAGCCGCTCAGGCGAATTAACGCCGATGTCGACAGCGATCGCGGCATCGTCCTTGAGCCGGAAAACCTGCGGGTCGTTCCCATGCTCAAGGATGCCGATGCGTCGCTGCTGGTCCACCTGGCCGAGACGCTGGAGGTTCGCCAGGTCAACCCGGACACAGACATTGTCACCGCCGGCGACGAACCGGATGAGTTCTACATCATCGTGCGGGGTCGGCTGGAGGTCTGGAGCACCAGTCCGGAGGGGCTGCGCATCTCTTCGAACATCCTGGGCGCCGGCGACTACTTCGGCGACCTCGCGATCCTGGAGAAGCGTCCCCACTGGACCTCGGTGCGGGCCATCACGCCGGTCACCTTGCTGGTCCTCAGCCGCTCCGAGTTCGAAACGCTGACGGAGGATACGGCGTTCTGCGACCGGCTGATCGATGCCTCGAAGCAGCGCATCGATGTTGACCAGGCCTACCCCAACCTCACCGCGGACCCTCGCGGCGAGCCGGTGATTCCCCACAGTTTCATCGACTATGAATCACGCCCGCGCGAATACCCGCTCAGCACCGTGCAGACGAGATTGCTCGTGCATACACGGATCATGGACCTTTACGCCAGCCCCATGGACCAACTGGAGGAGCAAAAGCGCCTGACCGTGGAAGTCCTGCGCGAGCGGCAGGAGTGGGAGATGCTGAATAATCCCGCCTTTGGCCTCCTGCCCAATGTCGTTGACCGGATGCGTATCCCCAGCCGCAGTGGCGCGCCAACCCCCGACGACTTCGATGAGCTGATCGCCCTGGTCTGGAAGGAGCCGGCCTTCTTCGTCGCTCACCCGCGCACGGTTGCCGCATTCGGCCGCGAATGCACGCGGCGAGGCGTTCCGCCGCCAACCGTCAGCCTGATGGGACTGCCGTTCGTCACCTGGCGCGGCATCCCGATCGTGCCAGTGGACAAGATGCCGCTGTACCACGACGATGGGGACACGCGATCCGACGTTCTCCTGATCCGGGTTGGCGAGGAACGCCAGGGTGTCGTCGGGCTGTTCCAACCCAGCATCATCGATGATGCCGGCATCCCCAGCCTGACCTTCCGGATGAACGGTGTCAACGAACGCGGGATAGCCGAGTACCTCCTGAATCTCTACTTCTCCGTTGCGGTGTTGACGGATGACGCTATCGGCATGCTGGAACACGTGGCGGTGGGGCGCTATCACGAGTATGAGTGAGCTCGACGATCGGTCCGCCCTGACCCAGGCCGCGCTCGCCAATATCCAGCGGATGGAGTCTGAGCCGGACCGGGGCACGCCCTCGGGCGTTTCAGGTAATGACGCGCCGCCTGACACGAATCCGCCCCTCGACCGGACGCGCGGGTTCGAAGCCACGCCTTCGGAGATGGATGCGGCGATTGGCCAGGGAGCCCGTCTCGCCACCGCCGTGACGAATCCACCGGCAGCCAGCATGGGCTGGTCCGATGCCGTGACGCACCTCCCGTACTTCCTCGCGAGCTCCCTGAGCCCGGAGGCAATGACGGCGTACGCAAACCAGCTCGCCGGAGTCGCCTCATCCGTCATCAGTGAGCCGTATTTTCTCGCTGGGTTGCAGGCGCAGTCCCCTGCTCCGCTCCCGGTCGCCGATCCTGCCCACCAGAATGTCGACTGGCTGGACCCTCGCAACGACTTTCCCGCCCTGCATCAGTCGATCAACGGACACCCGTTGATCTGGCTCGACAACGGCGCCACGACGCAGAAGCCGCGCGCCGTCATCGACGCCGGGTCAAGGTTCTATGAGCGAGACAACTCCAACATTCACCGGGGGGCGCACAGCCTGGCTGCCCGAGCAACCGATGCCTACGAACACAGCCGTGCTACCGTCCAGCATTTCATCGGCGCCGCCGACCCTGCCGAAGTGATCTTCACGCGTGGCACGACCGAGTCGATCAACCTGGTGGCCAACAGCTTCGGCCAGCGTTTCATCCGCGAGGGCGATGAGATCCTGGTGACCGAGTTGGAGCATCATTCGAACATCGTTCCCTGGCTGCTGCTCTGCGAGCGTACCGGCGCCGTTCTCAAGGTCGTGCCGGTGGACGACCGCGGCGATATCCGCCTGGACGAGTACGAGCGACTCGTGACCTCCCGCACGCGGCTGGTGGCGCTGACCGAAGTCGCCAACACCACGGGGACCATCGTCCCGGTCGGTCCCATGGCGGTCCTGGCCCACAGCCGGGGCGCGCGCGTCCTTGTCGATGGTGCCCAGGCCGTGGCGCACATGCCCTGCAACGTGCGCATGACGGGTGTCGACTTCTACGTCTTCTCCAGTCACAAGATTTACGGTCCCACCGGGACAGGCGTGCTCTACGGCAAGCGCGAGGTGCTGGAATCGATGCCGCCTTGGCAGGGTGGCGGCGGCATGATCGATCAGGTCGAGTTCTCTGGCGTCACCTACGCACCGCTGCCGGCAAAGTTCGAGGCAGGAACCCCCAATATCGCCGGCGCCGTCGGGCTCGCGGCAGCACTGGACTATGTTTCGAAGATCGGCATGCCGCGCATCATCGCGCACGAGCAAGCGCTGCTGGAGCAGCTCTACACCGGTCTGGCCGGCATCCCCGGCCTGCACCTCCTGGCCCAGCCAACATTGCGGGCCGCCGCCGCGAGCTTCACCATCGATGGGCACGATCCGATGGCGGTCGCGCGCCACCTGGATAAGGATGGCATTGCCGTGCGGGCAGGTCACCACTGCGCCCAACCGGCACTGAAACGCTTCGGCCAGACAGCAGTGGTGCGAGCGACGCTCGGCCTCTACAACACGGCCGCCGACATCGATGCCATCGTGCAATCGCTCTGGCGCCTGACAGCGGCTCGATAGCACCCACCAGATTTCGATCGTCGCGCCCTGTTTCGGAGACTTCACCTCGGCGTCCTCGATGTTCCCGCGCAAGGACCGGGACTGCCGCGACCTCCCGCTCAACGCGACGGTTCGCAAGCGCCTCAGCATCGAAGCGGGGCAGATCGTCTCCGTGACGATCGCCGTTCCGCTCCCAGTGCAAGCCACTCACCGGAACGATTCGGGCGCCATGCTCGCCTTTCGGTCGCAGACTCCGTCAACACGCCCTGTTGCTAGCCGACGATCTTCCAGAACGAGTCCTTGCGAGCGATCAGGCCGTCGTGGAATTGGAAGAGGTCGCACCCACGCACCGCAATGTGATCGCCCGCCGTCGTGGTCCCGGTCAGCAACCACTCCGAGACTGCCCGGTCCCCACAGACCCAATGCCGGTCCTCCGAGTAATGCACGTCGGGAATGCCGGCGAAGCGCCCGGCCAACCCCTCCCGCACCGCCGCCTTGCCGGTGAAGCGGCTTCCCCACGGGTCCGAGCCGCGGGGCATTTCCATCACCGCGTCTTCGGTGAAGAAGGTCATGATCACATCGAGGTCGTGACGATTGAACGCATCCAGCACCCGCTCCAGCGTCTCGACCGCAACCGCCTGTGTGCTCATCGTCTCGCCCCTGTTCACGAAACTCGCTCAGCGGAGATGCGGACATGATATACGGGAGCGGCGTCACCTGGTGAAAATCGTCGATGGTCCCGATCCGGAGGTGCTACGATCTGCCGCTCAACGCAAAGGTGCGCAAGCGCCTCGGGCTCCAGAGGAGCAACGTCACTGTGACGATCGGGATTCCGCTGCCGGTGGAAGCCGCCTGCCAAAACAACGATGCGCCCAGGGAAACACCGCCGACACGGAGAATTGACATAGCGTCCGCTACTGGTAGAGTGAGGCAACAACCAAATCCCATCCTCCGGTTGGCGGCATGTCGCTGTCGACCGGCGGTTGTGCCTGGTGCAAGGAGGATCGACATGAAGCGTCGTCCCGTGATCTCGACCTTCACCCTTGTCGCCGCACTCGTCGTCATGGCCGCCCTTGCCGGCGTTCGTCCGCTGCCGGGGATCGCCAGCCAGCCGGCCACGCCCGGTACCCAGGATGGTCACCCGATCGTTGGCGCGTGGCAGTGGATCAACAACCCCGACACGCCCCTCGCCAGCCCGTCGTACGCCGTCTTCAATGACGGCGGCACCTACGTCGAGTTCTTTCCGAACCTCGGAGTCGGCATCGGCGCCTGGCAGGCGACCGGGGCGCACACTGTCGACCTGACCATCGTCTTCCAGGATACCGACAGCGACCCGACCGTGCTCGCGCCGGGCACCAGCACCTACAGTATCGCCGCCGAGGTCGACGCGACGGGGAACACGATCACCGCGACCGGCGACCTCACGGTGCGGGACATCACCGGAGCGGTCATCAGCACCGAGCCCTTCACGGGGACGGCGACTCGCGTGATGGCCGAGGCGCCCGGCCCGCCGGCCAGCCCCGTGGCGTCGCCGGCGGGATAACGTCTTCAGGTCGGGAAAGCCGGTCGACGGGCACGCTGGTCCGCTCGTCGCACGGTCAAGTGGCTGGCGTCTCGCTATCCTGCGGTCATATCCCAGCATGCGGTCGAGCAGATCCATCGGCATTCCTCCATGGGCAACCCGTGCTCATCGCGAGCTACCCGCACGATAGCCGGAAATGCGGCCAATGGGAGTCCGGAATCGTCATGGCGGCACCTGTCCCAGGGAGGCGACCTGTCCGGACGGCGAGGAGCACGCAGCCGCGGACATTTACATCTTCCCCGCGCCAGTCGGCGGATCAACCGCGTCGGTCCCCTCAACGGCGATCATGAAATGCGTCCGCGCGTGTTGCTGCCGGATCGGCAGGATCGCCTGGTACGCCGCCGACTCGTGCCACGCCGTGGCCTGCCCCACATCTGGGAAGGCGAGGACCACGACGCGGGATGCGGGCCAGTCCCCTTCGAGCACCGAGAAGGCGCCACCCCGGACGACGAAGCGACCACCGTACGGTTCGAGCGTCGCCGGCACCTCGCACGAGTAGGTGCTGTACGGCTCGGCATCGGCAACATCGACACCGACGATCACATAGGCTGCCATGGCTCTCTCCAATCGGTTAGGCGACACACGTGGTCATCGCGCAATCACCGAGGACGGTCCTGCTTTATGCCACGCCATCGTATCACTGCCACCACCGCCCGACCCTGCCAATGAACATGGCAGACGGGGTTCGATGAGCCGCGCATTTGTGGGGTGTCAAGCGCAGACCGTCGGATAATTGCCAGCCTGGTGAGCTGGGCATCGGACAGCCCCTGGCACATCAACAGCACGCGTTCCGTCGTCCAGCGGTCGTATCCCAGCATCCGATCGAGCAAATCCATCGGTGGTCCTCCATGAGCAACCCGTGACCCGCGCACATCGCGAGCTACCGGCACGATAGCCGGGAATGCGGTCGATGGGTGTCCGGAATTGGCATGGCGACGCTGATCCGCGAGCGGCATGGATGACGATGGGATGGTTGTCGGGATGACCAGAAGCTAGCTACGACTGCTATGCCCTTAAGAGCGAGGAGTCCCGACTACACACGGATCGAGCGTCTACAACCTGCCGCGCAATGCGAGAGGCCGCAGGCGGCTCGACCTCCGTGAAGGCCAGATGGTCTCCGTGACGATCGAGATTCCGTTGCCGTTGTGAGCCGCTCGCCGGGGCGAGAATGGGGCATCGGCCCACCAATGGCTTCGGCTCTGCCGGGAAACGCTCCCCGCCTAAGGACACCATGAATGCGCCTCTTCCGAGCTGATTGGACGCTCGCATCGCTACACCGCCGAACGTTACCAGTGCAATCCTTTGCCGTATCTCGCATTTGAGTGCCACAAACCCCACCCTTCCGGTACAATCGACACTATGGAAATGACCAGAACTGAACCATTCTTGAAGTGGGCTGGGGGCAAGAGAGGACTCTTGGATAAAATTCTGCCTCATTTCCCAGTACTCCACCCTAATGGCACTTACTACGAGCCCTTCCTTGGCGGTGGCGCGGTCTTCTTTGGCTTGAGACCGAGCCGGGGAATACTTGCCGATTCTAACCAAGAGCTAATTGAGACTTTCGTCGCTGTACGGGATGAAGTGGGCGAGATCATATCCCATTTGAAGGATCTTCCATACGACAGCAAGGTGTACTACGAAGTTCGCGCTTCGATACCGACGACTAAGGCTGAACGCGCCGCTCGCTTCATCTATCTAAACAAGACTTGCTACAACGGATTGTACCGTGTGAACTTGAAAGGCGAGTTCAACGTGCCATTTGGCAATCATCCATCCAGTATTGAAATATGCAACGAGCAACAGTTGCGCGATGCAAGTATGACCCTGAAGGGTGCTACTTTATTCAACGCGGACTTTGAGGAGACTGCTGCCTCTGCGACAGCGGGTGATTTGGTCTACTTTGACCCGCCGTACACAACAGCACACACAAACAACGGCTTCATTGAGTACAACGCCAAGGTTTTTTCTTGGTCTGACCAGCGCCGTCTCGCTCAAGTGGCAGCTGAACTAGTTGACCGAGGAGTACAGGTCGCGATAAGCAACGGCGACCATTCTTCGGTTCTGGAGTGCTACCTTGATACGCGCAGATTTAAGGCTATCCGTATCCAACGTTGGAGTACCATTGCAAGCAGGGCAAAAAAGCGGATGCAAACTTCAGAGCTATTGCTCATCGGTTCACCATTGGGCGAGACGAAGTTATGACTGAACAAGATGCAAACTTTCGGTCTGCAGAAGCAACGGTTCAGGATGGAGGCATTTTCGGCGTACCCAATTTCGATGCCGACGGTAATACACTGCGAAGAATCAAGACAACAGATATTCGGCCTAACCCCAGTAATCCTAGGCTTTATTTCAATGAGGAGAACCTAGACCAACTCAAGACGTCCATCCAGGAAGTCGGTGTGTTAGTGCCAATAATCGTGTACGAAGCCTCAGACGAAAAGGGCGGCTACGTCCTGCTTGACGGTGAACGGCGATGGAAATGTGCACTTGAGTTGGGCCTTGAAGAAATCCCCGCGAACATAATTCCCGAGCCTAGCGAAACCGAAAATCTCCTGCGGATGTTCAACATTCACTCCGTACGAGATGAGTGGCCGCTTATTTCGATCGCACTTTCCTTAGAAAAAGTCATCAACCTTACTGGTGAAGATCGCGAAACGCGCTTGGCAGAGATGACTGGTCTCACACGAGGGACTGTGCGTCGTGCAAAGCGTATTCTCAGGCTCCCTAGGTATGAGATTGATTTGATCCAGAAGGAAGCGCATCTTGACCGAGCCGATCAAGTTCATCGAGAGGACCTTTACTTAGAGATTGAGGCGGCAACGTCGGTACTGTTGAATCAACTTCCAGAATTATCCCATGAATTCAGCAGAGAGTTCGTCATTCGGCAATTTGCAAGGAAGCGGGAGGAGGGACACTTGCGAGCCGTCACCGAATTTCGAGCGGTTGGCAAACTAGTCAACTCGGTGGGGCTTGTTGACAGAAATGAAGTACTCGAAACAGTCCGGGTGTTGGTCGAGGATGTAGAGGCCAATCCCGTCGACCTTTATGAGGATGTTGCCGCTACCCCTACCGAGAGACAAAGCCTAGTCAAGAAATCGAACCAACTGATTTCCGCCTTCGAGCGACTAGGCGAGGAACCTCTCGATGAAGAGATGATCGCGGCCCTTCGCAGGTTTCGAGACCGGATTAATCAATTGCTGGAGAAGTAGTGACGATATACCCCTTCGAAGACAAAGAAAAGTGGGAGTTGCGTCACCGGTGCCGTCGCGCCATAGATTCAGCCGGTTATACGCTTGTCGATCCACCAGCACGAATCGAAATCCCGCAAAAGTACAATCTTCACGGGGCGCTAACGGGCGATCTTCAGGCTAGAGATAGTGATGATCGTCTCATACTATTCTATCTTCGTACGCCAAATCAGAAGACAATCCCTGGCTGGCTTCAGAATCTCGCAAGGGCGGCTCTTGAAATTGAAGGCGTTGATCTGTATGTAGTAGTTGATCAAGTTTCGCCTGCATTGAGGCGATCTTGTAAGGCAAGCGGGGCAGGATTGCTTGAGCTTGGGGAGAGTATGGACTTCTCGCTGGTCCTCGCACCTGATCGTGAAAGGATCAGCGCATCAGCAGACGAGGTGGCCGAAAAGGTGCGGATCCTGCGTCGCAAACTAGAGGAACGAATCAAGGCGACAGAAATAGGACTCGAACAAGATCTAGCGACCATTCACCAACTAATTCGAGGAATGGATAAGAAGAAGCAAAACGAGTACCAAGCGTATGTGAAAGAAGAATGGAACCGACTTCAAGAATGGAAGGATGATATCTCCACTAGACTCGATACTGCCCAAGCATCCCCTGAAAACTCGAACTTGACGGCGATTGAGAGCGATATTGAACGGGGGTTCCAGTCTAATGAAGAGAGCCCATTATCAGGCAACTGAGCTTTTTGCAAAGCACATATTGCCTGCACATCGACCGACGCTCATAAGTGCAACGGTAATCTTAGGCGTTGCAACGTCACTCTTAACCGAGCATGCTGATTGTATTTCAAACTGGCTGCTGTTAATTGGATCAATGCTAGGTGTATATGTTGGTGACAGCTGTGCCCCAATAGAATTGGAGGCAAAGCAACTTGCAATCACCTCACGATCGCCCGCTACCCAAGCGCGCATAGATTTGTTTCAGCGTGATGCGTCCCGGCTGCTTATCTATGCATTCGTCCTGGCCCTAATCTTGGTTGTGTCAGGATTAATTGGAAGAACTTTGTGACCAGTGTTCTCGTCACAATATCCGCTGTATAGTCGGATTGCCTTGCTGATCTGACGCCGAATGTGTACTCCATCGTACGTATAAGTATACCTCCGTGTTTCAGCTGCCACTCATAGTGTCTTGCCACACCACCCGCTGCTTCTTGACCGCCTCCTCGTACTCCGCCCGGGCCTCGTTGACCGACGCCTCGCCGCTGACCTCCGCGATCGGGACATCCCACCAGCCGTCGTAGTTCCCCACCCGCGGCTCGGGGTCGATCTCGACGCAGACCACCGTCACCCGGCTTTCCCGCTTCGCCGCCGCCAGCGCCTCTCGCAGCTCATCAGCGCCCCTCGCCCGGATCGCCTTCGCCCCCAGGCTCTCCGCGTTCGCCGCGAAGTCGACCGGCACCGGCGGACCGTCCAGCACGCCGCCCTCGCTCCGGTAGCGCAGCTCGTTGCCGAACGACGGCGACCCCGACGACATCTGCAAACCGTGGATGCTCTGGAAACCGTGGTTGTCGACCACCACGATCACCAGCTTAATCCCCTCCTGGATCGCCGTGACGATTTCGGTGTGCAGCATCAGGTAGCTGCCGTCGCCGATCATCACGAACACCTCGCGGCTCGGGTCGGCCAGCTTCACCCCCAGCCCGGCCGGAATCTCGTACCCCATGCAGCTAAAGCCATATTCGACGTGATACCCCTTCGGGTCACGCGTCCGCCACAGCTTCAGCAGGTCGCCCGGCATGCTGCCCGCCGCGTTGATCACCACATCGCGCTCCCCGGCGGCGTCGTTGACCAGCCCCAGCACCTGCGCCTGGGACAGCGTTTCGCCGTCGCCTTCGATGGCGCGGAGCCGGTCGACCTCGGCCTCCCACTCCTTCTTGAGCGCCTGCACCGGCTTGCCGCTAGCTGTGATGTCGCGCACCGTCCCCTCACCGCGCAGCACCTCCGCCAGCGCTTCCAGCGTCGCCCTGGCGTCGCCGATCAGCGGCAACCCGCCCAGCTTGAAGGCATCGAGACCGGCGACATTGATGCCGATGAAGCGGGCGTTCGGGTTCTGGAAGGCTGTCTTGGACGAGGTGACGAAGTCGGCCAACCGGGTGCCGATCGCGATGATCACGTCGGCGTCCCTGGCGATGCGGTTGGCGGCGAGTCCGCCGTTGGCGCCGATCGGTCCGACGTTCCAGACGTGGTCCCACGGGATCGCCCCCTTGCCCGCCTGCGACTCGCTCACCGGGATGCCGAAATCGGTGGCGAAGTCGTCCAGCGCTTCACTCGCCTCGCTGTAAATGACGCCTCCCCCGGCGACGATCAGCGGATTGTCGGCTTCGGAGATGAGCCGGGCGGCTTCCAGCAGCGCGTCCTCGGGCGGCACCGGACGGCGCACCTTCCACACCCGTTCCTCGAAAAACGATGCGGGATAGTCGTACGCCTCGGTCTGGGTGTCCTCCGGCAGGGCGAGGGTGACGGCGCCGGTTTCGGCGGGGTCGGTCAACACCCGCATCGCCTCGGGCAGCGACGCCGGCAGCTGGTCGGGGCGGACAATGCGATCCCAGAACTTCGATACGGGCCGGAAGCAGTCGTTGACGCTGACATCACCCGCCATTGAGTACTCGAGCTGTTGCAGCACCGGGTGCGGCGCGCGATTGGCGAAGACCTCGCCGGGCAGCAGCAGCACCGGCAGCCGGTTGACGGTCGCCAGCGCGGCGCCGGTCACCATGTTGGTGGCGCCGGGTCCGACGCTGGAGGTGCAGGCGAAGGTCTGGAGGCGGTTCTTCATCTTCGCGTAGCCGGCCGCAGTGTGGACCATCGCCTGTTCGTTCTGGGGCCGGAAATACGTCAGTAAGTCGCGGTGCTCCTCCAGCGCCTGGCCGATGCCGGTGACATTGCCATGCCCGAAGATGCCGAACATCCCGGCGAAGAACGGCTGCGTCTCGCCGTCGCGCTCGACCTTCTGCGCGGCGAGGTACCTCACCAGCGCCTGCGCCATCGTTGCCCGGATCGTCGTCATGTGGGGATGCTCCTTCAGGTGCGTCATGAATGGATTTCGTAGGGGCGAACCCCCGGCAACCGTCGTCGCATGACGACGTGGTGACGGGGTTGTCCGCCCGGTTGCCCGGAGGGCAGCAAATGGGTGGATGATGTCACTTCTCGATATGTGGCCGCTTCGCGACCACCGGGCGGACAACCCTCGTTGTGCACCATTGAGAAGCCTGATTCGATCGGGGTCCGCCCCTACCGATTGTCCGTGGTCACGAATCTCGGCGACCGGCGTCGCCGTTGATCTTCTGTTCGATGGCCCGCCAATCGCTCAGCCCTGCGTTCTGCTCGTCGTTCCAGGTGCCGCGCACCCAGGCATAGCGCGGGTCGTCGGCGGGCTGCATGGTGCGCTCGGGTTCGTCCCCGGCCAGCACATTGAGATAGTAGCCGGTGTAGCCATGCGCGACGGCGAAGGCGTGATAGCCCTCCGGCACCCGCAACAGGTCGCCGTCGTGGATCGTCCAGGCGAGATCGTAGGTGTCGCTGTACAGTCGCTGCAGCGCGAAGCCGTCGTCCGGGTCGACGCGGTAGTAGTAGATCTCTTCGAGATTGGCTTCTTCCGGCATGCGGCTGATGTCGTGCTTGTGCGGCGGGTAGCTGCTCCAGTTGCCGCTCGGGGTGAAGACTTCGACCACGAGCAACCGGTGCGCCGGGAACTCTGGCTTGACGATATGCGAGATTTGCCGCGCGGCATTACCCGACCCGCGAATCTCGACATCGATCTCGTCGGGGGTGATCAGCTTCGCGGGGAACCGCTCGGTGGCGCGGGACTTTGTGATCGCGACCTCCAGCCCGCCGTCCGTTTCGATCTCAATGTCGGAGCCCACCGGCAGGTAGAGCGCGGTCGGCTTGCCATCGAACACCGTGCCGGGGCGCGAGATCTTCCATTCGTCATTCCCAACCCTGACGACGGCGTGCCCCACCATCGGCACGAGGCAGAGCTCATCGTCCGGCGAGGAAAAGGACCATGTCTCGCTCGCGCCGATGCGCTGGACGGTCAGGCCGATGTAGTCCCAACCGGCCTCTTCCGGTCCGACCGAGATCACCTCACCGGAATCACCGGGATCGTTCGGTTTCATCAACAGCTCGTTGGCTGGTTTCATGGATGGTGGTCCTTTCCGTGACGTGCGCTTCGATGTAGAAACTGTTATCCAGCAAAATAGCCCGTCATTCCGAGCCTGTCGATGGACCGCGTCCGCTCGGTCCCCGCGGGACCGTCTGTTGGGAATCTCCGCGCGAAGCGCATGGCAACGTGTTGCCATATCTCCACCCGCCGCACCCCATCTACTGATGCTGCCCGCGGCAGTGCGCTTCGCGCGGGGTTTCTTCGCGTCGGGCATACGCCCTCGCTCTGAATGACGGGTGGGTGGTGCCATTCCGGGCCGAGGACCCTTCGCTGCCCTCTGGGTAACGAAAGAAACGACCGTCATTCCGAGCCTGTCGGTGGACCGCATTCGCTCGGTCCCCGCAGGACCGTCTATTGGGAATCTCCGCGCGAAGCGCATGGCAACGTGTTGCCATATCTCCACCCGCCGCACCCCATCCACGATGCTGCCCGCGGCAGTGCGCTTCGCGCGGGGATTCTTCGCGTCGGGCATACGCCCTTGCTCTGAATGACGGGTGGGTGGTGCCGTTCCAAGGACCCTTTCGCCAGGCTCAGGATGACATCGTGGTTGCAGGCGGTAATTTGCATTGACTGGTTGCAAGAACACGCCGCCCCTACGAGCCTGTCACCTGCTCGAAAAAACCGGGCCACGCTGGCGCGCGCTTCGCCACCTCGTCCATCGTCACCGGCTTGCCATCGCGGTACGCCATCTCGGCGGAGTAGGCCAGCAGCAATGCCGCCCGGCCATCAGCGCCGGTCACCGTCACGTCACGGTCGTGCGCGATCGCCAAAAGGAACGCCTCCAGCTCCCGCGCGTAGGCGTCGCCGAACCGATCGAGGAAAAAGTAGTGATGATCCTCGGTCACGCCATCACGATGATAGCGCCGCACCGGTGTCGCCCGCGCATCATCGACGAAGATCGCCCCGCCCGAGCCGAACACCTCGGTCCGCACATCGTAGCCGAAGGAGGAGCGGCGACTGTTCTCGATCGTGGCAATCGCCCCGGATGCGAACCTCAGCGTCACGACCGAGGTGTCGATGTCGCCGACCTCGCGAATCTCGTCGCTGACCATCGTCGAGGCGGTCGCGAACACCTCGACCGGCTCCTCACCCATCAGCCAGCGCGCGCAGTCGAAATTGTGGATCGTCATATCCCGGAAGAACCCGCCCGACTTCGCCAGGTAGGCCACAGGGGGCGGCTCGGGATCGCGCATCGCGTCGTGCATCATCTCGATCTCGCCGACGCCACCGCCCTGGATGTACTCCCACGCCGCCTGGTAGCCCCGGTCGAAGCGGCGCTGGAACCCGACCTGCATCCGCACGCCGGCTTTTTCGACAGCGCCGATGGCGGCACCGGTGGTGGCGATGTCGAGCGCGATCGGTTTCTCGGTGAAGATATCCTTGCCCGCCTTTGCCGCCGCCTCGATACAGGGCGCATGGGTGTCGGTCGACGAGGCGATCACGACGGCGTCGATATCGGGATCGTCGAAGGCGGCCCGGTCAACCGTTTCGACGCGCTCGACCCCCAGCTCATCGGCGAGCTTGCGGGCAACGTCTTCGCGAGGATCGACAATCAGCGCCAGCTCGCCCAGGTGACTGAGCCGGGACAGGGTGCGGGCATGCACCTCGCCGATCCGCCCGACACCGATCAATGCGATTTTTGGTTTCGCGGTCATGGAGCCCTCACCTCTTTAGCGATTTCACCAAAAGAATGCTCGTCATGCTGAGCGAGCGCGCATGCGCGATGTCGAAGCATCTCGATCTGAGTAAGAGCCATGTCGCCTGGAAATACACATGCCGAAGGGATTGTGGCTCATGACTTGGCGCTGTTTGCGAATGGGATCCTTCGACTCCGGCCTTCGGCCTGCGCTCAGTGGGGTGTCAGCCCTTATTCGTCACTGTACAATTCACGTCCTGTCGGGCCTTGATGCGCGGAAGCAATTGTGGCCGCTGCGCGACCACTGGGCGGACAACTCCCGCGGGAGGTCCGCCCCTACACCATCCCTGGTGTGTCATTTTGTGCGTGACGCGCCACTCAGGATGACAACAATGTGGTGATCTACTGTCTGTCGTGGCACCGATCACGCGCCACCAACCTGCTTCCCAATATACTCCCGGTTCTGGCGGGCGGTGTCGGTCGGGTCACCGTTGCAGGTATCCTGCTCCACCACCACCCAGCCGCCGAAGTCATTTTCCGTCAGCGTCCGCAAAATCGCCGGGATTTGCGCCGAACCTTCCCCCAACGGCGAAAAGATCACGCGCCGCAACGCATCATGGAAGCTCCAACCGTTCTCCTTCGCCTCGACCAGCACGTCGCCATCGACATCCTTCAGGTGGATGTAGCCGATCTGGTTCAGATGCTCCCGCAGGAACGCCAACGGATTGCCTCCACCATAGGCATAGTGCCCGGTGTCGAAACAGAGATCGACCAGGCTCAGGTCGAGATGTTCCATCAGCGCGTCGAGCTCGGCTGGCGTCTCGATCCAGGTGCCGACATGGTTGTGGAAATGCACCTTCACCTCGTGCCGCTGGGCGATCGCGGCGATCGCGTGCAGGTTGGCGGCGACCAGGGGATACGCATCGGTGGACAACGAGGCGGAACCATCTTCGGGGATTTGCCCCGCCAGCGCGACCCGTTCCGGCGCGCCCTTGTCCGCCGCGACCAGGTCGTGGCACCCGATCGACACCAGCAGCGACACCAGCGCTTCGACATCGCGCAGGTGATCACCGCTGAGCGGACCGGCGGTCAGGTCGGCGGCGTGGTAGCTGCCGCACCAGGTCAGCCCGTGCTGGTTGGCATCTTCCATCAGCGTGCCCGGATCGGTCCCGAAAGACGGGCTGTACTCCATGGCGGCGTACCCCGCCTGTTGCACCAGGTCGAGGATGCGCGGATAGCCGTAATCCTGCTCGTGCTCGGGCAGGTCAACGCTGTTCCAGTTCACCACGGCGGTTGCGACATTGAGCATGGACATGACTCCCACGTTATCGCGTTGTGACGCAATCAGGGGCGCGACCAAGATGGAAGAACGCCCCAATCGTTCGGCTCTCCCGGCATCGCATCAATGCCGGTTACGATCATTAGATTGACCTCCAATTCGTTGATATATCCGGGAAACCTATTTCCGCTCCCCAACGACAGGGAGACAATGCGTAGCCTAGCGCTCGAAAAACCGGCAATTTGTGCCGCCTTGTCCCTGTCACGATGCAACCCCTTTCAGCATGTCCCATGTGGCCATCACCTCCGCCTTCTTGTCGGGAAAGAGCTTCGCGTAGGTGTTTAAGGTCGTCTGAATCGTCTTGTGTCCCATGAGCGTCTTGATCGCTATAGGGTCGGCACCATGGCTGATCAGAAAGCTCGCGAAGCTGTGCCGCAGATCGTGAAAGCGCAGTGCGTCGACGTCGGCGGTTGTCAGCACGTCACTCAGCGTCTTGCGGATACGATTGGTGGGCATCGGTTGTCCGTGCTGTGCCGTGAATATGAATCCATGGTCCTGCCATTTCGCCCCGGCCAACACGCGATCTTCCAGTTGATGCCGATACTGGCGCCTCAACTCATCCACCGCCACCATCGGTATCGGTAACGTGCGGCCGCTCGAATCCGTCTTCGGTGTGGTCAGTCGCCAGCCACCGCCGGCATTGTCCTGGAGCTGATGTTCCACGGTCAGCACGCTGGCATCCATATCTACATCTTGCCAACGCAACCCGCGTATCTCTCCCATGCGCAACCCCGTCAACACTGCCACGGCACAGACAGCGCCGTCGGTATGATCGTGTGCGGCGGCAAGGAAGCGCTGCAACTCGTCGGTGGTCATGAACCGAGTAGCGAATGTGTCTTTCTCCACGTGTCGCGGCATCCGGGCTTCACTGGCGACATTGCGAACCACCAGACCATCCCGCACTGCGTCTTTCATCGCCATGCGCAGCACCGCCAATGCGCCGATGATCGTGTTCCGCGCGTAGGTCTCGGCCATGGTATTCAGCATGTCTTCAATATGCCCAGCGCGCAGCTGGTCAAGCCGCAGGTGCCCCATGGAATCAACGCAGAATCGAAGGGATTTCTTGTGTGCCCGGATGCTGGTGGGTTTCCAGCGCGCCGTACCTTGTGCGTCGAACCACTCTTCCAGGTAGGTGGCAAGTCGAGGGCTCTTGCCCTGCTGGAGCGTGCCCAGGTGATGCTGGCGCTTGATCTCATCGAGTGCCCTTATGGCCGCACCCTAAGTGGCACGTGTCCGCTTCACGCGCTTCCGCCGCTTCTTGCCATCCTTTGGATCGGTTACATACCCAAGATCAAGCACCGCTTCCCACTTTCCGGACTTCGTCCGATAGATGGCGCCGGAACCGTGTCCGCGTCGATTTGCCATCACACCTCCGTCTGAAAAATATCCAAACGCTAGAAAATCCAAACCCAAAACACCCATAACCCCAGTTTGAGATTGGTACAATCAACACGCCCCCTCCTGATTGCAGTCAGGTGGGACGCTCTCGCTGATCGCCTGGCTGGTTCAGGCGATCAGTTTTCCCTCAGCTTCAATCCTCTCCAGCAACCTGGTAACGGACTCCGGCCGGATTCTCCATCCAGCGCGGCGGCTCAGCCTTATACCTTCGAGCCTTCCATCACGAAGCCATCTCCTGATGGTTTCTTCAGTGACGCTCAATTGGTCAGCAACTTCGGGGACTGTTAGCAATTCGGTCATGGCACCTCCTTGGCCGTCATATACGCCTATATAGTAACACAATACGATTCTATGCTTGACGCACGATAGCATATAGGCGTATAATGGTGCATAGAGACACAGAGAGCGTCTCACCTACCAATCACCGCCGGCGCCGCTGCAACGGACCGGCAACACCAGAGGGAGGCCCACATGGGCACAGGAGTCTATATCGAACGTCGCAACGGGCAATGTCAGCACTGCGGACACCGGTTCTTCAGCAGTAGCCCCACGCCGGGACCGCTCTGCTTTCACTGCAAGAACGCAGGAAAGGCTGTCGAGGATGATCCTGGGGAGGTTGGCTGTATAAAAAATATACAGCCAGAGCCGATCACCTGGGCCGGTTACATCGTCGACGCGCCGAACTTCACCCAGGATCAATTCGACCGGGCCATGGGCCGCGCGTTCGTGGACGAGCTCGAGGTGAAACCAGATCGCCGTCCGGGCCGCTACCTCGTCGGACATCCCCAGACCTACGCCTATGCCGTCACTCGCGAACATTGCACCTGCAAGGCCACCGCGCCCTGCAAACATCGCGCGTTGTTGATCGCTCATCTCGATATCCGGGTATCAGCGATCGCGAAGCAGTGGCGGCAGCTGCACGAAATCCGCCCGGCCCGAGAGGCGGCGCTGTCATGATCAGCCACACCAACCACCTGCCGTGCCCGGAGATCACGTGCTACAGCGTGCAGGAGACCCCCGAGGGTACAACCGTCCGCTACATGATCCGCCGGCCCGGTGAAACCATCTGGACACCGGTGAAGGTGGTCCGGTTGACTGAAAGCGAGCAGAAGCCGCCACGGCGCCAGCCGAACGTCATCGAGGCAGCCTTGCTCGGTGATCGCCGCAACGTCGCCCCACGGCCACCACAGGACCGCACAGGCCCGTCGGTAATCCAGCGCATCGTCGACACGATCAGAAAGGCACAGGCATGACGAGTCCAAGCACGTCTCCCCCGCAGGCGCCAGGCGAGGCACCGCGAACCACCGGCTTTCTCTTTCTGACATGTCCTGATCCACTGCTTGAGCGGTGCTACGGCATGAGCCGAGAAGCGAACGTCAAGATCGAAGTCGAGTACGTAGACAACAACCCTGCAATCGTGTGGCTGACCAACCTCGTCACCGGACGGCGCGAGGATGTGCCAGTCGAGGACGCGGCTCCGTTCCTCGAGTTCCTGCTCGGCATGGCGATCGAGGTTGGCGAGGATGCCGGCCGGCCGTGGCGACAACCTGCCAACGCACAAGTACAGGAGAGTAGATGATGACCACCAAACAGGGAACCGCGCGATGGGCGCGCCTGATCGAGATTCGCGATGAACTGTTCGACATGATCGACCAGGAGCCCAGTGGAGTGAAGCAGGCGGTGATCGGCCTGAATGAAAGCATCATGCGGTTGTGCCCCCACGATCGTGAGCAGTGGCAATGCGAAGAGCTGCAACGATTCGAGAACATCAACCGCGTATCTGAGCTGCGCACGTGCCCGCACTGCCGCGCGCGCTCCATCGCCACCCGGCGAATTGATCGATCACCAAACCAGCCACCGGCACCGTCGCCCACAAGCTCTAGGTAGACTGACAGGAATCGATGCCGGGTGTCTCA
>Ga0209176_10000115_pt1 | contig 21427 bp, 18 predicted proteins | sample NGEPer11B_FD_184511 | JGI IMG/M metagenome (GOLD analysis project Ga0209176, IMG submission 184511) | Arctic peat soil microbial communities from the Barrow Environmental Observatory site, Barrow, Alaska, USA - NGEE Permafrost305-11B... | ecosystem: Environmental > Terrestrial > Soil > Wetlands...
GCGGGACGCGTGCTGGCACGCGCTCTCAAGAGGGTTGCCCGCTCACCACAACAACGGATGCTCGCCGAATGGGTACAAGAGTATCTGGCACCCGGCGGCCTAGGTGCGGCCTATGTCAAACGTCTCACCCGCCAGGTGAACCCCAAAGTCCGCAGGCGATTCATCGCCGGTTTCATAGCTAGTCTCTTTTTTCGCAATCCTGAGGTCTCCGCGGGACTCAAGCGCACCCACGGGATCTCAGCCCCGAGCCTACTCGCAATCAGTCCGTCCATGAGGTGCAACCTGCGCTGTACGGGCTGCTACGCAGGGAACTATAGCCGGAAAGATGACTTGCCCGTTGAGACCGTCGACCGGGTCCTTAAGGAAGCGGAGTCTATCGGTACCCGCACATTCATAATCATCGGAGGCGAACCGTTCATGTGGCGGCCTCTCCTAGACCTGGTTCAAGACCATCCGAACTCTTTCTTTCAGGTATTCACGAACGCCACCCTGATCAACGAAGATACCGCAGACCGCATCGTTGAGCTGGGCAACATGGCTCCCGCCATAAGCATCGAAGGCGGACGTGACGTCACCGACGCGCGCCGGGGGACAGGCACCTACGACCGCGTAATCGCTGCCATGGAGAGATTGCGGGACCGCGGAGCCATCTTCAGCTTCTCGGCCACTGCCTCTCGGGACAATCTGGATGAGGTGATCTCCGAGGAATTCATAGACACCATGATAGAGAAGGGTGCTCTCTACGGCTGGTACTTCACCTACATCCCCATCGGCCTCAATCCGGACCTTTCTTACATGCCGACACCGGAGGAGCGCGACCGGCTGCGCCGGGGAGTCAACCGCATCCGGAACACGAAACCCATCCTGGTGGCCGACTTCTGGAACGACGGCGCAGTGACCGGCGGATGCCTGGCCGGCGGACGGAAGTACCTGCACATCAACAACGAAGGGGACGTGGAACCCTGCGTCTTCTGCCACTTCGCAGTCGACAATATCAAGGACACGTCCCTCCTGGATGCCCTTACCTCTGATTTCTTCCGGGGAATCAGGGATCTGCAGCCCTTCGGGCACAACCTCCTGCGCCCCTGCCCGTTGGTAGACCACCCCGGAGTGGTGAAGCACGTGGTCAACAAATATGGAGCCTACCCCACGCACCGAGGAGCCGATTCACTCATCAAGGACGAGCTGCAGGAGGGCCTGCGTGCCTACGCACGCGGCCTGCGCGACGTCTACGCTCCGGTCTGGGAAAAGGAGTACCGCTGGGCGGAGGAATGGTTATCTTCAGACGCAAACTGGCAAGAGCGCACAGCCGCAGGCCGAGACGCCGAGGAGCAGCTCAACTGACCGCCGGGTCCAGTAGGGAGGCTCTGCGGGCGCAGGGCTAACCCTGCAGGCGATCCAGGTGGACGACAGACTTGACAGTACCCGCAATACCGGCCAGGGCTTCCAGCGCGCCCAGGTATTCACCATCGCCTAGGAGAACTCCTACTCTCTCAGCCACATCGGTCCATGCCCCATAAAGAACACCCTCGGCGGCATCCGGTAGATACAGTTCCCTGATTGCCTGAGCAGTGATACGCAGAGCAACGCATTCGGCTGATCTTAGGGGTCCGTGGCCACCGGACTGAGCCCGATCGCAAGGTGGTGGAGCTGGACGACGGCCGCCGCTTCGACTTCGATTCCCGGCCGCCGACCGCTACGACTTGGTAACGGTGGTGGACCGGACAGCGGAGATTGACAGAGTCGCGGGCTCAGTGGGCGAAGATGGAGCCTCAACAAACGGCGGTGTCTCAGGAGACGGTGGCGCCTCAGGACTGCCTGATTTCGGCCTGATTCCAGCGAAAGAAGGCCCCGCGCAGGATGAGCACGGGCCTCTAGCCTCGGAGGGAATGCCTCAGTCCTTGTCCGCTTCGCCACCGGCGCTATCTGGGCCTTCAGTTGCGGAGTTGACTACCTTGAAATCGCTGCTCACCTGCACCTCAACTTCGCCGTCAGGGCTCTTGAACTCGACTTCGTAGGCAACACCCCCGTCGCCGCTCTCAACATGGGAGTACTCGGCGTTTATGCCTTGGGACTTCACGTAGTCCTACGCGACTTGGGCCACCCGGTCCGCATTGGAGCCGGAAACCGCTTCATCGTCCCCGGAGAGAACTCCCCCGTTGCCGGACGCTGCGAGCGCTACGCCGGTCAGCGCCACAAGTGCCAGAACCACAACGGCTACGGTCACCAGTGGAATTCGTGTCAGTCTCCTCATACGACAAACCTCCTTGTCTTGTACTGTGCTCTCTTTTTGACGACGATACTTATTACGATACTTATTCTGAAGGAGGCAGACGGAACAGAGATGAGAGAAACTTTTCCGTTATGTACATAATGTACATAACGTACAACACCTCAGCGTTAGCCTTCTGTCGCTTGACCCTCTGTCTCGCGGCTTGGAAGAGGTGCTTGGGTAGGTCAGGGAGCCGTTGAACGGGACGATGAGTCCTCGTCCCGCACATCCTGGAGCCTTCGGCGGCTTCGGCGGACCCAGTAGATCACAGCCACAAGCACCAGGGCCACGATCACACGCCACGAGTTGTGTGACATCCGTGCAGCCTACACTACCCTAGACCGATAGGCGGTAACCGCGTGTCTGGTGTACTAACCGCATCAACTTCCTGTATCTTAATGGGACTCGATCGCTGCAGGAAGGGGCACCGTCATGACGCCGCCAAGTACAATCCGCTTCACTGACCTGGATCCCGGGATCAGGGTCCTCATGGGACCCGGTCCGAGCGACGTGCCGGCGCGCGTGCTCCAAGCCATAGCCTCCCCAACCATTGGGCACCTTGACCCTTACTTCCTGAAGGTCATGGAGGAGACTCAGGAGCTGCTGCGCCGGGTATTCCGGACGGAGAACCAGCTCACCATACCGGTTTCGGGGACGGGCAGCGCCGGCATGGAGGCGTGCTTTGTCAACCTGGTGGAGCCTGGAGACCGGGTGCTGGTGGCGGTGAACGGCGTCTTCGGTACGCGCATGTGCGACATCGTCGGCAGGCTGGGCGCGGAGCTGGTACGCGTGGACGCTGAGTGGGGCCGGGCCCTTGACCCGGCCGACGTGGAGAAAGCAGCCGGTTCTGGAGACCTTAAAGTCCTGGCAGTGGTGCACGCCGAGACCTCCACCGGCGTACTCCAGCCCCTCAAGGACCTTTCCCGCATCGCCCGCGAGGCAGGCGCCCTCTTCCTGGTGGACACCGTGACCTCCCTCGGCGGCGTGGAGGTGCAGACGGACACCTGGGGGATCGATGCCGTGTACAGTGGCACCCAGAAGTGCCTCTCGTGCCCTCCCGGCCTCGCGCCCATCTCCTTCGGTGAGCGCGCTCTGGCTGCTCTGGATGCCCGCGCCACGCCGGTTCCGAGCTGGTACCTGGACCTCTCTATGGTGCGCGACTACTGGGGCGCTGAGCGCAAGTACCACCATACGGCTCCCATCAACATGATCTACGCCCTGCGGGAAGCCCTGCGGCTGATCGACGAGGAAGGGCTGGAGGCGCGCTTCGCGCGCCATCTGCGGAACCACAGGGCTTTGGTCGCCGGGGTGGAGGCGATGGGACTGAGCATGCAGGTGCCTCCGGGAGAACGCCTGCCCACCCTGAACACGGTGCGCATCCCCGACGGGGCCGACGACGCGGCCACCCGGCGCGCGCTGCTCCGTCGCTTCGGGATCGAGATCGGGGGCGGGCTTGGTGCGCTGTCGGACAAAGTGTGGCGGGTGGGCCTCATGGGAGCCTCGTCTTCGGAGCGGCACGTGATCACCTTCCTTGCGGCCCTCCAGACCGTGCTGCGCGACCAGGGGTTGAAAGTGGAAAGCGGCGGGCTGGAGGCCGCCGCGGCGGTCTACGCAGAGGCTGCCGAACGGCATAAGCGGGAGGAGCTATCGCAATGAGGTACACCGAAGGCACAATAGGCCGCGTGTTCATTCTGCGCCTGGAGGAGGGCGAGGTCCTCAACGATACCATCGAAGCCTTCTCGCGCGACCAAGGTGTTGTCCGGGCTTTCGTCTCCTTCCTGGGTGGCTCCGCCGCCCGCTGCCAGCCCGCCGTCCAACCCCGACACATATACGAGGTGATCTCATGACTGACCTTTCTACTCCCCTCACCGCCGCCAACGTTACTCTGCGCAATCGGATCATCATGCCGCCCATGGCCAACAACAAGGCGGACGAGCACGGCTTCGTCACCGACACGCTCGTCGACCACTACTCCCGGCACGCCGCCGGAGGGCCAGGTATGGTCGTGGTGGAGCACGCCTACGTGACCCTCACCGGTCGCGTGGACGTCCACCAGCTCGGTATCTGGAGCGACAAAAACGTCCCCGGCCTCGCCCGCATAGCCGACGCCATCCATAAGGGTGGTGCTGCGGCCGTGATCCAGATCACCCACGGGGGCGCCCGCTGCCCTCGTCAGGCCATCGGCGCCACAGCCGTCAGTCCGTCCGGTATCGCCGTGCCGGGTGACCCAGAGGAGCCGCGGGCCATGTCGCTGGAGGAGATTGAGGCGATTCCCGAGCTGCTCGCCGCGGCCGCGGGTCGGGCCCGGGCCGCGGGTTTCGACGGCGTGGAGGTGCACGGAGCCCACGGCTACCTGCTCAACCAGTTCATGTCCCCCTACACCAACCACCGCGATGACGTCTACGGCGGGAGTCTGGAGCACCGGCTTCGCCTGATCCGCGAGACCCTTGAAGCAGTCAGACGCGAGTTCGGCCCCGGGCTTCTGATGTACCGGCTGGGCGCGGACGACACCCCTGTCCCCGGCATCACCCCGACGGACGCGGCCACTATCGGCCCGTATCTTGAGGATTGGGGCGTGGACTTGATCGACTGCAGCGGAGGTCTCTGCGGGTCACGCCCGGCCGATCGCACGGAGCCGGGATACTTCGTGGAGGCGGGCGCTGCGGTGAAGCGGGCGGTGACGGTCCCCGTTGCGGCCGTGGGCGGCATAACCGACCCCTCCTACGCCGACGACCTGGTACGCCGCGGTGTCCTGGACGTCGTCTGTGTGGGCCGCGCGCAGCTCAAGGATCCCGAGTGGGCCCGAAAGGCCCTGGAGGCCTTGCTGAAGGATTGAGGCTAGCCCACTAAAGTCGCCGAGAACACCTGCCACGCCAACAGCGCTTTGGCGGTCAAACTCAGTACAATGTACGCCTTCTCCCCAAAGAGGTAGTCCCGCCAGGGCCCGACTTTCTTGTACTGCAGCACCATATTGACCGCGAAGATGTTGAAGAACACGAAGAGCGACACGATGATGGCGTACACGAACGTCGGAGGGGTCGGACCGTCGAGTCCGGGGGTCCACACATAGACGAGCACCGCCAGCCACGGCACGATCCCGGCGAACGAGCCGAACCAGAACGATAGCCAGCTCGGTCTTCCCGGGCTCTCATACTTCTCCATGAGCAGCCCGAAAAAGATCATCGACGCATTGACCCCGAACACGGCCAGGATGGCGGCGATGTCGCTGATGCCGCAGATCATCACGATGAGCACGATCATGATGGAGGAGCTGATCGAGTATTCGATCCACCTTCCGTAGTTACGGCCCTTCAGCAGGTTGCCCTTATACCACTGGAAGACGCCGGGAGAAGCGATGATCAACAACGCGGCGGCCGAGATGGCCATGAAGGCGAACACGCCCCAGCCCAGCGGCAGGTCGAAGAGCTTCGTGAGTACGGGCTCGGTGCCGGGAGGACCGGCCATGTAGGTGGCCACCACGGGAAGCGAGAAATCGTTGGCCAGTAGGGCGATCACCACCGCTTGCGCAGCTAAGATCAGTCCCACACCGACGTTCCACCAACGCAACCGACCCAGACGAGTTTCGGTTGCGGCATCCAGACTCGGTTCCGCAACAGCCGCGGCTGCGTTCATGAGGATTACCTCCCGCGTATCGGCGACAGTCAAGAACACCCAGATAACAGATTGCTGCCCAGTTCGGCTACCTATTAATCCTACCCTCGAACGTGACCGACAAATCCGTCTCGCGGAAGGCACCCGCAGTATCTCCGACGCAGGGTCGGCCGCGAGATCGCCCGCTACGGACGTTGGGGGTTCACTCGTGCTCGATGACCAACGCCACCGCCGCGACGATCTCCTCTACGACAGCAGCGGAACAAAGACCGAGACGAGACACGAATCTGTCTGCACACCTCGCCGCGCTTGGGCATCAGGTTCCGGCCGAGGTCAGTACTCAACGACGTCGCCGCTGTCAAGATCGCGCCACTGTTCGTCGTGCTCGTAGTGGCCGGCAATCCGGGCAGCTTGCTCTGCCAGAACGCGCCGACGCTCGTCAACGGGGAGTTTCGCCAGCGCTCGGCGTTCCACCACGCTGAGTGGTTCTACCAGTTCGAGCTTCTCACCCGTCAATTGCTCCGCCTCCTCCCGGGTCACCAGCCCCTCCGCCAGTGCGCGCAGCGCGGTTCGCTGCAACCATTCCGGCCGCTCGGCGGCGAGGGGCGCAGGCTCCTGCTTGCGATAGCCCAGCTTGTTCAGTGTGATCCACCACTGCCGGTAGTGCGACTCGGTGATGACGTCCAAGTCGCGCAGTCGCTGGACCCACGCCTGAATGCTCATCCCGTAGCGGCGCTTCAGCAGCGTCAGCTCCCCCAGCGAGACCGAGCTGCGCTTGGCGCCGACCTCTTGGCGCACGGCATCCGCGGGCGCCAGCAAGGCGCCGGCGAAGCGGAACGCGGCCTTCTCCTCCTCCACGTCTTCGGCGACGGCGAGCACTAGGTGCCCAAGCTCATGCGCCAGGTCCAGGCGTTGCCTGTCCCCCGGCAGACCCCTCCTCGTGGCCACGGCGGCGGCTACCACGTTCCCTTCGTCGTCCTCCGCAACGGCGCAGATGCCGTCGAACTTGTCATCCGCGTCGATCTCGACCACGTGCACGCCGCGGTCTTCCACGATGCCCGTCAGGCTCCCGAGGGCGTCAGTACCCAGACTCCATCGATGCCTGACCTCCAACGCGGCCTGCTCCGCGGCTTCGACCGATTCCACGGCGTGGCTCTGCACCGGCAGGTCTGGGAAGTCCACCTGACCGGTCGCCTGCCTCAAGCCGACACACTGCTCCAACGCGAGGCTCACCCTGCTTTCAACGCGCTCTTGGTCCCTTTTCAGGAGTCCGGAGCCCTTCCGATATGCGATGAAGCGGACATCCACCGGAGGCTGCCGCCAGAGATATGCCGCACGGACATCCAGGACGCGCGCAAGCCTGCTCAGAACCGCCGCTGAGGGTTGAGCCTTCCCTTTCTCGTACTTCCACAGCGCTTGGCGCGTGACGATCCCACCGAGCGCAGCAGAGAGTTCTTCAAGCGACAACCCGCGGGCGGCGCGGAGCTGTCGGAGCCGGTCGCCGAGTATCAATGCGGGCTGTTCTTGGAGGTTCATGTGGTTGACAAAGCTACTCTGTATTGACATCTGTGTCAACCGTCTTTCCTCGTTTCGCAGGGTCGAGGTTGAGTCTACGGGCATGACGGAAGCTCGGCCATGGGACCTTGGTTGCACACAAGAAGCAGGGCGGGGTCACTGGGACGCCCGCCGAGGTCCTCCCCCAGGTAGCGTCAGAGAAGCCCGCGCCGAATCGTTCTTGCCGCGAGCAGCTCCCGATTGAACTGGGGCACGTACCAGCTGTAGGGGCTGGTCCGGACGTCTCCGAGCAGGGCGTTCTCGTGCTGTTCCAGCAGCGCGAAGAACGCCTCGACGGAGAGGTTGCTGTGGCCGATGGTGAAGACGGTGGTCATGCTTCAACCCTTACTCGAGGTCCTGGGTGGACTCCAGCCGCGCATTCTCGGCTCGCCCCCACTCTTGAATCGCGGCGGCCAGTAATCGAACGAAAGAGCACCGGAGAGAAGGTAGCAACGCAGATGCACAAACTTACCCCCTGCCGCCGGGGACTTTGACCCAGCAGGCTGCCGCGAGATCGTCAATCTGTAGCTCAGAGTACTCCATCAATCGCAGCAGCACATGACGCTGCAACTCTGCCACCAATTCGTCACGAGAATCGAAGCCGAGAAATGGAACTTCCGTGTGCTCGTCAAGGAACGAAGACGCCTGATCCAGGTTGAAGGGCTCAATCGTGACAGCCAGATTTTCTGGGGTGCCACCAGCGGGACGCCACTCCCTCCATGACCCGAGAGCCTTCAGGTCGACGAGATACGCACGATCGGTTGACGCTCGAGTCCAATACGTGAAGACAGGGATGTCATCAAAGAAGCCGCGGAATCGATTCGTCCGCCATCCTACAACTTAGGTCGGACAGATGGAACAGTCATCCCGTCGGGTCAAGGTGGTTCAGCGCTCTCCAGCGTAGTAGGGTAGACGTGCTGTACTGTAGTAGGATAGACGTGCAGTACCACTCGGCCTATGGGGTTGGGGCCAGCCGTTGACCCGGATAGCACGGCTGCGATAGGAATGGAGAGACTCAGATGTTTCCACTTACCAAGCTCGCCGAGACCTGGGGCCGCGAGATCGCCCGCTACGGGCGTTGGGCAGTGGGCTCGGGGAAGATCACCTTTGAGGGAGAGATTCCATCTGGACCATTCATCGCTGTGACGTGGCACAGTATGAACCTGCTTGCCCTGGCTGTTATTGCCGAACGGAGACCCCATCCGTACCGCGCCTTTGTACCGCCTGGTCTTGCGGGTGCGACCATGCGGGGCTGGCTCATCGCGAGCGGCATGACGCCCGTGCCTCTTCCCTCTGACGGCACAGGCAACCCCATCGCGGGACTTCGGGAGATGGGGAGGACGCTCGCGGCAGACTGGAACATTGCGATTGCACTTGATGGCCCGCACGGCCCCCCACGGGCGCTGCGCCCGGGTGCGCTATGGGTGGCCCGCCTCTCCGGCCGGCCTCTCGTAGTGATGGGCTACGCCGCCCGGCCCGCATTCCGTGCTCCCCGTTGGGATCGCCAGCTGGTTCCTCTGCCCGGGGCGCGGATCGCCGTGGTCTTTGGGGAACCGATCATCATCGAGCGGCGAGCCGAAATCGACGGGGCACTTCGCTCGCACGTGTCGGACGCGGTCAATGTGGCCGAACAACGCGCTTGGGCCATCCTCGATTCTCCTGCGGCCCACTCTTAGTACCACCCGCAAGGCGAGTCCGTTGCTCATAATGCTTGCGGCCGCCCTGGGGGGAGAAGCGTAGGTCTCTACCCCTCTGCCGGCCTATCGAGCACCTCACGCACCTTCCCCAGCAGTCCCTCGGATGTGAAGGGCTTCTCAAGGAAGTCCACGCTCGCGGCTAGGCGACCCTCGCTCACGATGTCATCCTGGATGTACCCGGACATGAATAGAACCCGCGGTTGGACGCCCTGTTTCACAGCGAAACTCTCGGCCAGGGCCTTCCCGCTCATCCCGGGGAGGGCAACATCGGTCAGCAACAAGTGGACGACGCCCCCGTACTCGTCGTAGAGCTTGAGCGCCTCCGCGGGATCGCCTTCCGCAAGGATTGTGTAGCCGGCGGCTTTCAGGATCCGGCCGGTGAGAACCCGCACCGCCGGCTCGTCCTCCACCACCAGGATGGTCTCGTGCCCGCCCTCGACTCGCTGTCGCTGGGCCGGTTTGCTCTCAGGAGTCCAGTCCACCGGTTTGTCGGCCCGGGGCAGATAGATCTTGAAGGTGGTGCCTCGGCCCACCTCACTGTACACCCAGATGTTGCCGCCGTTCTGCTTAACGATGCCGTAGACGGTGGCGAGCCCGAGGCCCGTTCCCTTGCCCCGCTCTTTGGTGGTGAAGAAGGGTTCGAAGACATGGGGGAGGATCTCGGAGTCGATCCCGGTGCCGGTGTCGCTCACGGCCAACATGACGTGGGGTCCTGGGCGCGAGCCAAGATGCGTACTTACGTGCTCCTCTCCGAGTTCTACATCAGCCGTCTCGATGGTCAGCTTCCCTCCACCGGGCATCGCGTCGCTGGCATTGATCGCCAGGTTCGTGGCGATCTGCTCTATCTGGCCCGGATCCACCTCCACCGGCCACAATCCCTCCTTGCACCTCAGGGTGAGCTGCACGTCTTCGCTGGTCAGCTGCCGAAGGAGTTCGGAAGTCGACTCCATGATGCTGCTGAGATCAACCACCCGCGGCTGGATGAACTGTCGGCGCGAGAAAGCGAGGAGCTGCCGGCAGAGTGTCGCCGCCCGATCGGCCGAAACCCGTATCTCGTCAAATAGCCCGCGAAACGCGGGATCCTCCGACTGCCCCTGTCCGAGCTCCGTATACCCGATGATGGCCGTCAGAAGATTGTTGAAGTCGTGGGCGATGCCTCCGGCCAGGCGACCAACCGCCTCCATTTTCTGTGCCCCTATGAACTGCCGCTCAAGAAGACGGATTCCGGTGATGTCCCGCAAGACAACAAGGTGGCCGGTGAACGCCCCCGTTGTGTCTCCCATCGGGGAGATCGTCACATCCGTATCCCTCCAGGCGTCGTCCGACCTACGGATTCTCAGGTTCCCCCGCCAGATGTCTTTACGCTGAATGGCCACCCACATGTCGTGGTAGTAGGCCGTACCGAGAGATTCGTCGTAGAAGGCGGCGGGCTTCCGACCCAGTATTGTCTTGGCCTGCGCACCAATGAGCCGCTCGTACGCCGGATTGACATAGATGATCCGCGCCTGGGCATCCATGACCATGATCGCGTCTGCCACCTGCTCCAGCACATGAGCGAAAACATCCGAGCTAGGATGGGCCGCGAACCCTTCTGGGTTCAGTGCTCCGTTACTTGTCTTTCCTTCTTCGCTGTCTCCACGCAATCTGCCCTCCAGTTCAATGACGCAACCCTCTCGCGAAGCCCCCGGTGAGCTGCGAGCAATAGCGTCGAGTCAGTAGACTCTATCGGCACAAGCACTGCGAAAGTTTAGAGACAGAAACGAGCTGCCGGTAGAGTGCGGCCGCCCGAGCCTCAGTGGCAGCTCGTCCGGGCTGATGCTTTGGGTCTCGCACCGGCGTGGTAGGATGGGCGGCAGTTGTTCTTCCAATGCGGAACCAGGAGGGGGCTTGGATGGGGCGCCTGCAATCATTCCTTGCGCAGGAGAAAGAGTGGCAGGTAGAGGCCAAGCGGAGGGATGAACGGTGCCGCGGCTGCTCTTGATTAACCCCTCCAACCCCCTGGCCACCATGGTTAGAGCCAGCCACAGTCGCTGGAGCCGTCGCTACCGAGTGTGGAAGCCCCTTGGCCTCCTGGTACTCGCCGGCCTCACCCCCCCAGAGTGGGAGACGAGTATCGTTGATGAGAATCTCGGGGTGCCTGACTATCAAGCCCTGCCTCGGCCGGATCTTGTCGGTCTTACCGCCTTCACTTCGCAGGCCGGCCGCGCCTATCAACTAGCCGCACAGTTTCGGGGCTTGGGCGTGCCGGTCATCATTGGAGGCATCCACGCGAGCATGTGCCGGGAGGAAGCGGGCGCGTACGTGGACGCCGTGGTTACGGGGGAAGCCGAAGGGGTATGGGGCGCGGTCTTGGCCGACGTGCGGCGAGGCCACCTCAAGCCTACATACGAGGGAGGCATGGCCGATCTGAGCCAAGCGCCCCCCGCCCGCCATGATCTCCTTCCTCCCCGCTACGCCTTCGGCGCCCTGCAGACCACCCGCGGTTGCCCCTTGAGCTGCAGCTTCTGCAGCGTGACGGCCTTTAACGGGGCCCGTTACCGGCAGCGACCCCTCGCCGACGTAGTGCGCGAGTTTCGCCTGATCCAGGAGAAACGCGTCTTCGTGGTGGATGACAACATTATCGGCACGGCTCCCGCGCATATCACCCGGGCCAAGGAGCTTTTCCGTGCTTTAGCTGAGGCGGACCTGGGGAAGCAATGGGTCGCTCAGACCACCATCAACTTCGCCGACGACGAAGAACTCCTTGAGCTGGCGGCAAAGGCCGGATGTATCGGCGTCTTCATCGGCTTCGAATCGCCGACGCCGGAGGGACTGGCGGAGGTGGGCAAGAAGTTCAACCTCCGCAAGGACAGGGATTTCCCCGCCTCCGTGCGCCGCATACAGAAACACAACATGATGGTGGTGGGGTCCTTTGTGATCGGTCTGGATGTGGATGAGGAAGGTATTGGCCAGAAGGTGGCCCACGCAGCCGGGCGCTACGGTGTGGATAATCTCAATGTCTTGTTTCTTACCCCTTTCCCGGGAACCCGGTTGTGGGACAAAATGGAGGCAGAAGAGCGCATTGCTCTTGGGAGGTTTCCGGAGGACTGGCGGTACTACACGCTTACCTACCCGGTGGCACGCTACCGGCGCCTCTCACTCCAGGGAGCCATTGACGAGATGATCGCCTGCAACCGCACCTTCTACACCATGCCCCGTATCATCCGCAAACTGGCCGGCGACGTGCGTCGCGCGCGCAACCCGTTGTTTTCCCTGGTGAGTAACTTATCCTCCCGCCGGAATTCCCGGCTTCTCGCCAAGGCCTACGCGGGTTTCAGGCGGGAGGAGGGGGTACGGTTTTAGGAACGGCAAGTTCGGGTCGCAATCGCGGCGGTGACCTAGGAGACGCTCCGCATGTGTCCTTCCATCCACCGAGCGACTGCCAGAAGCTCAGCGTCCCGACCCACTTTGCCGACAAGTTGAATGCCCACCGGCAGTCCCCCCGGGCCCTTCAGACCGGGCAGGTTGATGCAGGGCACATGAAGGAGTGTCCAGATTCGGCAGAAGATAGGATCTCCGGTGGTGTCCAGGCCTTCGGGTGCTTCGCCGGTGGCGCTGGGGGCCAGCAAGACGTCCCGGTCCTGAAATACCTCGTCAAGAGCAGTGCGACAGCGGTGGGCAAGTCTTAGAGCCTCGTCATATCGGTCCGGTGTGATCGCTGCGCCTTCTGCCAGCAACGCGGAGAGACTTTCGCTAAGCTGATCCCCGTGCGTGTGCCTCTCGAAGGCCAGTCCTCTGGAGGCTTCGTAGGCCATGATCTCTGCTTGGGCCGTGGCAAGCCCGTCGAAGGTGTCCGGCAGGGAGGTATCAACGACCGTTGCTCCTGCCTGCCGAACGAGTTCGGATGCCTGGGCGAAAGCCTGGGTGGTGGCCTCCTCGGCGAAATCCCATTGTGGCGTTCGACACAGGCCGATGCGCGGTGGTTGGGCGAGGGCTGCGACAGGATGGAGGTGGGGGCGGCCGGCCAGCACGGTGGTCAAAAGTGCTGCGTCCGCCACGCTCCGCGTGAGGGTTCCGACTGTATCCAGGGATTCAGAGATCGACTTCACACCAGCCCGATGGATCAGGCCGAAGGTCGGCTTGTATCCCACCACGCCGCAGTAGGAGGCTGGGCGGATAATCGAACCCGCAGTTTGGGTGCCCAGCGCCAGGGGAACCATGTCGTCTGCCACCGCGGCTGCAGACCCGCTGGAAGAGCCCCCCGGAGTGTGGGCTGGAGCCTTCGGATTGACGGTTTTTCCGGGGTGGAAGATCGCGAACTCAGTGGTTACCGTCTTGCCGAGGATCATGGCGCCCGCGGCCCGGAGCGCCGCTATCGAGGCGGCGTCCCAAACTGGACGGTGACCGCTGTATATTGCGGATCCATACTCCGTGGGCATGTCGCTGGTGTCAAAGATGTCTTTCGCCCCCACCGGCACACCATGGAGGAGTCCGCGGTACGTCTTCCTGTCGAGATTCTGTGCCTGTTCCAGTGCCTGCCGGGAGTCCAGGTGCTCCCAAGCGCCGATCACCTCTTCGCGAGCCTCGATCTTCTCCAGGCAGGAGCGCAAGACGGCTTCCGCGGTGAGTTCGCCGGATTGGATGCGCCGTGCCATCTTCTGCGCTTCAAGTTGGTGGAGTGTCATAGCTTCCCCTGCGTTCTCAGTGGCCGACAATAAGTAATTACCTACGCGGAGCCGCGCCGGGTCTTATTCTACTACCTTCGCTGCGAGAAGCGCACCAAGCAGCACGCCGCGCGATGACGAAAATGACTGACTCCATCACCGTAAAGGAGGCGGCGCTCGACCATGCTGCTGCTGCGGCCGCCTTCCTGCGGGCAAGGCCCGACGTAGACCCAGAGAGGATGGTGATCGTTGAGCATAGTCTCGCTTGACGGCTGGCAGCCGCAGGCTATACAGTCGGTCGATGCGCAAAGGGCAGACACAAGATCAATCGAGATCCGGATCATCCAATTCGGGCGGGGAAAAGAGTCAAGATAGGTCGAAGATGTCCAATCTTTCGATATTGACTCTTGCGGCCCTGGGGGTTGTCTACGGGGATATTGGCACAAGTCCGCTCTATGCTCTCCGGGAATGCTTCAAAGGGAAGTATGGTATCGCCGCATCGAGTGCAAACGTTCTGGGCGTTTTGTCCCTCATGTTCTGGGCGCTCATCATGATCGTGACCATCAAGTATATGATCTTCGTTCTCAGGGCCGACAATCATGGGGAAGGTGGCATCCTTGCATTGACCGCTCTTGTGAGATCGGCCGATCCCGGTAAGATCGGACGCAGGTTCGGCCTGGTGGCGCTTGGTCTCTTTGGTGCCAGCCTGCTCTATGGGGACGGCATGATAACCCCTGCCATATCGGTACTCAGTGCCGTCGAAGGCATTGAAATCATCACCCCGGTGTTGCAGCCGTATGTGATTCCTCTGACCACTGCTATTCTCGCTGGCATATTCCTTATTCAACACCGGGGCACCGCAAAAGTAGGGGGGATGTTTGGTCCCATCGTCCTAATGTGGTTTCTCGTTATTGCGGTTCTCGGGACTATTCAGATCGTGCGTAATGCGAAAGTGCTTTCGGCTGTGTTTCCTTGGCATGGGATCACGTTTCTCATCCACAACAGACTCGCGGGCTTCTTGGTTCTTGGCGCTGTGTTTCTGGTAGTGACTGGGGCGGAAGCTCTGTATGCAGATATGGGGCACTTTGGCAAAAACCCGATTCGCCTGGCATGGATTGGCCTGGTCTTTCCGGCGCTTCTCCTCAACTACTTCGGCCAGGGCGCCGTTCTTCTGGATAGGCCTGAGATGATAAACCATCCGTTCTATGCGCTTGTTCCCGGCTGGGCGATGATTCCCATGGTCCTGCTGGCTACCGTGGCTACGATAATAGCTTCTCAGGCGGTCATCTCGGGGGCGTTTTCTCTTACACATCAGGGGATACAGCTTGGGTACTTTCCTCGCCTGCGCGTCACCCACACCTCGCCCAGACATATAGGCCAGATATACATAGCCCCCATCAACTGGATACTCATGGTGTCCACCATCGCTCTGGTCCTTGGCTTTCAATCCTCCAGCAAGCTGGCCGCCGCCTATGGAGTGGCTGTCACCGCGACCATGTTGATCACCACAGTGCTCTTCTTCATGGTGATGCGCAGAAAATGGGGCTGGAGCCCACGAGTGGCCGTGCTGCTCACCGCGGTTTTCTTCGTGGTGGACATAGCATTTTTCGGCGCTAATATCGGCAAGATACTGCACGGAGCCTGGTTCCCATTGGCCATCGGCGCGATCATCTTTGTCGTCATGGAGACCTGGAACGAAGGCAGAAAAATACTCCGCAATAAGATGACGCGTCTGACGCCCAATCTTACGGAATTCAGGGAAATACTGGAGAGGGATAAGCCTCAGCGAATCAAAGGCATGGCCATCTTCATGGCCCGGAGTCCTGATGTCATACCGGCGGCCCTGATGCATAACCTAAAACACAACGATGTCCTGCACTCTACCGTGGTGCTTCTCAACATCCACACCGAAGAAATACCTCGTGTCCCCAACTTCAGGAAGATAGAGGTGGAGAAACTTGGGGCGGGACTTCATCGCATCATTGCCCACTACGGGTTCATGGAAAAGCCGCAGATTGATGATATTTTTGCCCTGTCCGTTGATAAAGGAATGGATTTGAAAATGGAGGATACTAGCTTCTTCCTCGGCCGCGAGAAACTCGGAATCAGCGATGAACCGGGAATGAGCCGCTGGCGCTCAAAGTTGTTTGTTTTCCTATCCAGGAATTCAATGGATGCCAGCTCCTATTTCGGAATCCCCTCAGCCCAAGTGATTGAGGTCGGGGTTCAACTGGATCTGTAAACCTGGCCGGGACCGCCTCCTTCCCGGCAAGGTGGGCTGAGACCTTCTTTTTGTGACCGGGTTCCCGCCCGCTAGATGTCCTGGCGGTTGAAGAGGTAGGCCGAGAGCGATATCAACCCCATCATCCAGATCACCAGCACCACAGCGGAAAAAAGCTCGCCGTCGACGATCAACTCGCCGGAAGGCATTTCCAACCCCTCGGGTGTTTCGCCCGCGAGCCAAGTGAAGAAGTTCAGCAGGTTGTAGCCGGGCAGGACACGGTAGAGGTGCAGGATCCCGTCTGTCCGAAGCAGCGCGGCCAATAGATAGAGCGGTACGACGAGCAGCGTTTCGCCTATCGCTATGACGATGCTGACCAGGGCGCTGGCCAGGATCGATCGGGTCAGCATGGCCGCGGCAATTCCGAGCCGTTGCTTCATCCCCGTGGAATAGCCCCTGACCCGGCGCCGGGAAGCCTCTCTCATGTCAACCAGGTCGAGGACGGCGTCGAACTGCGCTGCTGGTAGGTCGAGATTCGAGGTGAGCGCGAGCACCTCGAGGTTGCGCCGCCCGGTGAGGAAATCGTAAAAGGACGCTCCCTCGACCAGAGAGCCAACCCGCCTCAGCACAGTGCGCTCCCGCCGGATATGCCGGCCGAAGAGGAAGACGTCCCCCCGGTCGGGCCGGATCAGGTCGAGCAGCATGCGGATGGTGGTCGTCTTGCCCGCGCCGTTCGGCCCCAGAAAGCCGTAGACCTGTCCCGCGGCCACCTCCAGACTGAGATCTTCCACCGCCCGCACGCGCTTGCCGGGCCTCCACCCAAAGCTCTTGGTCAGACTATCTATACGTATGGCCGCCGAAGCGGACACTGAGAACCCCCCGTCGTTGATATTCTCCCGCGCGAAAGGGTGTGGCCCCACCAGGAAGGATGCTCATGCACGCTCCCGCCGTCCTCCCGGTTCTCGGCGAGTGAACGTTCCCGGAGAGGGGTGCGGAGTCGTTTCTCTACCGTTTCAACACTACGTCCCTGCCCACCGATGTGCAAGAGGCACTTATCAACGAGCCGGCTAAACGTGGCCCGCATCTTCCCCAGCGAGGAGGCGTGCCTGCGTCTGGTAGAAGAGCCGTATCGCTTTGCCTACAAGGTGAGTACCACCGTCGGACATCCGCATCTCTATCTTGGCCCGTAACCTCCTCGACCACTCCCTCTCCATCCAACCCGGGGAGAAACTCCTGATCGAAGTCGCTCAAGTGACTGGCTATGCGATCTCGATGCGCCGGACGATGTCCATGAAGAAGTCTTGTGACCAGATGGTGAGGCTATCAGGGTCCCGGACGAACGGCTCTACCTCCACCCTGGCCCGGTGCACGTCAAGCCCGGCTACCGTCTGGGCGAAGAGGTCTTCGAACGCCGTCTTGCTGAGCGCCTCATCCGCCGTCCAGTCGCCACTCTGGCGCATCCTCTGTTCAAGATGGGCGAGGTGGAGGGTGGGATGATTCGCGGCGAACCAGACCAGGTCGTACCAGTCGCGACCCTTGACCCGGTTCTTCCAGCGGCGAAACATGATTGCGTGCATCTTTGCGGCGAAGAGGTCAGGAAGGGCGTACGCTTTCACTGAGAACGGGATGGGACGCAGCAAGAAGTGCGTCTGCGTATCGAAACCACCAGGGGGATCAACATCTACCTCGAGCTTGATCTTGATCAACTGATTGGCCGGTATCCCGCGGGTTACATCGGTACCCGCGTCGATCGTCAGCAGGTGTTCCAGCGTGCCGGCCTTGAGAAACGCGGACTGTACTGCACTCGTGGCCGTCTTGGGCTTGATGTTCACCGTCACCGCGAGACCAAAGGCCTCCAGCTCTCGTTCGAGGCCGGGCAGGTACCGCGAAAGGTCGAAGGCAGGGTCCGGCGCCCGCAGTGAGAAATCGAGATCCTCGGAGAAGCGATTGAGCCCGTGTAGGATGCGAAGAGCGGTCCCCCCGTAGAATGCCGCGTTCTCAAAAAACTTACCGCGCCAGAGGCCGAGGAGGGCAAGCTCCTGAAAGATCTCGCGTAGCGCCCGCGTGTAGTCGTCCGTCCGGCGGAGCTCGTATCTTTGGAGCATGCGTTTCACCGCTTCGTTCACGGCGCGCCTTGTTTCTCGGCGTGGTCCTGCCTTAGCGAACGGGTAGCTGCGGCCAGAAGGCGCACTTTGCGCGATCCGTAGGCGGCAGCGATCGCCTCCAAGCACGCGGCGTCAAGGGCCGCAAGCCCCGCCGGATAAATGCGGAGATCGTCGAGCAGGTAGCGTTCCATGCCGGCGACATTGGTGATTCCGGAGCCCCGGTCATCCCTGACTCGATCCGCCAAAGCCTTCTCTGCCACGGCGAGCAGGAAGGAGCCTCCCGTGATCTCGATGAGATCGATGCCCAGGGGGTAGGCGGCCGGAGTGGCCGGGCGGTAAATGAAGAGGCCGGTTGGGGTGGCGAAGCGGCGGGCCCGCTTCATGGTCATGGAGGTGACCGCCTCCACGCCCTCTGGGATCAGGCCGTGATACTGGAGGGCGGAGTCCAGAGAGACATACGACGGTCCGTATATCATATTGGCCAGGATCTCGCGGGAGTAGGGCCTACGCGCGTGCGCGTCACCAAACACGTAGATACCCTTTTTGACACGGACGATGTCGCCCCGGCGAAGCATGGTGGTTATCTTGTCCCGAGGGTAGGCGTAATCCTGGAGGGATCGAAGGAGCGCCAGGTAATCGAATTCTTCTCCCTCGATCTGAGCTCTCAGTCGTGCGATAGGAGGTAGGCCGTTTTCCATACGGAGATTCTACCAGAAAGCAGCACAGTATGTCGATATAGTGTCGACATACTGTGCTGCTTTCTGCACAGCACGGATGGGTACGATAAAGGACTATTCCGCACCCTGAGGAGCCCCTGGCGTTTGAGGAGCCCATGGCGTTTTCCGAGCGAATTCGGTCTCGCAGGCCGCACGTCCGTCCCTGCCCCGGCTGCCGTCTCCGCTTCTTCCGGTGCCGTCTCCGCTTCATCCGCTGCGGCATCGCCGGTCTCGGCTGTGGGGAGCTGGGTCAGGACCAGCAGCCCCAAGGGTATGCCTATCAGGTACACGGAAAAGGGCAGACGCCACTATGGCGCCGGCCATGACCGTCAGGGTGGCGGAGACGAGTATGGTGGCGAGTGTTATGCGGTTCTTCATGGGCACCCGGTCACAATACATGGTCGGACGCGCTCCGTAAATCGGAGGAAGGGGGAGCGCGCCAATCTGAAGCATGCTAAACAAATTGCAGAGGAATTGGAGCGGGGATCAAGTGCAGGTAAACGTTAGCAGTAGGGCTACAATCAGGCGTATGGTTCCGCTTTTGTACCATGGAAATAGGGCATAAGTTCCGAGAGGGAGTGGTGCCTTTGGCTTCGACGCCTCTTGTTTAATGAGGGATCTTGCCCTAATATTGCTTAGTACGCAATGCTTTTCGATGGGCCTTTCGGTAAGGAGGGCAGCTTCGGAAGCATGCTTAGCGGATCACCGGCAGAATTCAATTCTTCCACAACGGAAAGGGTTTTTGTGGCGCAGAGCACGGAGCAGAAATTTGGAGCGGATCCATTGATGGTTCGGGAGTCGGACCACTACCAAGAGGAGTACACGGAAGGGTTCGTGGGCAAGTGGGATGAGCTGATTGACTGGGATTCTCGGGCAGAGAGCGAAGGGGATTTCTTCATATCAGAGCTGAAGAAGCATGGGGCGAAGAAGGTGCTGGACGTGGCCACCGGAACCGGTTTCCACTCAGTGCGTCTTCTGGAGGCCGGCTTTGAAGTGGTTAGCGCAGACGGGAATCCGGAGATGCTGGCCATGGCCTTCCACAATGCGCGTAAACGTGGGCATCTTCTGCGCACAGTCCAGGCCGACTGGCGTTTCCTGAACCGCGACGTGCACGGGGAGTACGATGCCATCATTTGTCTCGGCAACTCCTTCACCCACCTCTTCGAAGAGGCTGACCGCAGGAAGACTCTGGCTGAGTACTACGCCATGCTCGCGCACGATGGCGTCCTGATCCTGGACCAGCGGAACTACGATTCCATCTTGGATCAGGGTTTCTCCAGCAAGCACGTCTACTACTACTGCGGAGATCAAGTTACCGCTGAGCCCGAGCACATGGATGAAGGGTTGGCCCGGTTCAAATACTCCTTCCCGGATGACTCGGTCTATCATCTCCACATGTATCCTCTCCGCAAGGACTACACGCAGCGCTTGATGAGGGAAGTCGGGTTCCAGAAGATCACTACCTACGGTGATTTCCAGGAGACCTATCGCGAGGAAGAACCGGATTTCTTCGTTCACGTGGCTGAGAAGAAGTATGTAGAAGGGGCTGAGTAGTTCGTGAGTAGAGACTACTCGAACACTGTCAGCACGGCGCGCGATTACTACAATAGCTCAGATGCCGACAACTTCTACTACTCCATCTGGGGCGGAGAGGACATCCACATAGGTCTCTACCGCTCCGGAGAAGAACCGATCCGCACGGCCAGTCGTCGTACGGTGGAGGAGATGGTGAGCCGGATCCCCGAATTGGGCGAGGGCCATCGTGTGCTTGATTTGGGAGCGGGATACGGCGGAGCCGCTCGGTTCTTGGCCGATACGTATGGCGCCGAAGTGGTCGCTCTCAACCTCAGTGAGGTCGAGAACGAGCGCAACCGGCAGATGAGCCGAGAGCAGGGTTTGGATCATCTGATAGAGGTCGTGGACGGTAACTTTGAAGATGTCCCGTTCGAGGATGCATCTTTTGACGTAGTATGGTCGCAGGACGCGATCCTGCATAGCGGGGATCGAGATAAGGTTGTCTCTGAAGTGTCACGGGTGCTCAAGCCCGGAGGACACTTCATCTTCACCGACCCCATGCAGGCAGACGACTGCCCTCCCGGAGTTCTTCAACCCATCCTTGATCGTATACACCTGGAAACGTTGGGTTCACCTGGATTCTACCGGGAGTCTTGCGCGGCGGCAGGTCTGAGCGAGGTGGGTTTTGACGAGCGCACCGCTGATCTAGTTCGTCACTATGGTCGGGTTCTGAAGGAGACTGAGTCGCGAGAGAACGATTTGGAGGATGTGTCCACTGCGGAGGATGTGTCCACTGCGGAGGACGTGACCGCGGCGAAAAATGCGACCACCAGCTCGTATATTGAGCGCATGAAGAAAGGGCTCACGCATTGGATTGAGGGGGGTAAGGCCGGTCATCTGGCCTGGGGCATCCTTCACTTCCGCAAGAAATAGGATCGCCTCCTGGGGCGGCGCCGCCCCAGGAGCTAGCAGGGGCGCCTTGAGCCGACGGCCCTCATGGAGCGCTGCCGCCTCCTCGGGCCGCCTCCTCGGGACGCCTTCCCGGAGGTCTATTTGGTCCCTTCTCTAGGAGGTCGTGTTTTGTTAACTGAG